>ENA-UOOK01003964-UOOK01003964.1-fermentation-metagenome-genome-assembly--contig:-NODE-3964-length-16311-cov-3.709277_pt1 | contig 16311 bp, 17 predicted proteins | sample MGYA00245777_ERZ724023 | MGnify/ENA primary metagenome ERZ724023 (study PRJEB28704, sample SAMN03018312) | fermentation metagenome | biome: anthropogenic terrestrial biome; feature: soil; material...
GGTATGCGGTTTGCTTTCTGTTGCACTTTCCTTAAAGTCACCTTCACTGGACGTTATCCAGCGCCCTGTCCTGCGATGCTCGGACTTTCCTCATTTTTTAAAAAAATGCGATCATTCAGTCAACTGCAAATATTATTATATCATATCTAAGGCTTATTTACAAAGTAAAGTTCTGCCAAAAGTTTTGATGATTTTTTCTATTAAATAAAAACCAATGTGAATTATATTGTAATAACAACTCTTTGTCAATATCATTTATAATTTAGTTGTTAGATTTTTTTCTTAATATGTCACCTGTATTTAGTTTTAAGTCTGTAGAAATATAAATATCCTTTTGCACCTTATCAGCTGCTTTTATTTCTTCGCCATATTCATTCCGCATCTTCTCAATTTTGATTGTTTTAAGGAACATATCAGACGGTGACAAAATTTCCAATTCATCACCTACACAAAACTTGTTACGCTGTTCAACTAGTATCTTGCCATCTGTACAACCTTTTACAATTGCTACAAAATCATAATTTTGAACTGTCCGCGAAGAATTATAACACTGTTGAGGCTGATTAAAATAAAAGCCTGTAGAAAATTCTCTATGCGAAGTTTTTGACGGTTCTTCAATAATATATTGAGGCAAATTGTATTTTTTCCCAGAATTCAAAATATCCATTGCCCTTTTATACGCATTGGTAACCGTTGCTACATAATACGCTGTTTTCATTCTGCCTTCTATCTTAAAAGAACTTATACCAGCACTAGCTAGTTTATCAAGATATTCTAACATATTGAGGTCTTTAGAATTGAGAATATATGTTCCTTTTTCGTCCTCACTTATATCTAAAGGCTGATTATGACGAGATTTTTCTGTAATTTGGTATTCCCAACGGCAAGATTGAACACATTCACCCCTATTGGAATCTCTGCCTGTAAAGTAATTGCTAAGAAGGCATCTGCCCGAATATGAAATGCACATTGCACCATGTACAAACGCTTCTATCTCTATGTTTGTTTTCAGGTTATCTTTAATTTCTTTGATTTCATCCAAAGTAAGTTCTCTTGCCAAAATTACTCTTTTTGCACCTTGTTTAGCATAAAAATCTATAGTTCGAGAATTTGTGGTGTTGGCTTGAGTGCTGATATGAACGTCAAGCTTAGGAAAATGTGTTAAAACCATATCCATAACACCAAGGTCACTGACGATTACTGCATCAACTCCAGCATCATTTAAAAGGCTTAAGTATTCTTTCATTTGGTCAAAATCTTTATCACGTGCAAAAATATTGACTGTTATATATAATTTTTTACCTGCTGTATGAGTATATTTGACCGCTTCAAAAATCTCATCTTCAGAAAAGTTTTGAGAAAATGATCTTAAACTGAAATTATGACCGCCCATATACACGGCATCCGCACCAAAATACAAGGCAGTTTTTAGTTTTTCCATATTACCTGCAGGCGCAAGCAGTTCTATTTTATTTTTCATAACTTTTAAAATCTCATTAAATTTTTTGGCATATTGCGACATGATCGTTGCCTGCTTCAAATACTTCGCATTTTAAATCAGGACACTTAATAATGGCTTTTTGAAATTTTTGAAGATTAACGGCTATAGTCCGCATCTTGTGATATGTTTCTTTACCGCTCTTTGAAAGTCCGTGAAAAGACAGATTATCGCAAAACATAATACCGCCCGAGGGCAGTATTTTTAAAATCTGAGGCAAATAATTGATATACTGCCCTTTGGCTCCGTCCAAAAAAACCAAATCAAATAACCTACATTCCAAAACATATTGTCCCAATATTGCACAAGCATCGTCCAAAATCATTTCTGCATTTTGATAAAAGCCAAGCTCTTTTAGATTATTCATAGAGAGTTCAAACCTTTCGGGGTCAATTTCTACGGTAGTAAAATTGACTTGATCTAAATCAATATAAGTTTTTACACACTCTAGGATTTTGGCGGCAGAATAGCCTGAACCCGTGCCTATTTCCAATATCTTTTTTGGCTGATTGCTTATAATAGTGTTTTTCAATAATGCCCATGCTTCATCGCTAATAGTAGGGATATTATGTTGCTTAGTATATTGTAATATGTCCTGTATTGTCATATAAAATCAATTTTCGATTATTATTGGTAAAATCATAGGACTTCGTTTGATTTTTTTGTTCAAAAAATTACGAAGATTTTTTCTTATGTTGTTTTTTAGTATTTCTCTGTCAACTTGGACTTTGAGGTCAATGCCGTTAATAGAATTGACAGATACAGTCTTAATTTCTTCAATAAGTTCTGCACTTTCCTTGGCGTAAATAAAACCTCTTGTAATAACATCAGTAGAAGAAACCGTTCCGCACTGGGCTATACTCATTATAACCAACAATACTCCATCTTCTGCCAAATGCTTACGATCCCTTAATACTTCCGCCCCGACATCGCCTATTCCTGCTCCATCGACCAAAACATTACCTGCCGTTACATTGTCAGCTCGTCTAAAACATTTTCTGGATACTTCAATCTTGCTTCCTATTTCCGCCATAAGCGCATTTTGGGGTTTGTGCCCCAATTCTTCGACCATTTCAATGTGCTGCATTAAATGTCTTATTTCGCCGTGAACAGGTATAAAATATTTGGGTTTTACCAAAAGATATATTAACTTGAGTTCTTCTCTGTAAGCATGTCCCGAAACATGTACCTCAGCCAAAGATTCGTATATAACTTTAGCACCCTTTTGGTATAAATTATTTATTACATTGTAAACAAGCTTTTCATTACCTGGAATTGGTGAAGCTGATATAATTATAGTATCGTTATCAGATATAACCACTTTGTTAAACTCACCGCTTGCCATACGCGTAAGTGCGCTCATAGGTTCGCCTTGAGAACCTGTTGTGATAATAACAAGTTTGCTATCGTCTAACTTTTTGGTCTTTTCTAAATCGACTATATTGTTTTTATCATATTTTATTTCGCCTATTCTAAATGCCGCTTCCATAACATTGAACATGCTTCGTCCGCTAAAAGCAACTTTTCTGCCATATTTTTCGGCAAGGTCAATTATTTGCTGTATTCTATGAATGTTAGAAGCAAAAGTAGCCACTATTAAACGCCTGCCTGTATTTTGGGCAAAGATACTGTTAAGAGATTTTCCCACAGTAGATTCGCTCATCGAATATCCTGCCCTCTCAACATTGGTACTTTCTGCCAGCATAAGAGTTACTCCTCTTTTGCCTATTTCGGCAATTCTGGGTAGGTCTATCATTTCTCCATCTACAGGCGCATAATCAATCTTGAAGTCTCCCGTATGGAATATCGTTGCAACAGGACATTGAATATACAAAGCAAAACTGCCAGAAATAGAATGGCTAACTTTGATAAACTCTACTGAAAAAGCCCCTAACTTAATTACAGAATGTTTTTTTACTAAATTGACCTTAACTTTTTCAAGTTTATGTTCTTTGAATTTATGTTCCAAAAGTGCTAATGTCATATTGGAAGCAAAAATAGGAACATCAAGCTGTTTTAGGATATAAGGCAACCCGCCTATATGGTCTTCATGTCCGTGCGTTATAAAAATCCCACGCACCTTGTCAATATTATCTGTCAAATAACTGACATCAGGAATAACCAAATCTACTCCCGGCATATCAATATTGGGAAATGCCGATCCGCAGTCAACTATGATAATATCGTCGTTATATTCAAAAGCGGTGATATTTTTGCCAATTTCACTCACACCGCCCAAAAAAATTACTTTTAGTGTATCCAAAAATCCTCCATAGATTTAGCCTTAAAACCATAATAAGGCTCATTTGTATTAAATATTTGTTTTGTTGTTTTTTATTATATCTCAAATGGAAGTATTTTACAAATAAATAATTCTTGAACATATATAAAAAGCATCATAGAATATTTTATATCTTTTGATAAGATTTTTTTTATTAGTTATCTGTTATTTGCGGCAGTCTGAATATTTTCTTGAGATTTTTGGAATATCTGATGATGAGCAGTATGTACGGGTATATAATGTTCAGGCGTTGCTATAACATTGTGACAAGATACATCCAAAAAAGTATTATCGGCAATTATGCAGTCTGAGAGTGAAATATTACCGTCAATATAACAATTATCACCTATAATTACATTGTTGCCTATATCAACTTTCATACCAATAAAACTTCTTTTGCCTATGAATGTACGCCTAATAGCCGTATTATATAAACCTTGTATATTTTGGGTAAACACATTAAGTCCGTTTGTTTCTAAAAGCATATCCATATTGGCTTTGAAGTATTCTTCAATACATCCTATATCACACCAATAATCTTTTAGTCTGTATGTAAATATTTTTTGATGTTTTTTCAAAATAATCGGAAACAAATCTCGGGAAAAATCAAAGGGAGTATTTTTAGGTATACTTTTTAATACACTTGGATTGATTATATATATTCCACAATTAATCAAATTGCTGTCTATTTCTTGAAGTTTAGGTTTTTCTAAAAAATTGATTACAAAACCATCTTTATCAGTCTTTACTACACCGTATAAAGACGGGTTTTGCACTTCTGTAACCGCCATTGTGATATCTGCATTGCTGTCTATATGTGATTGATAAATACCGTTTATATTAATATTGGTAAGAGAATCTCCGCTTATCACAATAAAAGGTGCTTCGTCATCAAGCCAGTCTTTTATTGCTCTTACACTGCCTGCTGTTCCCAATGGATTTTGTTCTATAAAATAATCAAATCTTCCTGAAAAACTTTGATTGATTGTACTAATAATCATATCGGGCATATGCATAAGAGTAACTGCAATATCATTGATACCATAACTTCTCAATAATTCTATTGAATAAAAAACAACAGGACGGTTAAGTACGGGCATAAGTGGTTTTGGTATTCTTTTGGTAAGAGGCATAAGTCTTGTTCCCCTTCCGCCCGCCATAATTACTGCTTTTCTGTTTTGGATTTTCAAATGTTTAGCTCCTGCAAAAAAAAGTCAATAAATTTAGATTGTGCAAAATGCCTTTATTAATTCAAAATTTATTTTTCTTTTTCTTGTTTTTGCTTTTTGTTGATAAATATATCTTCTATCAAAATCCAAATCCCCAATAACGCCAAAAATCCTCCAAACAACTTTGCTAATAAATCTGAATGTATATTTTTGACCAGTAATGATGATAAAGCACTGGCGACAAGTGCTGGAATAATAATTAATATAACGCCTTTTGTTTGAACCAGCTTGTTTTTGAAGTGCAAAATTAGGGCAACTACTGCCATAGGAATAAACGATACCAAATTAACAGCTTGAGCGATATGCTGATCAACTCCGCCTAACATTGTCAAAAGAGGTATCAAAAGCGTTCCACCGCCCATACCCATGCCGCCCAGCACTCCTCCTGCAACACCTATTAATACATACTTGATTATCTGCCACATTTTCTCGCCTTGTAATTTTTATTAAAAAAACACCATTTTCAAACCGACAAGAGTCATAATTACCGCAAAAATAATGCGAATAACCTTGTTGTTGAGCTTTGATAAAAGAATAGCACCCAAAGTTCCTCCTGCTATTACGCCTGCTCCTGTCGATAATCCTATGTTAACTTTGAAAAAACCTGATATAATGTATATAATTGCGCTGACAATGCAAAGAGGCAATATTATAAGGATAGCCGTTGCATGTGCTGTTTTGGTTTTGGTTTTGAGAATACGTTCAAGAACAGGTACCGCCACCATTCCTCCGCCTCCTCCGAAAAAGCCGTTAACAAAGCCGATAACCGCTCCGCATAATACTAGTGTTAGATTTTTTGGGAATTTCTTCATATTGTAAATAGTTTTGCCTTAATCTACCAAAAATATCAAAAGGCAACAAAATAAAATAAAACAGTCAATAAGGTATATAACAATTGATTTTAACGCGTTAATTTTATATAATGATAGATGAGTTTATAATAGGATAGATGTGTATTTAAACGACTATATTAAAGGGTGATAAAATGACTAAAAGATTAAGCATTATATTATTAGGCATAATTATAGCATTTGCGACAATTATAGGCAATTTTAATTTGTCAGTTTTTGTAAATGCAGAAGAACAGGATGATGACGAAGTAGTTGTTATCAATAAACCTCTTGTTGAAGAAAATTTTTCTAGCGCAGGCACGAGTTATCCGTCAAGTCCCAGCGGCTGGACAGGCAGTACACTACATGATAAAGTATCTGCGGATGTTGCGGCAGGTGTTATCAGCTTAACAGTTGATTCACTTATGGAAAAAGTTAATGATAAAGACAATCCTTACAAGCTTCCTGGCAATTTTGAAGAAACTATTAATGTTGACAAAATTTTAAGTCCTGATTCAGAAGATGAAAAAAACAATGTGTTAATGATAAGCAGTCTTAATACAACAGCTTATTCTTATAAGTCTAATACATATACTATTAATGCCAATTCGTTTTACAAATTAAGTGCTTATGTATATACTCCTGACTTTTCGACTATAGGCGATGATGCCAATTACGGTGCATTTATTGCAATAAGCGGTGATATACAAGCGGTCAGCAATACTATTAACAATAAACACACTTGGCAAAAATATTCTTTATATTTTTCAAGTCATAGCTACAAGTCAGCATCTGTGTCTATTTCATTGCAATTAGGCGATGCAAGAACTGATGATGATAAAAAACTACTTAGCCCTGCTTCAGGTTATGCTTTTTTTGATATGGTTGTACTTCAACCGATATCCTATAATGAATATAATAAACAAAAAAATTCGCCCGCAACTAACGATTGTTTTGCAGATGAGCTAATTGACGATATAACTCCTGCTGAATTTAACGGAGATTTTGAATCAGGAACAACCAATTGGAAAAATATAGAAAATAGTGCTACTGTTACCTCTTCAAGTGATGTTTATCTTCCTTTTGGTACTCAAGCTTTAAAAATGACATCTCAAGGTATGGGTGAGGCTTTTGCTAATGTGCGTTCATCAGTATTAAATATAGATAGACATAAATATTATCGTATAGGAATTTGGCAAAACAGTGCTGGCGTTCTGAGCGGTTCGGGTTATGCCACCGTAGTTACTCTTGATGAAGATAATAACGTCGAAACACTTGCCACCTTAAACAGTTTTTCTCAAAATCTAGGAGAAAATTCTTGGCTGGGCAAATGGAATCAAGGTAGTTTTTTTGTTCAAGGTTCTGCCCTTATGGACAAAGAAATTTATATTGAACTTTGGTTTGGTAACAAATCATCTTTGGCTAGAGGTACCATTTATTTTGACAATATCACCTTGGAAGAGATTTTACCCGAAGAATATACTGGTAATAGTGCAAACGGTACTACTGTTACTTTTTCGGATGCTGTAGGAAGCACAAGTTTGACTAACGGCGACTTTAATACGATAGGAAATTACGATACATATTCATACCCTATGCCCGTTGCGTCTTGGACTTCTGTTTTTGAAGAAGCTAATGAAGACAAGACACTTTCAGGTATAGTAAGAGGCGACAAAGATCACTTTATGGATAACCGTGATAAATACGGAGCTCCTTCTTATCCTTATACTAGCGATCAACCTAACACCAATTTGCTTATGATTGCCAACACATCACGCTCGGCTTATGGTTATTCGACTTCTATAAGCGTTGATGCAAACTCTTATAAAAAGATATCGGTAAAACTTCAAACACAGTTATCTAGTAAAAACTACGGTGCTGAGCTTATATTAAAAAGAAATGATATTATTATTTCCAGACACTCAAATATAGATACCAACGGACAATTCCTAACCTATAATTTTTATGTTAACAGCGGCATTAATGCACAGACTTTGACATTGGAAATATGGCTGGGGATAGAAGGCGGTTTTAATAATCAATATTATGCTAGCGGTCATTTGTTTGTAGAATATGCTGATGCGGTAGCTTCTGATGAAGCAACTTATAATAACGCTAACAGCAATTTTGACAAAAAATATAGCTTATTAACAGAAAATTTTGAGACATTTGAAAAAACCGATAATGCATTAAAAACACCGTCTAACTGGACAGCGGTTAATCCTCTTACTTATATAAAAACTGTTAAAGCAGGGATTGTTGATCTAAATGAATATGATGCTTCTGTTTTGGGCGGAATAAACAAATCCAAAATCGGACTTGATAATATTTCTCCTTATGCCCTTGTTATATATAGCCCCGAGCCTACCGCTTATGGTATGAAACAGTCTTTCCCTTATACTTATACAGCAGACTCTTATTACAAAATAACAGTCAGAATAAAGACAGTTGATATTCCAAAAGGTTCTGGTGCGAGAATTGTTCTGGATTCTAATAATTATTTTGAAGGAATTAATACTGAATTTGAACAAAATAACCTAAATAATGAGTTTATTGATTATTCATTCTATATTAATGTTGGGTCCTCTGCTTCTGTTACTCATAATTTAACTGTATGGCTTGGAGATAGCACAAAAACTTACACTTTGGCAAAGGGCTTAGTAGTAGTTGATCAAATCACTTTTGAAAATATTGATGAAACAGCATACGCTGACGGCATAGCAAGCTTGTCTTCAAAAGAAGAAGACGAGATACCCAACAATGTAGCAAAAGTAATTTTAAGTGAGACTGATAATCAAGAACAACCTGCTGAAGAAAAAGAGAAAAAACCTTTTCAATGGTGGCTGTTGCCTGCAATATTCTTTTCGGCTTTATTGGCGTTATGCCTTGTAATGATAATCATACGCTATGTACCCAAACCTAGAAGACGTATTAAAAAAGGCTCTACAACTTATGATCGTCGTTTGACAATTAATAAAACAATAAACAAAAAGAAAGAAGAACCGTCTGAAAATAAAGTTGAAGAAGCAGAAGATACACAAAATGCGGAAGAGATTATAACTCAAGAAAATGAACCAAATGAAAATAGTCAAACTGCTCCCAAACTTATAAGAAGAAGAAAATATACTCCAAAAGAATATAAGGACGAATTTGAAGACTAAGACAAAAGGCTGTACAACAAGTACAGCCTTTTTTGATGCTAAGTATTAATAAAATACTGTCAAATTTTTTGCGTTATTCCTTTATGCAACCGTTATGTTTTATTGTGTAAATATCGCCTTGATTGACACACTCCAACCCTAGTTGAGTTGCTTCGTCTGTTATATCATATTCTGGCTTTATATGCGTTACGAGCAATTTAAAAGGCTTGTTTTCGGCATATTTCGCACCCTGATATAATGACATATGCGGAGTTTGAGGTGTATGAAGTTCGGTAGGATATGAACAATCCGCCAATACCACATCGGCACCTTCTGTTAAAATATCGAGGTTGGGATTGAGTACCGTATCCCCTGTATAACTAAGTGTCACAAGTCCATCAGTAACTCTTATTCCAAAAGTTTGTTTGGGATGAATCATTTCAACAAATGTTATTTCCTGATCTTTTATCTTGATTGTTTTGCTGTCTTGAATATGAACAATATTAAAAAAGGGAGTGCCTGCTATAAGACGGTATTCACAACTGTCTTCATTAGGCAAATAAACATTAAGCCTGACATTATGACTTGCGCAATAATATCTCAGACTCAAAACATCTGCCATATGGTCGCCGTGAAGATGGCTTAAAATAAGTCCATCAAGTTCTTTTATTTCTATATATTTTTGCAAGTTTGCCAAAGCACCGCTGCCGCAATCTACTAAAACTTTAGATTCATCAGTTTCTACAAGATAACTGCTTAATGCCCTATCTTTTTCGGGATACGGTCCCATACAACCCAAGATATATAGTTTCATTCATGCTTCTCCTTTTCTATTGATATTATAATTTTTGCTCGGTCATAAAGATTGAGCTTATGAGAAATTCTAATCAAAATCCATCCTCCCAAAACACCAAAGATAGTTTGAGAAAAATTAGACAAAATCAAAATAGGTGATAAAACTGCAGCATAGGTCAAAGCATTGGCACTGCCGATTACAACCAACAGGAGTTCATATCCTGTATAACCTATTTGCATAAACACGGAAGCAATTATCATACTTACAAGGACCTTTATCCCCGAAGTTTTTTTGCCTTTTACAAGCAAAAAGATAATTACCATAAGACCTTTTAAGATTGCAGTTGCAGGCACATAATAACTAAATCCTAAGAATAAGTCGGCTATAACACTTCCCAAAATTGTAGGGATTATCGCATAATAGCCCAAAAACATACAAGCCGTAAAGATAAATATATCACCTAGATGAACATATCCAGTCCCTATTGGAAAGGCAGCAAAGGCTGTGAGCACATATATTAACGCTCCAAATATAGCTATGAGAGCTATATAGTATATTGAAATACCAAACCGTGCAGACTGTTTTTGCAATGTGCTTTTTTGCTTTTTTGATAGGTCATCGTTTTTTTGTTGCATTTATTTTGCCCCGCTTATATAAGTTGTTAATTAGATTTTATCACATAAAATAGCTGTGTCAACAAAAACAAAAATTCAATCAAATATGTTTATAAAAATTTTAACATTTTTGTAACTTCATACCAAATACTCTATAAGTCCTTGAAAAGCTAAAATTGATGTAGTATAATACAATTAAAGAAAACATAAAGTATATTACTCCTGCGATGTACGTTATGACGTTAAATTTTTCCACAGTAAGATTTTGGGAGAATTAGTAGTACTAGCAGCTGTCAGGCCTCAGAAATTTCACTGATTGAAATATATCAGACAGCAGTGGAAGGCAAAAGCTAGCATCAATTCACCCACCTGCGTAAAGCGGGTAAAAGTTTGCGTCAGACGGCATAGGCGGGATTTTCTTTTGATAATCTCCTTATGATAAAACAACCCTGTTGCAGGGTTGTTTTTTATTATTACAATTATTATCTATTATGAAATGTTGTCTAGCTTTATGTTAACTTCCTGTACATCTTTTTTAGAAATGCCGTACTGAATAAAAAACACAATGCTTATAGCCAGCACCAAAAACACTCCGCCGAGCACCAGCCATCCTAAAGAAGCAAAAACAGTTGTACTCATAGGCTTATTTGCATTAAACCCTATAACATCAAGCATAATACCCGCTAAAAACGATGAAAGACTTTGAGATAGTTTATAAGCAAATGTCATAAAAGAATTATATGTGCCAGTTTTATTAATTCCTGTGCGTTGCTGTTCTACTGTTATTACATCACCCATCATTGAGCCAGGCATTGAAAATATTGCTCCAACTCCAAAGCCTACTATTAACATGCCCACTATCAAATACGGCAAGAGGTTTTGATTTTCTATTGTATGAAAATAATAATAGCAAACAAAAATTACTCCTTCATACACAATTCCCACTAACGCAATAGAAATACCCAAAATTAAAGATTGTTTTTTATCAATTTTTCTGGAAATAATCATCCAAAAAGGCTGGGATAGTACCGTCATAACAAACAATCCGCCCAATGCCATTGCTGTTTCTATAAAGTTAAATCCGAATGTGTAATTAAAAAAGTGCAGTCCTATTGAGGTCAATAATGCTGCGCTCATTAATGATATCGCATAGCCTAATACTAATGCTCTAAAGTTTTTTACCTTGAACGCTTTGAAAAAATCAATAAAAACCTGAAGAATTGATTTTTTTTCTATTGTGCCTGTACGGGCTTTGATGTTAAGTCTGGGCATTTGGTTATATGTTCCTATAAAAGCCAAAGTACCAGAAATAAGCATTACACACGAACCTAGGTATGCCATTGTCATATATTCTTCGGGTTTGCCTTTATCAGTAAACACCACTGCCAATAAAACTGTGGGAATAAGCATTCCTATCAGAAAAAATATCGTCTTAAATACTTCCAAAGACGAACGGTCGTCATAATCACTTGACAGTTCCATTCCTAGTGCCTGATAGGGTGTTTGAAATATCGTATTAAAAGTATTAAAAAGCAAAATAAATGACGTAAGCCAAATAAATTTTAACCATTGAGGAAAAACCATGGGCATAGACCACAATATGATATTGATTATGGCTATTCCAAACATTCCGAAAAACATAAAGCCGTGTCTTCGTCCAAAAAACTTGCTGTGCGCACGGTCAGACAGCGCCCCAAATATTGGATCGCCTGCACCGTCCCAAATTGTACCTATGAGTATTGCAATGCCCATAACAGTACCCGATATTCCATGGGCAACCGTTCCGAAGTACATCAATAACGATGTTGCTGTTTGGGTAACCATACAGTATCCAAGGCTTCCTGCCCCGTACATCATTTTTGATGCGTTTGACATTATTGGCTTTCTGGCTATTTTTGTCTTTAAAAACATCTCATTTCTTTAAGTGTGATAATGTTAACATTATATATTATTCAAAAAAACTTATCAAGCAAAGCAGGTATACAAGAGATTTTGAGAATAAAAATGCAAAATAACATAATAAATATAATCAAAATGGTGCTAAAAAACCCTTATAAAATAAATAAGGGTTTTGAACTTTTAATGCTTTTATTATTTTATTTGAACCTCTTTATCGCGTCTATAATATTGCGTCCAATAACTTTTACTTTTTTGTTTTCTATGGTTATTGTATAATTTACCTTATTATTAATTTGGGTATAACCTTCTTCTTCAGAAATTTCATAATCGCCTGCAATAAATTTGTAATATTCTTTTTCGGTCCAACTTTCCGGAACATATTCGATGATTACTTCAATACCTTGTAAATCAACTACATAATGATTTGGTTTTGAATCTTTTCGTACAGCATCAATAATAGGGTCATTGAATATAGCTGCAAGTACTATTATTGCAAAAAAGGCTACAGAAAAAACTGCTGTAATAATTTTCTTTTTCATCATATCCGCCAAAAACATCATTCTTTTGTATAGTTATTATATTACAATATGCTATAACCGTCAACAGCTACAGCACCTAGATTGATTTGTTTCCAAAATTAATTTTAGACAAGAAAAAAACACACTAAATCAGTGTGTTTAATATTGGCACCACCATGGAGAATCGAACTCCAGTTTCCGGCGTGAGAGGCCAGCGTCCTAACCTCTAGACAATGGTGGCATATAATGGCTGCGGGACTAGGGTTCGAACCTAGACTGTACGGGTCAGAGCCGTATGTGCTACCATTACACAATCCCGCAAAACAGCAATATTAATTTTAATCAAAACATACCTTAATGTCAAGTATATTAAAGATTTTATATAGTACCAATTTTTAAATAATTATATTAATTTAATGCAGAAGCTTCACAAAGATTAGATGATTCCGCATATTTGCCGACTTTAAGTTTTCCGTTAATCAATAGAGTTGCAGATACCCTGTCTTTGAAAACATCTTTATTTCCTATTCTTAACAAAATATCGGCTTTTGTATAATTATTAGCCCTTATGATTCTGCCGTTAAATTTCAAAAACTGCTCATGAGCGCATTCCGCGCAAAGAATCAGTTCGGTCTTACCTTTGTTTAATTTTATCATAAGATGATTGCCGTTGTCTGATACAGATATAGTTGAAAAGTTGTAATCTGTAAATCTATAATCCTCTCTTGCTATTGTGCCTGCCGTTAAAAATGAATTGAAGTTATACATCCAAATAGCATTATTGCCCATATATGAAGCAAGGGAAACGTTTTCTCCAAGCAAATTAAGTGCATAAAATTTGTCAGGAATTTTTCGTGCAGATATTCTATGAATATGACCCATACTTTTTATGTGATGTACATTACCGTTGATTGCAACCTCACCAAAAAACTCACTAAACTCCGAAATAAATTCTACACGTACATTTCTTGGTAAAATATTACCCAATCCACGATTGCTTATAACGCCGCTGTTTTGTGAAATCCTGACATCACAATTAATACCTATCTCTCCGTAAAGAGAAAATTTGAGACGATCAGGTGTAAAAAAATTTTCTAATGCCTGAAATTGATATTTGAAAAGTCTGCATTCCCCTTTTAAAAATGTGCGTGATGCCGACTTGCCGTCAAAAAAAGCATAAGCAAAATAATTACCTTCAAGCATACCGCAATAGATGCTGAGGAATTTACCGTCAATGTCAAATTCAAATAAAAAGACATTATCCATACAAATTTACCTTAGTTTGCACCAATTTTAAGCATATTATCCTTGATTAATTATTCCAAATGCTTTTAGCAGTCTTTCTATGTTATCCAAATAATAGCTCAAAAAAGCAAAAGGCTTTGCTGTATTTTTTAGTCCTATCCAAATACCGTAAATAAGTTTGGGTCTGCCGTTAAGACTGCTGTTGAGAAGCTGTGCTAATACATACAACTCTTCTCTAATATCTATGTCAATATCGCTTTCTTTAGACAAAAATATTATCATCTCAGAAACATAAGTTGATATTTCTTCTGCTTGCATGCGGTTAAGCGGACGTAATACTTCATTATTATAATATAACTTATCGTTATTAATGTTCATAAGTCCTAATGCTGTCCGCTTAAATTTCAAAATAGCATCATAACACCAGTTCTTGTATGCAACATTCACATTATCTGTTTCTGACATATAAAATTCCTGCAAAAATCTTGTAATGTTAAGTCTTTTGGCATCAATTTCCCAGAGCATTGAAAACACAAATGCACAAAACTCTTCTCTAGATTCGGGATATTTTATCGTAAATACATTAGGTGCAACATTAATGCTTGCAGCTGCTAACGCAGCAGGAAAATCATAATCTTTGACACAGCATGCCAATATTTCATAAAGACGCGGATATGCAGCGATTGATTTTAAAACTTGTGTTATGTACTTGTCGGACATAATAAACTTAGCGCAAGACATCTCATCGCAAGCCTTTGTAAAAGCATCAGGTGAAGCAATACTCATATCTCTCCTATAAAAAATGATTTGATTTTATGATATTATAACACAGTAAAAAAAGCTAATCAATTCTATTTATAGCTTGCATATCCTATTTAACTATTGTATAATATAAACAAATAGTCATAAGGAGGAAAGACTAATGAAATCTGTAGTGCTCAATCTTACCTATGCTGATGTAAAGGATTTCGTCAATACCGTAAGCAGATATACGGTTGAAACTGACCTTAAAAGCGGCAGATATACAGTAGATGCCAAATCTCTTCTGGGTATTTTTAGTTTGGACTTATCCAAACCCATTACTTTAGAGATCCATGACGGAAAAGGCGTAGATGAACTTATAAAAGAACTCAAGCCTTTTATCAAAGATTAAGTTCTATAAACGCCCTGCTGATTTGGCAGGGCTTTTGATTATCATGGCATTTTCAAAAAATCCAACATTGTTTGGATTTTTTTATATTTTTTAACAATTTGCAAAATATGGTTTAAAAACTAATAAACAATATAATATCTGAAACACAATTGCCCAAATGCTTAGTTTACAGCTTAACTTATAGACAAATATTTCATTGTGTAACCCAGATTCGGTAATTAATTCATTAATATCACCAAAATCATTTATTACTTTCGCTAAAGCCTTTTTTTCTGAATGTCCTGATGTTACTAAGTGATTAACCTTATCTTGAAGATTACCTAATAATTCATTTTTCAAACTAACTACTTCTTCAGTATTGGGAAAGTTTTTGAACTTTCTATTGATAAAGTTTTGTAAACTATTCATCCAAATTCTCCTTTCTTAGAAACAAGTCAATAACAACTTTCGTTTTATCCCATTCCATTATTTTTTCTTCTAAATAATTTATCCCTTTTTTTGTAATTTGATAATATTTTCTAGGCCCACCATGACTTACTTCACCCATATAGGATCTTATAAATCCTTTATTTTCTAAACGTTTAAATGCGGCATATAATGTAGCTTCCTTAATAATATATTGGCTTTCTGTCCTGTTATCGATTTCCTGAGATATTTGATAACCATAGTTGTCCTTAAGTTTTAGTACTTGAAGAATTATACTATCAATAAAACCACGAATAATTTCCCTACTTATCAAAAAATCACCTCCTATTTATTATATGTAGTAGAGTAATTATAGTATACCACATTTTACTCTATTACATCAAGTAATAAATTAAAAAAAATAAAAAGTTTTTACTTTTTATTTAATAATTGTTATTGCCGGATGATTAATATCTAGTTTTTTAATTCCATGTGCAGCTTGAAATGCGATTGTGCAAATATCTTTATTGATACTAACAACTACACCTTCACCAAATCGAGAATGAAGAATTTTCGTTCCACATTTAACATGTTTTTCATTATCCTTTTTGTCCAGTAAAGTATTATTAATTATTTTTATTGGCTCTTTTCTGGTTTCCATAATCTTTATCTTCTTAACTCCTTGGAAATTAAGTAGATCAGG
>ENA-UOOK01003967-UOOK01003967.1-fermentation-metagenome-genome-assembly--contig:-NODE-3967-length-16307-cov-4.073222_pt1 | contig 16307 bp, 15 predicted proteins | sample MGYA00245777_ERZ724023 | MGnify/ENA primary metagenome ERZ724023 (study PRJEB28704, sample SAMN03018312) | fermentation metagenome | biome: anthropogenic terrestrial biome; feature: soil; material...
TGAAAGGAATGGGCGCCCAATTATGGCTGGGAGGGCGATTGTCCTTTCGCATAATAGGTAATTAGATTGAAAACATTTGAAGAATTAGGCGTAAACGAAAATATTCGTCACGCCATTGAAGACCTCGGCTTTGAACAGCCGATGCCTGTTCAGGAAGAAGTTATCCCTTATTTACTAGGAAATCAGGATGATGTCATCGCATTAGCTCAGACCGGCACAGGAAAAACTGCTGCTTACGGTCTCCCTCTCTTACAGAAATTAGACCCTGAAGTAGTAGGTACTCAAGCTATTGTGCTTAGTCCTACACGTGAGCTTTGCAACCAGATAGCAGATGACTTGAATTCGTTTGCAAAATATCTGGACCACGCACGCGTACTTCCCGTTTATGGGGGTGCCAGTATCATGACCCAAATTCATGAGTTGCGTCACAATGTCCCTATCGTAGCTGCCACACCAGGCCGCATGATCGATTTGATGAACCGTGGTGCGCTAAAGCTGGAGCATGTCAGAACCATTATTCTGGATGAAGCAGACGAAATGCTGAACATGGGATTTGCTGACAGCATCAACGCAATCTTCGAGAAATTGCCAGAAAACCATATCACATGGATGTTTTCTGCTACTATGACTAAAGATGTAGAAAAGGTAGCAAAGAACTATCTCCATAACTACAAGGAGATCGTCGTAGGAAGTCGTAACGAAGGAGCAGAAAATGTCAACCACATTTATTATATGGTCAACGCCAGAGACAAATATCTGGCCTTGAAGCGTATTGTAGACTTCTATCCGCATATATATGCTATCATATTTTGCCGGACGAAAAGAGAAACTCAGGAAATAGCCGACAAGTTAATTCATGATGGTTATAATGCAGAAGCCCTGCATGGTGATCTTTCACAAGACCAACGAGACCTCACGATGCAGAAATTCCGTCAGCATACGACACAATTGCTTGTAGCTACGGATGTCGCTGCCCGCGGCCTGGATGTAGAAGAGCTCACCCATGTCATCAATTTCGGATTGCCAGATGATATCGAAAGTTATACACACCGAAGCGGACGTACCGGACGTGCCGGCAAGAAGGGTACCTCTATCTCCATCATTCATAGCCGTGAGAAAGGGAAAGTACGGCAGATAGAGAAGGAAATCGGTAAGGAATTTGTAGACGGTACACTTCCTGCTCCTGAAGAAATCTGTCAGAAACAACTCTACAAGACGATGGATGACATCATGAAGACAGATGTAGACGAGGATCTTATCGCTCCTTATATGGATGAGATTACCCGACAATTTGAGTTTGTCGATAAGGAAGATATCATCAAGAAGATGGTCACCATTACCTTTGGGCGCTTCCTCAACTATTACAAGAATGCTCCAGCCATAGAGAAACCTAGTTCTTCCAGACCATCAAGAGATGAAAGAAGAAACGAAGGGAGTCGTAGCAGAACTTCTCGCGGCCGTCGCAGCCATGATACAGAAAGTGGCTATACACGTCTTTTTATCAATTTGGGAAAGGCAGACGGATTCTATCCTGGAGAAGTAATGCAATATATCAACAAGAATGTTCATGGTCGTCAAGAGATCGGACATATTGACTTGTTGAGTAAATTCAGTTATATAGAAGTACCACAAGGAGATGCAGGAAAGGTCATGCATGCACTTGACGGAACCACCTTTAAAGGTCGTGAGGTACGCTGTAATGCCGCAGATGAGTCCGGGCATGGAAGCGGAAGCAGTCATGGACCAAGCAGACATGATCATGGAGACCGCCGAAAGAAAGACTATTCCAGAAGCAGAGATAACAAGAAGTACTCTGGAGACAAGCACCAGGATTCCAATAGTAATTCTGAAAAGAAAGATGATTGGCGCGGCCTGATGAATCAGTCTAAAGGCTTTAAGTTCTCCGACAAAGAACCAGACTTCAGCGAAGAAGGATGGGCAAGACGCAAGCCTAAGAAAGACAAGGAATAACTTTTCCTCTAAACTGCATAAAAACAGAACCATCAGTTCTCAGTGCAGAAAAAGGAAGTAAGATAATTAAAAATAAAAGGCCGGATCTTAAAAAAGATTCCGGCCTTTTATTTTTAACAGTGCAATGAATTAAGTTGATCAGCCATAGCTTTGCCCAAGGCTTCACATTGGACCACCGTCTCAGGAGAAAGTCCCTGAGTCATGTCTACAGGAGTACCAACCGGCGTAAAATGCAAACGGTTGTCATTCCATTCCTTGATTCTGGCTACAGCCTTAGAAGCCCAGCAATGACTTCCAAACCAACCTAAGTAATGATTCTTGATGTTTTTATTAGCCAGTTCTGCAAGTAAGACATCCATTTCATGATAGAGTCCGGCATTATAGGTAGGAGCCCCTACAATAAGTCCGTTAAAGCGGAACACATCACGGAGAATATAAGAATGATCCGTCTTGCAGATATTGTACATCACAATATTCTTGATCCCATTCTGACTGGCAGAACGGGCAATAATCTCAGCCATTCGCTCTGTATTGCCATACATAGTGCCATAGCAGATAACGATACCCTTATCCGTATCGTACCTGGAAAGTCTGTCATAAAGGGTTATGATTCTAGCAATCTGCTCATGCCAGACAGGGCCATGGGTCGAACAGATATAGTCAATCTTCAGAGTGGACAATTTTTTCAAGGCCGACTGTACCGGTACACCGTACTTCCCAACAATATTTGAGTAATAGCGTGTAGTCTCAAGGTGAAAGGCATCCATATCAATCTCAGAGTCGATAATACCTCCGTTGAGAGCCCCATACGATCCGAAAGCATCTCCTGAGAAGACAGAAGTAGTACCCTTCTGATCGGTACAAACTGTCATCATGGTCTCCGGCCAGTGAACCATAGGTGTCAGGATAAAGCGAAGGACATGCTCTCCAAGATTAAGTACAGAGCCTGTCGTCACTTCTACACTACCCTTCAGATTATAGAATCCCTCCATCATACCAAAGGTTTTCTTATTGCCTACAATCTGAATATCCGGATAATACTTTTTGATCAGAGCAAGAGAGCCACTATGATCCGGTTCCATGTGATTAATGACAAGATAGTCAATCTTACGGTCGCCTAAGACGTCATGAAGTTTCTCCATAAACTGAACGAAGAAATCAACCTCGACAGTATCCACGAGACATACCTTCTTGTCAACAATAAGAAAGGAATTATAAGATATGCCATTGGGCAATGGCCACAAACCTTCAAAACGTTCCTTATTACGATCATTTACACCGACATAATAGATTTTATTTATTACTTCAATCATAGTTTGTTTATCTATCGTTATAATTTTGTAGCTTAAAACGCCAATACTCTACTTTTAACTTTTCACTGAAGGGTACTCAGATTTTTATCAGTCCCAACCCCGTTCACTCCTTAAGTTCCGATTTCATTTTCTCACCAAACTTTTCCGAAATATAGTTGGAAATGTACTTGCAACTCTCCGAAGAATACAGTTGGGCACATTGAAGTATCTGATCCCATTGCTTCTCTGTCAGTCCATGCAGAATATCATCACGAGTAATACCATATTTCAACAGGCCGAAAAGGAATCCTGCATTAAAATTATCACCGGCGCCAATCGTACTGACCGTCTTTGTAGCCATTGACGGATAAACCTTTCTAAAATGATTTTCCGCTCTGACAACCACCGGATTACTTTCATTCGTACAAATAAAGTTCTTACAATAAAAACTAATTTCCGCATTATACACCTTATCCGGATCAGGCATCTTATACAAGACTTCAAAATCGATAGAACTACCTCGGACAATATCAGCATCATCCAGATTCTCCAACAGATTAGGGGTAATCCTCATAATGTCATCTTTATGTGAACTTCGGAAATTAACATCGTAATAGATGATGGCTCCGCGCTCCCTGGCGTAATCAAGAAAACCAGCCACCTGTGGACGGACAACAGGATTCACGGCAAAATAGCTGCCGAAAAGGACAATATCATCACTATTGATCTCCGGATAAGAGAATTCCAGCCGGTCATGGGGATGATCTTTATAGAAGATATAATCTGCACTATTCTCATGATCCAGGAAAGCCAGAGAAATAGGTGATTTGCTTTCAGGAAAAGATACGACATTATCAGCGTTGACATGATTCTCATTCAAGAAACTGACAATATGCTTCCCAATCCTATCGTTCCCTGCTTCACTGATAAACATTGTAGGAATACCTGACCGACCTAAAGAGATGACTGCATTGAATGTAGAACCACCCGGAACAGCACTCACAGGCTGCCCGTCTTTGAATATAATGTCGAGAACAGTCTCGCCAATTCCAACAATCTTACGCATAATTGATATTTGTTTCTAGATGCAAATATAATAAAAAAATCTAATAGCTGTGTCGAATATCCGGAGATTTTATTTTGCCCGAATCAATTTATAGAACCTTATATTCATGTTGTATTTGTTTCTTTCAATCTACCGGGAATCCTCTTTGAGAGCAAGGCGGCAGATCTGGGCTTACCAAGGTGCTTTTCTTTATCCGGAATATAACAAGAGAACTCCCCTTTTCCAATAAAACATAATCTTACTCTTTCATAAATAATAAGAAAAAGATGATGGCTGGAAGCATGATGACAAGAGTTTTTTGTAAATTTGTCTACTATTATGAAATATCAAACTTATACGCTGCCAAATGGACTTCGGATCATCCTCCAGTCCTCAGTCTCGCCAGTTGTTTACTGCGGATACCAGATTGATGCAGGGACACGCGATGAGGCACCGGGAAAGGAAGGACTCGCCCATTTCTGCGAGCATGTATCATTCAAAGGGACAAAACGAAGGAAAGCCTGCAACATACTTAATGGGCTTGATCGTGTAGGCGGGGATCTGAATGCCTATACGAACAAAGAAGATACGACCTATTATGCTACAGTATTGAAAGGAGACGTTCCAAAAGCTGTAGACCTGTTGACAGACATGGTCTTCCACAGCACGTTCCCCCAACATGAAATAGACAAGGAAGAAGAAGTAATCTGTGAGGAAATCGAGAGTTATAATGATTCACCTGCGGAACTCATCTATGATGAATTTGAGAATACTATCTTCCATGGCCATCCTTTAGGACATAACATCTTAGGAACGGAAGACCTTGTCCGGTCTTTCAATACGGCTGATGCTTTAACTTTTACGAGGAGATATTACCGGCCTGATCATGCGATCTTCTTTGCTTCAGGAGACATCAGTCTGAAAAAGCTCGTCAGTCTCCTCAATAAATTTTTCACCAACTATCCTATAGAGCCTCCTTATCTGCCTCATACAGAAAATATACAGATTACCGGGGATCCAATCGAAAACAGTCAGGACGCCACATCCATTGAATCAAACTTTAACCGCAACAAATTGGATAAAGCCCTCCAAGGTCCTGAGCCAAATCCTCACACTCCTATTATCATCCATAAAAAAACTCATCAGGCACACGTTATGATAGGCTGTCGCGCTTACAGCGTCCTAAACACAAAGCGCATCCCCCTATACCTTCTGAATAATATTCTGGGCGGTCCTGGCATGAATGCCCGTCTGAACATTGCCTTACGGGAACACTATGGTCTGGTATATACAGTAGAAAGTTCCATGACCTGTTATGGCGATACCGGTTTATGGTGCATCTATTTCGGTTGCGATCCAAAGGATGTAAAACACTGCCTCAGACTGATAAGAAAGGAACTGGACCGAGTTATAGATACACCATTATCGGATGCCCAGCTTAAAGCTGCCCAAAAACAGCTCAAGGGACAAATCGGTGTCTCCAGCGATAACCGCGAGAATTTTGCCCTGGACTTTGGCAAGAATTTTCTTCATCAGAATAAAGAAACAGAAATCTCGACCCTATTCAAAAAGATTGATTCTATCACTGCCTCTCAAGTACAAGAAGTAGCCCAGGAACTTTTTCCAAAAGAAAAACTAACAACAATGATATTCAAATAAACCCGAGGAATCAAAGAAAAAGGACAGCTTCATTTCCCTCATTGAAAAGCAGATCCAGAATACTAAGATTCGGTAGGAAACCGAATTTCTGACTATAAACCTGATAGTAGTTTTTTGGTAAAAAAAACTCGTCTTTTCCTGGATGTTTAGGCCGGATACTATCGCGATAATCCATAATCCCACTATCCTGGTTTATCTGATCCATCTTTACATATTCATCCGTAGGAATGATCACCGGATGAATATCAAGGAGTCTGCATATCTTCTCTGTAATCTCCATATTGAAATCATAAAGGAACTCCCAACGCTTTTCGAAGAAAGGACGAAGTTCATCTTGATAGAATTCGAAGAAGGGACTCTCACCATAGGCAGACAACAGGGCATTCCAATGCAAATGCCGCCAATTACCATGATCACTGATTCGAATATCTTTCATCAGGCATTTATCCCCCTCATACTTCTCTGTAGGTACTGTGAGTGCCTGAATACCATTGGTTGTAGCAATCAAGCAACGGTTCCGATACGTCTGTTTTATAAAATGATCATATCTCTCAATCTGACATTCACTATAGTGATTCAATTTCTGATACCACTGCACAGGCCCAAAATAAACAGAAGACAATAAAACGACGCTTGACATTTCTATAAAAAATTACGAAGAACTTCCTGACTATTGTATCTGGTTCAATAAACCTATACAATGAATAAAACAGTTATCAAAAACCTAAATGGAATAGCAAATATGCTTTACCCACTAACTGGTGTCTGTAAACCAGTATCTTTTTCTTCCCGATTCGTACCCAATAGCACTTACAATAAGGGCACTTACAAGGGCACAAGCATCTTACAGGGATACGATAATGAGTGCCATGCCAGACTATGGTATCACCCGGAAGGGCAAGGATACGCCCCAGATATGAGACGGAATCCTGCAAGTAAACCACATAATCACCTTTGTGAAGATTAGTACACCCCAGACGGTTCACAATCCAACGATCCCCTTCCCTCAATTCCGGTGTATAACTAGAATCAGGGACGAAAAAGATTGTGAAGGCCCAGGCACGTACTGCCAGCATCACCAATATAGCAAACAGTAGCGCCAAAAAGAATTTGACACCATTCTTCAGCATTTACTTGATATGGCTCACCAATTTAAACAGACGGCTCCAACGAATACCATCAAATCCCGAGTGATCCGGGTCATGCGACCACCAGATAAAGATCGGAGTACCCACGATATGATCTTCAGGCACAAATCCCCAATAACGGCTATCAGCGGAATTATGACGATTGTCTCCCATCATCCAGTAATAGTCCATCTTGAAAGTATAGTAGTGCGTCTGCTTGCCATTGATATAAATCTTATTATTCTTAACCACCAGATTATTGTTTTCATACACCCGAATAGGACGCTCATAAATAGCAATATTCTTCATGGTCAACTTTAGTGTTACCCCTTTTTTCGGAATCCAGACGGGCCCGTAATTATCACGGGTCCAACCTGTCACAGCATTCAAAGGGTACAAATCTCCAGTCTCTGCATCTGTATTCATCCGGATACTTGCCACAAGATCTTTTCGAGACCTCAGATAAGCAGCAGAATGATAAGTCAGAGGCAGATAGCCATTCTGATTCAGACTTGTCAGATCTTCATTGGAGATGCCCAGTTGCCGTGTCAGTTCTTCGGGCAGGTCAGCCTTCAACTTCACATAATAGGTGTACTGAACATTATCCGGTTCCTTATTCGGTTTACCATTGAGATAAACGATACGGTTCTTGACCTGCAGGAACTGTCCAGGCAATCCGACACAGCGCTTGACATAATTTTCCCGCCGATCCACCGGACGATGGATGACACTGCCAAAAGTACGCGGATTATTCTTGATATAGCTCCGGCCTAATGCAAAGACGTATGCGAAATAATCATACTGCTGTTGCGTCGTAAACCGTTCAAGATTCGGCTGGGCGCCCTTAGCCTGTTCATAAAGTTGCTCACCAAAGGAATAACACATCTGATAGTAATCTGCACTTTCATATTGTTCATCATTACAAAGTGTATCACCAGCAGGATAATTGAATACTACAATATCATTGAGTTTCACATGTCCAAGACCCGTAACTCTGCGGTATTTCCAATGCGGCCATTCCAGATAACTCTTCACATGAACCAGTGGCATGGTATGTTGTGTCAAAGGCATCGTCAGAGGCGTCTCAGGAATACGTGGGCCATAACTGATCTTACTGACAAAGAGGTAATCACCGGTCAACAGGGATTTCTCTAAAGAGGAAGAAGGAATCACATAGTTCTGAAAAGCAAACAGGTTGATAAAATATACAGCTACCAAGGCAAAAACCAAGGCATCAACCCAACTCATGATGAAACGTACCGGACGTTCCGAATATTTCCACCATGTCCAATGAATCTTTTTGGTAATATAAACATCAAAAATAAAAGGAACAACTATCAAGCCCCACCAACTCTTGACCCAAAAAAGAAAGAGAAGATAAAGCACTAGGACAATCAGAAATTTCGTCCATTGTTTCTTCATATTAAGATTTTGTTTTTCCTTATCAATCATGCAACTTTTATTAATAAAGTTAAGAATTAAAAAGTCCGAATTTCTGTCAAGCTGTACAGACCCGATTATCAATCAGAACAGATCGCACGCTTTTCCAGAACCACTCTATCTCGTTGATCTTCAAAGTATGAAAATCAAGTTAACATCACTAAAATTTAAAACTGGAACAAGTTTGACATTGTCAGTAACCCCTTATGATTCAGAGTATATTCAGCAGCAAGAACAGCACCTAAGGCAAACCCTCTGCGAGAATGTGCATCATGAGTAATCGTAATACAATCTGCATCACTATTATAGATAATACTATGAATACCCGGCACTTCCCCACGGCGAATACTGGCAATAGGCAATTCATCGGGATTCACATCATTCGTTCCACTCTCTTTTCCATCAGCAGCATGTTGAAAACCCTTGACCCACTTATCTTTACGATCAATGCCATCAATGATCTCCTCAGCCAATGTAATCGCTGTCCCTGAAGGTGCATCAAGTTTATGTATATGATGCGTTTCTTCCATTCTCACATCATATTGGGGGAAACCGTTCATAATCTTCGCCAAATAACGGTTAACAGCAGAAAAGATGGCAACACCTACAGAAAAATTTGAGGCCCAGAAAAGAGTCTGATCCCCATTTTTTGTCAAAGCCTCAACATCAGTTTTATGATCTTTCATCCACCCAGTAGAGCCACTGACCACTTTTACATGATGTTTAAAAGCCTTCAGATAGTTTCCGTATGCTGCAGTAGGATTGGTAAACTCAATAGCCACATCAGCACTCGAAAATTCGGGTGAATCAAAGTCACCGGGATTGTTCACATCAATTTTGCATACTATCTCATGACCACGTTGTCTGGCGATCTCTTCGATCATGTGTCCCATCCTACCGTAGCCAATTAAAGCGATTCTCATTTTTGTACAAAAAATTAAATAATATATTATTGCCACAAAGATAAAGAAAAACGAGGAAAACACAAAGGATACCTCTCCTTTTTACTTTTATTTAGCAGCTTATCATCACATCACGTCTGTGATGTCCAAAGGACCTTTGAGAAAGGGAGTAACCAGAAGGTTATCTTCATGGTGTCATCAGTTCTTCTTTTCACCTTGTTTCCTGAATAAGATTTCAACATCCTGGAAAGTTATCAGAAAACCTTTAGGGATCGCATCCAGTATTGGTGTCAATTCCTTGACGAAATCACGCAAACGATTTTCTTCATCTATGATTTCCACAATAACAGGCTGCTTGATATTAAACTCCCAGAATTTATCAGAACGGAGTTGACTGGTTTTTCCGAATCCCATCGAGCACCTGTAGACAGTGGCTCCAGAGAGACCAAACTTTTTTGCTGAACGAGCGATGAACTCATAGACAGAATCATGTTTATAAGTATCTGTATTACTCAAATAAAAACGAAGAATCTTTTCCATATTAAAATAACTTTGCTAATTGAGCACCTAATACCAAAGCAAGAAATCCAAAGAATAAACTTGCCGATACATAGATAGCCGTATAAAGGTAATTGCTATCTCGCAAGAGTGATCCACTTTCGTTCATAAATGTCGAAAATGTGGTAAATCCACCACAAAGGCCTGTGGTCAAAAAAAGTTTTGCAGAAGGAGACATCCATGTTCCATTAACAAACAGACCGGAAAAGAATCCAATAAGCATGCATCCAACGACATTGACAATGAAAGTACCTAAAGGAAAAGTCAGAATGATACTTGCCTGTACTGCCCGGGAAACCAGAAAACGAAGTCCGCCACCTATAAAACTTCCGAAACCGACGATAAAAAAGTCTTTATACATAATTCCTTTTTATTTTTAAACCATCTTTATTCCTGTAAAAAATGAAACAAACTACTTCTGAGTTCATCCGCAAAACAGGACAAAGATAAACAGAAAATCTGAAAAGTCAATCATTCCAGTTCGTTTTTTGTATCTCGGAAAGCCTTTACTATCATTTTGAAGCTATCTTCGGAAACCTATTTGAACAAATCGCACAATCTCGTCACCCTCATTAAAAGGAACCTCTTCTGAACGAATAAACAAACATTCCGCAACTTTTCCATAATATATTATTACTCTGTCGGATATTTTCGTACCTTTGCTTTACTATAAGAACAAGCCTTCTGACAAGATCCGATTCTATAAAGACACCATTTCATCTAATACTATTATGGAGCAATTAATTCATTATGTATGGAAACATAAGCTGTTTCCTCTAAAGCCTCTCGAAACAACTGACGGACAAGCAGTTGAAGTAATTGATCCCGGATTACATAACATGAATGCAGGTCCGGATTTCTTCAATGCAAAAATCAAGATTGGAGGCACACTCTGGGCTGGAAATGTTGAGATACATGAAAAATCAAGTGATTGGTACCTTCACGGACACGACAAAGATCCGCACTATGATAATATTATTTTACACGTATGTAATATTATTGACCGGGATGTATGTGACAGCCAAGGTATTTTCCTCAAACAAATGCAACTGGATGTTCCGGAATATATCCTTCATCATTACAAAGAACTACTCAGCACAGATACATATCCACCCTGCTATCAGATTATACCCAGTCTGACACCATTAATGATCCACTCATGGATGAGTGCTTTGCAAACAGAAAGACTGGAACAAAAAACAGAAGCAATCCTGGAAAGAGTAAGAAAATGTGATGGTTCCTGGGAAGCTGGCTATTTTGTTACCCTTGCCCGCAATTATGGTTTTGGAAAGAATGGGGATGCCTTTGAACAATGGGCTCTCAGTATTCCTCTAAAGGATGTAGACCATCATCGAGACCAACTTTATCAGATAGAGGCTATATTTATGGGACAGGCAGGACTGCTCAACTCTGAAACGTTATTAAAGCCTTATCAAAAGGATGCATTAAACGATGGCTATTTCACAAAGTTAAGAAACGAATACATTTATCTGGCCAGAAAGTTCAATCTTCAGCCTATAGATTACCGCCTTTGGAACTTCTTCCATTTAAGACCACAAAACTTTCCTTACATCCGCATTTCACAACTTGCCAATCTTTTCTATCAGCATAAAGCGAATCTCAGCCAACTCCTTGAGAAGGATTCTATTCAAGCTATGGAAGATGTCCTTGAAGTATCTGTTACACCCTATTGGGAAACCCATTATACTTTTGGATCGACAAGTACAAAGAATGAAAAGCATCTATCTCCATTCTCCCTTAACCTGCTGCTTATCAATACTGCCGTACCTATGCTTTTTGCCTATGGGCGGCATCGTGGGAAAGAAGTACTTTGTGAGCGAGCCTTTGATATCCTGGAAAAACTAAAGGCAGAAAAAAACAGTATCGTATCAATGTGGCAACAGATAGGCCTAAAAGTAGAGAATGCCGGTGACTCACAAGCACTGATTCAACTGAAAAAGGAATACTGTGATAGAAAAGACTGCCTGCGTTGCAGGATAGGATACGAATATTTAAAGAAAAAAGATTAAGTGAACAGATTCCATCTATCAAAAATAATAAAAAGAACTTTTCTCCGTAATTCTATATAAAGAACTCGCTTTTGCAATACATAAAAAATGTGTATTACTTTATGCAATAGAGAAGAAATTTCTTCTTTTCTTTTAGAAACAGGGCTTTGCCCTATAATATAGATAATATGAATTATACGTTTGAGACCAAAATGGAAGTCCGTGACTACGAATGTGACATTCAAGGAATAGTAAACAATGCAAACTATTTGCATTACCTGGAGCATACGCGCCATCGTCTTTTGACAAAGGCAGGCTTAAGCTTCAGAGACATGCATGAAAAGGGAGTAGATCCGGTAGTAGCCCGCATAGAGCTACGCTATAAGGCGCCATTACGCTGCGATGATATAATGATTTCAAGACTCTGGCTGGGAAAGAAGGGGCCTTGCTTCGTTTTCCATCAGGATCTCTATCGTGAAAGTGACCAGCAACTCTGTCTGAGAGCCGTTACGGACCTGGTGGTTCTGGTAAATGGGAAAATCGGTTACAGTAAAGAATATGACGAGGCTCTCAGCCCTTTTATTCCTAAGAAAGATGCCCCTAATGAATAACGACCAGGAGAAACTGAATGCCATCGCTCTTACCCAACTCAATTATTTCTCTCTAGCAGGACTTCTGGAATTATACCGCAAGCTCGGTTCAGCTACAGCAGTTGTGGAACATAGGAATACCATTCAGGAAGTCATTCCTGATGCCTCTCAACATCTGATAAGAGCGCTTCAGAATTTAGACGAGCCCCTGAAACGGGCTGAAACAGAACTAGAATATGATGAAAAGCACGGCATCCAAGTTTTTACTTTGAATGACCCCCATTATCCACAACGATTAAAAGACGTAGATGATGCTCCTCTGGTCTTATTCTATAAAGGTACTGCTGATTTCAACCAATCTCGTGTCATCGCTATTGTCGGCACTCGTCACTGTACTGTTTACGGTCAAGATATCATCCGAAAACTGATCACAGATTTGAAGACAATGTGTCCTCACATTCTTATCATCAGTGGACTGGCTTACGGAGTAGACATTAACGCTCATCGACAATCCCTGGACAACGGATATGAAACTATCGGTGTCCTGGCTCATGGCTTGGACAGGCTCTATCCTTCAGCCCATCGTGATACTGCCAACAAGATGATCTCACAAGGCGGCTTGATAACAGAGTTCCTTACACAGACAAAAGCAGAAAAGATAAACTTTGTACGTCGTAACCGCATCATAGCCGGCATGTCAGATGCCACGATTCTCATAGAAAGTGCTAAAAAAGGAGGCGGGCTGATTACCACCGGTATTGCCCAAAGTTATGGTAGGGATGTTTTTGCTTTCCCGGGATCAGTAGAAGCACCCTATTCCGCCGGATGCAATTATCTCATCAGAGATAATGGTGCAGGACTTATCACCGATGCTGACGATCTGATAAAAGCTATGGGCTGGGAAACGGATGCACAACTCAAGAAAGCACAACGCCAAGGCATAGAACGTCAGATATTTCCAACTCTGTCTCCAGATGAACAAACGATCGTAAGGGCCTTAAAAGAAGAAAATGATATTCAGATTAATTTTCTGACTATACGTACAGGGTTAACTATCAGCAAACTCACTGCATTACTCTTTGAGTTAGAGATGAAGGGCGTAGTAAGAGAACTCGCCGGTGGTGTATATCACCTTATGTCCTAACCTGAAAGGGCAGAAAACTGTACTTTCAACTATCCAATAACTATAAAAACACATCATTGACATTCATAACTCTAATGAAGTTAAAAATGTCCATCAATTTTAAAACTCCATGCACAGATTTCAGAATTTTTATATAACTTTGCAATGTTTTTCGAGCAAACTGCCACTGTTGAAAGTATATTGGCGACAGTCTACTCCATAATTCGTTGTCTAATTTATTAAATAATTTATTATGGGTGCAGCAGGTAATAAAAAACCGAAAAAGGCAAAAAAAGGAAAACATACTCCAGCATACGAAGTTGCTGACAGTATGGATGCCACCTCTGGTAAGGGGAAAAAGAAGAAACTTCACTAGTCATAACTTTCTGTGAAGTTAAAAGATGATGGACATTCTTTAATCGAATTAAAGAATAGTCCATCTTTTTTGTGCCTATGCAAATCTGCCGAATCAAAACTGCCTTATTCAAAACTATTTCTTTTCCATCTACACACACAAAGAAATTAAATACTCAGAAATCCCCTTTAAATAAATGATAGAGAACGACATAAGTTTCCTTATCATCTACTATCAATTATGCCTTTATGAATACACCTTACTGTGTAAACGTTTGCATAGAGTAAACAACGCTTTTAACTTAAAAATGACGACAGCCCATCGTTAAAGATTTTAACTTTGCATCATAGCTCCATGAAGAACAAATTTCAGAAATGGACTAAATGTGTAGAACACTTTGTCAATATCTAAAGCCTTAGAAACACATCTCCGACATATATAGCCTCTCTAATTTATATCAATGTGTTTATATTGGCTAACTATTAAGTCTTGAAACAACAAAACAGGGAATAACTTTAACATTAAAAACAAAAAAATGATGAATCAGGTCAAATGTATAATGCCTCTTAGGATGTTCACTATACTATGTGGGCTCCTCCTCTCCGTCAGTACTTTTGCGCAGCAAATCACTGTCAACGGACACATCAAGGATACTTCTGGCGAACCTATTATCGGCGCTACAATCCGTATTGCTGATGAAAAAGGTGGCACAATATCCGATTTGAATGGAGATTTTATTCTTAAAGCAAATGTCGGTGCAAACCTGACAATAACCTATGTTGGTTATCAAAAAATCAGTATCAAAGCTTCACCTCAAATGACAGTCATTTTGAAAGAAGACAAGAAGATGCTGAATGACGTTGTCGTAATCGGTTACGGAACAGTAAAGAAATCAGATTTGAGTGGTTCTGTCGTAGCGATAAAAGCAGAAGACATCAATCGGGGCGCAATAACCTCACCACAGGAATTACTACAAGGAAAAGTACCTGGTCTGTTTGTACAGCCAGGTGATGGAGCTCCCGGTTCAGGAAGCACTATTCGAATCCGTGGAGGAGCTTCACTGAATGCAACCAACGACCCCTTAATTATCATTGACGGAGTCCCTGTGTCAAATGATGCAGCACCAGGAACGCCAAATGCCCTTGCTACAATTAATCCAAATGACATTGCTACGTTCACTGTATTAAAAGATGCCTCAGCCACCGCTATATACGGTTCACGAGCATCAAACGGCGTCATTATCATTACTACGAAAAAGGGAACTTCCGGAAGAATAAAAATAAGTTATTCGGGAACTTCTTCTGCCCAAGATCCCTATAAACAAATTAAAGTGCTCAATGCAGATTCTTTTCGCCAAACCGTGCTCAATCAATATGCAACAGGGACAACACTAGGTGATGCAGCAAGGAATATATTAAACGAGTACCCAGATCAATCCACGAATTGGCAAGATAAGATATTCCAGACAGGATTAGGCACAGATCAAAATGTAAGCATTGCAGGGAAAGCAGGTTTTCTACCTTTCCACACTTCCCTTGGATATAACAAGGAACGAGGTACACTGAAAACATCAATGTATAACCGTTATACAGGATCCATCAATTTAAGTCCCAAATTCTTCCAAGATCATTTAAGTGTGGATGTCAATGTAAAAGGAACCATTAATACAACACGTTATGCCGATGCAAACGCCATCAGTTCGGCAGCTTTTTATGACCCTACAAAACCAATATACAATACAGATAACACATTTAATGGTTACTGGAATTGGACTAACGGAAGTGGAGATCCAAATACATTGGCAGCTGTAAACCCATTATCACTCCTTCAAGAAAGGAATAACAAAGGGACAACTAAACGAAGTCTTGGGAATATTCAACTGGATTATAAAATCCACGGATTAGAAGATTTGCACGCGAATCTAAATCTTGGATATGATGTTTCAAAAGCCACAGGAAATAATTTTGTAACTCCGGTGTCTTTTTCCAGTGCCAAAGACACTGATTTCAAAAACATCGGGCAAGGAAATTCCTGGAATAATCTAAGAAGAAACGAAGTAATGGATTTTTATTTGAACTATATTAAAAATATAGCCCCAATTAAAAGTGACATCAATGTAATGGCAGGATATTCTTGGCAACATTTCTATTACAAGGATTATTCCATCGCAAAATCAAACATCGTTGAAGAAAACACTTTTGGCAACAAAGAAGGATGGAATTATGATACTACTGAA
>ENA-UOOK01003969-UOOK01003969.1-fermentation-metagenome-genome-assembly--contig:-NODE-3969-length-16305-cov-4.595631_pt1 | contig 16305 bp, 8 predicted proteins | sample MGYA00245777_ERZ724023 | MGnify/ENA primary metagenome ERZ724023 (study PRJEB28704, sample SAMN03018312) | fermentation metagenome | biome: anthropogenic terrestrial biome; feature: soil; material...
AGCGGCCGATGTTGCTCTTGTCCTGGTAGGGCACCCCGACGCCGAGTTTGTCGAGCGCCACGTCGCCCCTCTTCGTGAAGTGGAAGATGTGCTCGTGGCACTGGCTCAGGTAACGGGAGCTGTTCACCGGTTGGTAATGACCGACGGCGATGTCGCTGGCGATATTCTCGTACCCCCCCACGGCCTCCTTCTCGATCGCGATCGACTTAACCCAGTGGATGACATTCTGCAACACGAAATGAGGGCGGAACTGCTGGAGGACGTCGAATGGTATCCAGGGGTCCCGGGGTTTGCCACCGATGTTGAGGAAGAATGAACCGTCGTCGGCGAGGACCCGTGCCGCTCCGGCGGCGACCTCCCCCATCCAGTCGAGGTAGTCCTCGCGGGGCTGTTGGTCGTTGTAGGAGTTGTAATCCTTCCCGATGTTGTAGGGCGGCGACGTGACGATGATATCGACCGAACCCGCCGGGAGGCGCTGCATGCCCTCGATACAGTCCATGGTATGGATGGTGTTGACGGCAAGCCCGCCGGGTCCACCCGTCTCTCTCTTCTCTTCTCCCACTCCGATCACTTACAGGTTTGCGGTTCTCCGCAAAAAGATGAACGAACCGGGAGGGCGGTCGCCGCCCGCACCACGGCGCACGACCGGCGACCCGGGGGCAGGAGTATCAGGGCACGTCGTCGTCGCCAAGCGCCTTCTGCCGCGTCCTCTCGAGCGCATCGACGAAGTCTTCGACCTCGTAGGGGTTGAGCCCCCCGGAGCCTTCAGGCTCGAGGTGTACGACCTCCAGGAGCGCGTCTTTGAGGATCTCAAGACGGCTCTCCAGCGGGAGGATGACCTCGAACCGGTGGAAGATACGGTCAGATATGCAGACGAAATCACCGTGGACGGACGCGAACGAGAGGATCTCGTCTGCGGAAGGGACGTCCCCCTGGTTCACCACGATCTCCAGGATCGCCGGCGCATCGGCGCTCCCTTCTCCAAAACAACGGGCGACCTTGATCTTCGTGGCGACTCCTCCGGTTCCAGTCGGGTTATTCTCCGTGGTAGGTAATATAATTGCGATGGCGGGGAGCAGGGGCTATCCCGCCCGGGTGGCACTTGCAACCCTGCAAACGTAAAAGGGTGTCGGGGTTACTCCCCGAAGTACGCGACGATGTTCCGGAAGAACTGCATGTTCATCGACCCGGTGGGCAGGGGTTTTCCCTCGCGCTTCAGCCGCTCTTTTTGGGTCGGCCAGTCGTAGAGGTTCACGAACTCCATGGCCCGCTCGGGATGCGGCATCAGGCCGAGCACCTTGCCGTCCGCCGAGGTTATCCCGGCGATGTCTGCGAGCGCCCCGTTCGGGTTGTAAGGATACTCCCCTCCCGCGGGGGAGAGGTCGTCGCGGCAGTACCGGAACGCAACCATCCCCTCCCTCTCGATCCTGTTCAGGGTCTCTTCCGAGCAGGAGAAGTTCCCCTCACCATGGGAGACCGGGCAGTAGAGGTGCGTGATGCCCCGCGTCCAGAGGTTCTCCACCGCAGGCTTCAGGGTGACGAACCGGCACTCGAGCACGCCCTTCCGGTTCGGCATCAGGGCGATCTCGCGGGGACGGTCCTGCTCGAACGCGGGGATCAGGCCGAGGTTCGCGAGGATCTGAAACCCGTTGCAAATCCCGAGAACGAGGTTGTCCCCCGCGAGGAAGTCTTTGAGGTCGCTCCAGAGGTTGTTTCTGACGCGGTTTGCGTAGGCGTTGCCGGCACCCGTATCGTCGCCGTAGGAGAACCCGCCGGGGAAGACCATCAGCCGGTAGTCGGAGAGGGCTTTCTCCCCCGCGATGAGGTCGTTGATGTGGACGATGTCGGATGCCATGCCGGCCCGCATCAGGGCCTCCTTGGTCTCCATCTCGGAGTTGAGCCCGTAGCCGCTCATGATGAGGGCTTTTGCCGGGGTCTTGGTGGTGTATGCACGAGCCATGTCAGTACCCCCCGAAAGGCGCCTTGTATGCTGCCTCCATCGCCGTGATGGGCTGCTCGATGAGGGTTTTTTCTCCTGCCGATACCCGGAAGACCGTGCCGCCGACGCGGCCGAGGAGGTGTGCGTCGCCGCCGAAGATCTCCTCGAACGCCTCCCGGTCGGAGGGGGCGACCGTGACGATGAACCGGCCGAGCGACTCCGAGAAGAGGTAGCGGTCCGGGCACATCCCGCCGGGTATAGCGATATCTATGCCAATCCTCCCGGCAATCGCGACCTTCGCGAGGGCGACGAGGAGCCCCCCGTGGGTGACCGGGAAGGCGGAGGCGACGATTTTCTTCTCAATCGCGTCGGTCATCCTCTCATACCTCGCCTTTGCGGTCTCGATCGAGAGGGACGGGACCGCACCCCCCTCGATGCCGAGGTGCGCGAGGTACTCCGACCCGCCGAGTTCCTCCCCGGTCTCCCCCACGACGTAGACGAGGTCGCCGTCGAACTTCGCGTCCATCGAGACCGCAGTGGTGACGTCTGGGTGAACCCCTATCGAGGAGATGAGGAGGGTCGGGAGGACGGATACCTTGACAGGGTTAGAGTCCGCGTCGAAGCCGGAGAAGTCGTTATACATGCTATCTTTCCCGGAGATGTACGGCGTCCCGAATCCGACCGCGCCGTCACGGCACCCGAGCGCAGCGCGCTTGAGCTGCCAGAGCCGCTCAGGCTCGTCGGAGGAGCACCAGCAGAAGTTGTCGAGGAGCGCGATCGTGTCCATCGGAACGCCTATCGCTATCAGGCCCCGGATGGCCGTGTCGATAGCGGCGATCGCCATGCGGTAGGGATCGAGCTCCGTGTAGGAGGGGAAGAGGCCCTGCGAGAGCCCCACACCCTTCATCGAATCCAACACGACCTTCGTCAGCGTGGCTGAGGCCTGGACGCGCCCGCTCCCCTGCACGGGCCCGAGGACGTGCCCTCCCTGGACGGTATGGTCGTACCGGGTCGAGATGAACTCTTTCGAGCAGATGTTCTTCCGCCCGAGCATCACGAGGAGGAGGTCGTCGAGCCGGTCCGGGCACGCAGGCACGGGGTCGGCAGGGATCGCCGCCGGGGGCTTCGTTATGAGATGCTTCTTCGGCAGACCGTCGTGGAGGAAGTCGAGGTCGACGTCCATGACGGTCTCGCCGTTGTACTCCACGACGCACCTGCCGGTATCGGTGAATCTCCCGATGACCGTGGCCTCGACCTCCCTCTTCTTCATCAGGTCCATGAACGCGTCTACCTTCTCCTCCGGGACGGCGAGCGTCATCCGCTCCTGGGACTCGGAGATCCAGATCTCCCACGGCGCCATGCCGGGGTACTTCAGCGGCACGCGGTCGAGGAGGACGTGGCACCCCCCGGACTCCCTCGCCATCTCCGCGACGGAGCAGGAGATCCCTCCGGCCCCGTTGTCGGTGATGCTCCGGTAGAGGTCGAGGTCGCGGGCCTCCTTGACGATGACGTCGGAGAACTTCTTCTGGGTGATGGGGTCGCCGATCTGGACCGCGGTCACCGGGCTTGCCGGGTCGAGCGCCTCCGAGGAGAAGGTGGCCCCGTGGATGCCGTCCTTGCCGACCCTGCCGCCGACCATGACGATGAGGTCGCCGGGGAGGGCCTGCTTCTCGTGGAGCAGTCTCCCGTTACGAGCACGCGGCATCACGCCGACGGTGCCCGCGAAGACGAGGGGTTTACCCACGTAGCGGTCGTGGAAGTAGCACCACCCCTGCGGTGTCGGGATGCCCGAACAGTTGCCCCCGACATCGACGCCGCGGACGACGCCCTCAAAGATCCTCCTGGGGGGGATGATGGGGTTTGTCCGGTTCTTCCCGCGGAAGAGGGCCGGCTCGGTCTCGGGGTCGCCGACGCAGTAGCCGTAGATGTTGATGCAGGGTTTTGCCCCGAGGCCAAAGCCGATCGTGTCGCGGTTCACCCCGACGATGCCGGTGAGGGCGCCGCCGAAGGGGTCGAGGGCCGAGGGGGAGTTGTGCGTCTCGACCTTGCAGGTCACGAGGTGCTCGTCGTCGAAGACGATTGCGCCGGAGTTGTCGGTGAAGACTGAGACGCAGATGTCTTTATCACCTTTCGCCTCGCGGATGGCGTTGGTGGCCGCCTGGATGCAGGTCTTGTAGAGCCCCCGCGGAAGGTCGTCGTCCATGGCTGATGCAAAGATCGTGTGCTTGCAGTGCTCGCTCCAGGTCTGGGCGAGCGACTCGAGCTCGACGTCCGTCGGCTTCCGCCCGAGTTTCCGGAAGTGCTCCCGGATCGCGTGGAGCTGGGCGAGGTCGAGTGCGAGCGGCCCCCGCCGCTCACCCGTCTCGGGGTTGACGATGCCCTCTTTCCCGATGCGGGCGAGTTCCGCGTCGGGGAGGTCGAGGTCGACGGTCCCGGCCGCCTGCAACTCACTGAGGCGGACAAAGGGCGTAACAGGGTCCATCCCCTTCTCGCCGTACTCCTCCCGGCTCCTGATATGGATGCGGTTGACGAGCGGGTTTGCGAGGGCACCAGTGAGCCTCTCGCGGGATTCTGGAGTCAGGTCGCCGGCGACGAGGTAGAGCTGCGACGAGAAGACCGCCTCCCCCTCCCCGAACCGGAACCCGAAGTAGTCCTCGATGGTCTGTTTTGCCGTCGTCCCGGCGTTGTCGGTGACCCCGGGGAGGAACCCGACCTCGATCGCGTGGTCAAAGTCGGCCTCGGTCGGCCGGTCTACGGAGTAGCGCTGGACAACGGGGTTACTGAGCTGCGCGCCGATCTGCGAGAGTTCGTCGGGAGAAAAATCCCTTTGAGAGGTCGCTATGGTATAGACGTCGACGAGATGCAGCTCGCGCAAGGGGAAACCCAGCGAGCGGAACCTCTCGGTACGCGTCTGTAGCCGTGGATCGTGGGCATAGTGTACCTCTATCCGGTGGACGTGAGAGGCCATGTATATATATGGGCGCGATCGGGTGAAAAGAGCTGCGATGGGGTGGGGGTGGTCAGGATGAGGGGGTCCGGGAGCGGGTTATGGCGCCCCGTTCGGAGATCCCCTCAGACAACCCAATACCCATCTTGTCCTGGAGAACAGCTCATTCAAGGAAAATAGATTTATTTATGGCTCTTCTGGAAGGAATTTCAATATATTTTCCCCATCTTGAGTAATACTGATCCTACTTCGTTTTCCTCGCTCACTTACAGAAATAAGATTCCATTGCAGCAGGGGTTCGATGAGGTTTTTTGACAGTTGGGAGTGTTTAGCAGATTCCGGATGTTTCGAATTAGAATCAACTTCGATAAGTTTTTTCTCTACGCAACAGTCGATAAGATCTTTCTTTCGTATCGGTTGGCCGTCCCGAATAATCCTTAACGTCTTTATCAGCCTAGATTTTGGTCGCTCGATCCTGTAGTTGGGGAGTTGTATGACTCCATCATAGCCGCTTGTAAACTGTTGCCCTATCTCTGGCGTTATTTCATAGTTCTTTGGCTGGGCATAGTATGGCGTGATCTCCACAGTATCGTCTCTAAATATCATACTTGCCATGGTGCCGGCAATTGCCTCGATCTTAGTACCCGTCGATACATTGATGTAAATCTGGTTGCCTATCTCCTGGGCAATGATCTCACGATAAGTATTGAGCAAAATGAACAGATCGCGTATATCACACCGCATCTCGTCAAAAACTATCCCTAACGAGATCAACTGTCGCTTAACTTCATCGTAGTGATAAGAAGCTTTGCCGGATTCGATATCGGGTTCGACAATCAACCAGACCTTGTCTGCCTTAAGATCGGATAGCGGTAGGACGACCCTATCCACCTCGAAACCAACCGGGGCAATATGGACCCGTAGTTTTACCAATGGCCTTTCACACATATTCATCTTTTTAAGATTATTTTGGTTAATAAGATGAATACGCTAAAGTATTTTTCGATCTAACACTTTCAGGAGGAGGTGAAGCCATATATGTCTGGGTTAAGTGCCGGAACGGGGCCCGCAGCCGCAATCCTAATTGGTGGATTATTGTATATCAATGGTAATTGGGTAGGCCCTCTGTTGATAATTGCAGGAGTAGGTCTCAGCGCCCTCTGGGCGCTCCAGTTTAAATAACCAAAAATATATTTATTTTGTTTTTATGGCGAAATAATTAAGTGAATGAGTGTTTTTCCTTGCAATGCAATCGTGCAAACTGATAGGCAATTCTCGTTTCCGGCGATAGTTCAACATGCTCATCGTCTTCATATGCTTCATTGGTTTCTCCACATTGTTGTGACAGACTGTCCCCGTACAACCTATATAGTGCAGCATATATTACATCGGGATTAACATAATGGGTTATAGCCTTATATGAATCCGGCATAAGATTGCCTGGAACAGGTAGGCCTGACCCCATGTCCCACGCTTTTGTGATGAAGACTTTTAAAAATGCGTTCACGTTTGAAGGATCATCTTGAAGCGTTTTTTCAATGTAAACTCTAATTTGTTCAATTTCTCCGCCCTCCGCCCAGTAGTAGAGCAGTGCTGCAGCATCTTCTGCGTGATCACTATATAAGACTCCTTTTTTAGATTCGAGTCCAATTCTTTCAGAATAGTTCTTTATCAGCCCTCTAATTTCTTCATCCGTGAAGAGTTTTTGGCTGTCGTCTTTTTTCTCAATAATAGCCAACCACCTCAAACATTCAGCAGGAAAACCCAAAGGTTTGCCTTGATCACATATTTTTTGAGTGACATCAAGTCTACTCATATGCTCGGGGATATTTTCTATCAGGGTTGCCACAAGCATTCCTGCTTCAGAAAAGGTACTGCCCCCGACAATAGGCGGCGCCTGTCTTGAAAATAAGTCTCCTAACTGGGAAAGTGCAAGCGCAAGGGAAGTTAGGCCATTGGGTTGAATTCTACCAATGTTTGCTCTGAGTTTGGACAATAATACCTTCACCCCTTTTGAATCAACTATGCTTCTAATATACTCACAGATTTCTTTTGGTGTGATGGTTTCTATGTAGGTTATGAGCTGCTCAATTAACTCATCAGAAATGTCCCCTGTCGGGATAGCGTATGCAAAGTAACGATCAAAGTACGCCTTCGAACAAATGCGCTTATTTCGTTGCCAGACATCTTCCCATTCGGAACCGTAATGTGTATTGCCAAAGACCCGTTCAAGCCTAGGGAAAAAGTACCTTAACAATTCATTAACAGCAACCTTCTCCTCAGGCAGAAGGTGAGCCTGTCCCTCATCAATGAGATCTTTGATTTTTTTGCTAGTCGTCTCACTTTCGCTGAAACCTATAAAATCCAGTCCCAAAAAATGCTTAGGGTGGTCACGTATTAGCATGTACACTTCAGGGAAAAATATCCGCAGACCCTCAACGAGCATCAAGTCAATTACGTTCACTTCATTTTTTAGGAGGGGCAGGGAAAATGCCAAGGCGTTTGCATATCGTTTTGCCATCCTCGGTGTTTTTAAGCGAACTTCTAACCCTTTTGTGAAATAAAGGACGAAAACACGGGCATCATCATCTGACAACATTGTTTTCGCACCTTGTACAGCCTGATCGACCAAATTAAAGCAATAATTTCGTAAATCATGCGAGCGCAACTTAGGTAAATAGAGAGGTACTTGAATAATCTTCTCAAGGAATTGTTTCCCATCTATTTCCGTCCTACTTCCATAATGTCCTCCTATTGATTTTGCAACCATTTTTTCATCCAGGGCTAATATATATAGCGTATTATCAAAGTTAGCAGACAATTTCACCAGTTTGAAAACGGCATGGATCTCTGCAATGCTTAGCCTATCTATATCATCCATGAAAATTACTACCCGAATATTCTGATTTTTTAAGATATCTTCGATTCTCACCTTCAGTTCGTCTAATTCGACAGAAGAAAGACCCTTACCCAGATCTTTTAATCGCTCACCTGGCGCAAGGCATATAACCCCACCAAAAGTAAACGATAGAGGTACCAATATTGTAGCATATTTATCCAATAATTCCCCAATTATTTCTTTATTAGTTTTAAGCGACCTTCCAAGAGCAACAGCAAGGGTTTGAAAATAACTTCTTATTAAATAGTTCTCATCATCGAAACGCCAAGGATTAAACCAGACAGTCACAACATTTTCTTGATATTTTATTGTTTCGTCGATGTAATTTAGGACCGTTGTTTTTCCAACTCCCCACATACTCCAACAACAATACTATGTGGATCATCTCTATTAACGATCAATTCCGAAATTCTAGATGTAAAATCCGCTCGATCAAAGGCATCCATATGCTGATGCCACAAAGGGGCATCACTTCCAAAGTAATCTATTATATCGGTTGGATTTTTCATTGAGAGATCCTTCTTAGTAGAAGTGTAAGCATCTAGTGTGGATGCACAGAAGAAATTACGGATTTTCCGCCAGACACACTTCGTACAACTGTCCATTACGGTTACTCTTAACCGGTGGCAATTATAAATGTAATGAAACTCTTAACTGGAATCTACGATGGAGTAGAGATATTTAGACCTGAATTCTCATCCATATTGAAGACTAGCATGTTTACTGAAGGCAAGTCAAACCCAATCACGCAAAGGTCTAAGGTAAAGTGATTCTCTTTAACTGTCCAGAGCATTTCCTCCTCTGCCAGATAAGAGCGAATGTGTTCTTCTTCTATCCAGGAATCCTTCACCCACACGCCTGAGCACCCGCACAATCACCGCCACCACCCCGCCACCCATAGCGGTAGCAGTAGACCGGAAACTCACCACACGCCCACATGCCTTCGATTTAAGGGAGGATCTCAGTGAGGAAGACCCCGATGCCTCCTCAAAAGCGCCGTCCACCACACCATATCTGCTATCGAAATAGGGGGTGGATGCTGGAGTAATTTAACCTTCTTCCCCCGATCCTCCCCGAGATGCCGTTACAGCCCAGATCGTCTGTTTCTGTAACCTGACGAGCATTTCCGGTGTTTCAAATTGCTATGTTTATATACCCTTAAGAAAAAAGTTCCAGAAGGTCGTAAAGGCGTGACGCAAGATTCTCCTTCAAGGTTAATGGATTCTGATGCATCTGGAAAGCCCAGCAAATTTAAGTGGGTGTGGAGATGGATGCAGATCATCCAGGGCAAACTTAAGCAGGTGTGGAAATGGATGCAGATCAACTCCGGCCTAGTTATCCTAGCGGCCGTTCTGGGGACCATTGTTCTTGGAAGCTGGGGTTTCATGATCGAGTTCGCTCGCGCGCAGAACGGCGGGACGCTCCTCGATGCGCTCTACTGGGCAATACAACTCTTCACAACCCGGTCTGGGTCGGCATACTTGAACCCGGTTCCCCAGCTCGAGATCGCCCGTTACTCAGCCGTTGCAATTATCCTCCTGACGGGCAGTTACGTCTACGTGCGCCTCTTCGACGAGCAGGTTCGCCTGTCCGGCCTGAGAAGCCGCATCTTTATCTTAAGGCTGACACGGAGGATCCTGCAGATCGAGCAGGCAGAGTTCTTCACAAGAACTGCTGGATGGTTGAAGAGGCGCAAGATCGGGAAGATTCTCCTTGGTGACCGGCCGCGCCTGCTCCCTCCCATCGACCTCGACGCGTATCAGGGCCATATCGTCGTCTGCGGCGCCGGTTTCCTGGGATCGGCGCTGGCATGCCAGTTCAAGAAAGAGGGTCGGAAGGTCGTTGTCCTTGAAAAGGATGAGGAGAAATCTGAGGTAAAGATCTGCCAGGAAAACGGGATTCTGGTGCTCCATAAAGATGCACAGATTCTGGAAGTCTTAAGGAGCGTCAGGGTGCGGGACGCTGCAATGGTCTTCATCCTGACCGGTAACGATAGCAGGAATCTGGACATCGCCTCGCTCTGCGAGAAACTTGCCGGGGAACGACCGGCCTATCTTCCACCGCTCAGATGCCACATCCACATCGAGGAGCAGAATCTCAGCTTTGCTCTCCACCAGTGGGAGTTTGCGCTGGCCAAGCACAATCACATTCATTTTGCGTTCTTCAACGTCTACCATGTCGCAGGCCGGAGTGCGGCCGCATATGACCCACCACCCGGCAAAACCACACCTGATAAAACAACACCCGCTGAACCTCCGACAACCCCGGATGGTGCCCCGACGCTCCTCATCATCGGCCTCGGTGATTTTGGAAAGAGCCTTCTTGTCAACATTGCGAAGCGGTGGTATACCGAGAGTTATTCGGCTGCCGGGAAGATCACCATCGTCGTCGTTGACAATGAAGCAGATTCCCGTGTCGGGCTCCTCTCAGCGCACGTTCCAAGCCTGAATAAGTTCTGCAACATCATCCCGGTTACAATGGAGATCCACTCGCCGGCATTCCTCCAGGGCGATTTTCTCCAAGGGGTCGATCTCCAAAAACTGACCCGGACCTATGTCTGTCTCCGTGACGAAGGGGATGCGGCCTCTGTTGCGATCACGCTTTACAACCTTCTCTGCAGTCGGTGCAAATCATCGGGCTCGGGCTGTGCCACACCCCTGGTCATCGCCCGGACAACTGACGACCACGGGATGACCGAGGTGATCGAGGATCTGCGTGAGAATGCCGGATGGAACATCGCTGCCTTCGCTGTCCTGACGCACTTCTGCAAGGAGCGGCGCTACGGCAACGAGGTATCGGAGCTGCTTGCCGAGGCCACACACAAGGACTACGTTAACCGGGAGAAGGAGAAAGCTGCTGAACAGGAGAAAAAGAGAGCCGCTGCCCGTGAGGAAGGTAAAACCGTTACCCCGGAGGAAGAGAAAGAGAACGACAATGAGAAAAATCTCTCAATGGCGCCATGGGAGGATCTTCTCGAGGGCTTTAAGAACCAGAACAGGGCTCAGGCGGACTCACTGATCTGGAACCTCCATACGGGTGGCAAGAACGGGCTTGTCCCCAGGTACCGGGTTGTCCCGATGAAGTACTGGGACGAGGAGCCTCTCGAGTTTGACTGTAGAGACCCTGAGATCCATGCGATGATCAGGGAGCACGCAATTATGGAGCACGAGCGGTATGTGGAGATGAAGAAGAGGCAGGGGTATATACTGGGACCTGCAAAAGACGACAAAAACAAGATCAATCCGTCACTTGATAAATGGGAGAAGTTATCGCAGGAGGTCAAGAAGAAGGATATCGATACTATCCGCGAACTGCCGAAGCGCCTTGCCGGAGTCTACTACAAGCTTGAGCGAATACCCCCTGATGAAAACATCGTAGATGAGTGTCAGGGCACCGGGTAGATCCCGAGCCCGACGCCCTCAAGAAGTTCCGGGATCGTGCGAACAGCGTTCCGATCCTTCTCTTTTCCCGCTTCATCGAGTTCATCCCATGGGATGAGGTCGGGATGCACCTTCTTCTCGTTGTCACGCGGGCCCAAGACCCAGCCGTTGCGCTGCTTCTCTTCCACCCAGCGGTCGTGCTCCATCCGCGCGAGCCGATCGATCTGGTCATCGGTGAACGCCGTTATCGGACGGTCGACGCCCACACACTTCGGCAGGACTCGGTACCTCAACTCCTGCAATTTCTGGCGGATCTCCCGTGCCTGGTCACGGTTGGACTCCCTGAACTCCTCCGGGAGAGCCTCCCAGGGGACCGCCATCGGGGGCAAACGGCTGTCGGAGCCCGGCGCTACATGGGCCAGGTACTCCGCGTGAATCGCCCGGGCCAGGGGCTCGATCATCTGCTCAAAGACGATGTCTTCATTTTGGCCTGCCATTTTCAAGGTCCCCGTCGAATACTGGTAATCTGGTGCGTCTTCTCGTTTAACCGTTGTGCTTCCTTGGTGCTGCCCCGTGGTGGGAAGGATGGTGACCTCGCTGACTATCCGGAGCACCCGGGCGTTGTGCCAGTTTCCCCTTGGAGAGGGTGGTTGCCTTGGCCATCTGGGTGTTTCTGAACCACCTTTTGACCAGTTTCCCTCGTAAAACCTCCCCCACCCTGCTGGAGGGCAGGGAACTGTTTGTGCTCCTTCACGCATCGAGGATTAATTTCTTGAGTTTGAGAGTCATTTCCAGTTCTTTTTTCAACCCGAGCTCGCGGCAAATTTGTTCCGCTTCCTTAAGGAACTCCATGACCTTATTATGGTCGTCCCTGTCGTGCAGGATGATTACCTGTTGCCAGAGCGACGCTAATAGACCTTCTTTCAGTCCGTTTTCGCGGCAGATCTGCTCCTGTTCTTTGAGGAGCCTCATGGCACCATCTACATCTCCCCGGTCCCTCAGGATGGTTCCCTGACTCCCGAGGGACCTCTGCAGTTCCTCGTTCCACCCGAGCTCGCGGCAAACCTGCTCATATTCTTTGAGGACTTTCATGGCCCGATCCAGATCTTTCTTCTCTTGCAAGATGATTGCCTGTTGCCAGAGCGACGCTAACAGACCTTCCTTCAGTCCAATTTCGCGGCAGATCTGTTCTTCTTCCTTGAAGAGAGCCATGGCACCATTCATGTCTCTCAAGTCCATCAGGATGACTCCCTGGCGTCCGAGAGACATCTGCAGTTCTTCTTTCCACCCGAGTTCGCGGCAGATCTGCCCCTGTTCTTTGAGGAGTTTCATGGTGCCTTTCAGGTCCCCCCTGGCTTGCAGGACACTTGCCTGCTGTATGAGACATTCCTGCAGGTGTTCTTTTGACCCGAGTTCGCGGCAGAGTTGTTCCTGTTCTTTGAGGAGTTTCATGGTGCCGTTCAGGTCGCCCCTGCTTTGCAGGATGGTTGCCTGGTATCGAAGGGATACCTGTAGGTGTTCTTTCCACCCAATTTCACGGCAGATCTGTTCCTGCTCCCTGAAAAGTGCCAGGGCTGCATCCAGATCCCCCTTTTCTTGCAGGATGATTGCCTGGCGCCAGATACATCCTGATACAAGCTTTTTGGACCCGAGTTCGCGGTAGATTCTCTTCCCTTCCTCGAAGAGTGTCAGAGCTCCGTCTAGGTCCCTCTGGTCCTGTAAAGCGCCCGCTAGGTCGTACAGGATGCTCGCCTGAGCTCCAAGGAGTCTCTGCAGGTCTTCTTCGAGTTCAAGTTCACGGCAGATCCGCTCCGACTCTTTAAGATGTGTTAGGGCCTCGTCTAGATCTCCCCTGGTCTCCAAAATGCCTGCCTGGCCTTCGAGGCATGTAAGCAGGCCATTGTTCAACCTGTTTTCGCGACAGATCTGCTCCTGTTCTTTGTAAAGTGTCATAGCCCCATCGAGATCCCCTATATCTCGAAGGAGGTCTGCTTGGCTCCCGAGTGACTCTTGCAGGTCACCTATTAACCTAACCTCGCGACAGATCTGTTCTTGTTCCCTGTAAAGTGTCATGGCTTTATCCAGATCTCCTTTGGTTTTCAGGATGTACGCCTGAAAGCCAAGGGATTTCTGTAGCCATTCTTTCGACCCAAGATCTTGGCAAATTTGTTCTACTTCCTTATGGAGCGCTAGGGCCTCGTCCGGGTTCCCCTTGCTAACAAGGATGCATGCATGGGCATCGAGGGAGAATTTTAGATCGTCTTTCAATCCTAACTCTCGGCAAATTTGTTCTGCTTCCTTGAAGAGCCCCAAGGCTCCGTCCAAGTCCCCCTTGCGCATAAGCACGAGGGCCTGGATGGCGAGGGATGTTTGCAGGTTTTCTTTCACCCCAAGTTCACGGCAGATCTGTTCCTGTTCCTTATAGAGTGCCAATGCTCCGTCCAGATCCCCGATGCGCTGTAAGAATTTCGCCTGACGCCCTAGGGAGGCCTGTAGGCTGTCTTTTAGCCCAAGTTCACGGCAGATCCGCTCCGATTCCTTGAAGAGCGCTATGGCTCCGCCTGAATCTCCTTTTAGTCCTAGGATTTCTGCTTGCTCCGCAAAAGATCTCTGTAGACCGTCCTTTAGCCCCGATTCCTGACATATTTGTTCCTGTCTCTTGAGGAGCGCCATAGCTCCATCCAGATCCCCCTTCTCTTTTAGGATGCTTGCTTGACCTTCGAGAGGTTCAGGTAAGTTGTCTTTCAATCCATGTTCAAGGCAAATTTGCTCCTGTTCTTTGAAGAGCGCTAAGGCTCCGTCTTGGTCTCCCCCAAATAACAGAACGATCGCTTGATGCCTGAGAGACTTTAGCAGGTTTTTTTGGTCTCCAGATCTCCGATAATATTCGGTCAGGCAGGTGCTAAGTTGGGACGCTTCACTTACATGTCCTACGCCAGCCAAGAGAGAAGATAATGAGCGCAAGTACATGTCGTCATATTCATCCGGTGCATCCAGCACCGGTCGATATGCACTCACCATCGTGAAAGCGGAGTTACTTTCAACCTGCGCCCAAGATTCTCTTGGGTCATACGCATTTAAAATCCAGAGTGCGCTGAATATTGTTGGGTGCGTCAACAGTGAGACTAAATCATCCCACGCCTTGCCCCGGGCTAGTTGCCAGGGAGATTCCTCGCACAGTCTCCTGAGATTACCGCGCGTGAAGTATTCTGCCAGCGTGAGATGAGCCAGAACCTGCTCCTGATCAGATTTCAGGTATCGCTCCTGGACCGCCTCTCTGAAATAGTCGTGGTAGAACCCAAGGTAGCCAGACCGGTTTATGAGATTATGCTCCGCGGCAAGGAAGAGCGGCGACCAGTGTGCCCTGGGCAGCGGGTCCTCCTTGGACCCGAGTAGTTGCAGCAACTCCGTCTCTGAAAGCCCTTTCCTTGAGGCCCAGATGTAGGAGAAAGTATCACGGACCAGGCCCGGCCTGCCACCTTCATAATCCTCTTCGTATCGTTCGAGAATCTTAGAGAAGAGTTCAGGCACCGTCTTCGCCTCAAGGTAGGAATCAATTTTCCTGAGCAGTGTATCATGGTCGCCATACAGCCGCATCTCCTTGAGGAGCGCAACGAGGTAAAGAGGATTGTTTGTCGCATCGACAGCAGCGATCTTCTGCACAGAATCCGCCGGGAGCGTTTTACGATAGTAACGGAGGTAGTTGTTGATGAGATCCCGTTTCTCATCGATGGCGAGCGGCTCGATGGTGAAGGAAGGCCAGTTCCGTTCCTTAAGGTTGCTAAGGGATCGGCCGGGGAGCGTTGAGACGATCAGCCGGACATTCGTCGGGATCTCCGGTGGGAGCCAGACTAGATCCGGCGCACCATCCCGGTCGTCCAGTTGGTTCAGGGCATCGATGATGAGGATGACCCGGCCCCGGGCATCGACCTCCCAGAGTACATCCACAAATGCCTTTCGCAGAGCATCAGGTGTGTCTGGTATCTCAACTGTTAGGTCGAACAGCCGGTTGAATTCCCCGATCAGCCGCCGGAGCATGGCCGCCCAGTCCGTGCTGTCCTCGGTGGCACCGATGAAGTGAGCGATAACATGCGCTTTTTTGGGTGGCGGGCGGCTCAAGTTCAGTCTTGAGCGTATCAAAGACAAAAAGCCCTTTTTCTCCTCTTGAGGTTGTGCTTTCAGCCTCTCCTGGTTCCTCATCATCCAGTGGGCAATGAGGGCAGACTTTCCAGCACCGGATTCCCCGAGAATCACGAGGGGCAGCCCGTCCCCCTCCACGTGCGCATCGAGTCGGCCGAAATCAGCCTGTCGCCAGACATAGACCCCTTCCTTCCGGGTGGAGTACCGGCTCATGGCAAAGATCTCGTGCGCGCGCCGTTCCCGTTCAAGGGCGTCCGGAACCTCCTGTTGCGGGAACCGGCCCTCGATAACCCTGGTGAAGTCCTTTAACACAAGTTCCCCGAATTCTGCTGGATCAGAGTATTCTTGAACAGGGAACTTTGATTTCCTGATCAACTCTTTTAGAGCAGCGAGTTTATCCCGCCGGTGTTGAGCACGCCGTTCTGCTTCATCCTTCCCGTACTGCTGGATCTCTTCCAGTGTTGCACTCTCCGGGTATTCCATCGTTTTTCCATCGGCGCGTGTTGAATCGCGGAAGTAGAAGAACGCATGCGTGGCCTCCCTGGGATTGTTCAACACACCATGGAGGATCTCGAGCTCTGTGACTGAAGATTCGCGGTTATGTGAGAGCCAGGGTTCTCGTGCGACGAGATCCTCGGGAAAGGTTTCAGGAACCCACCCATATCGATCCCCAAGGATACCGATGAAATATGGCCGGCACCGCTTGATCTCCTCGAGGCATATGGGAAGCACCTTACCTTCGGCGCTCTGCTCGTCGCTGATCCCCCACCGAAGATCCACCTCACTCCAGACCACCCCACGTTCTTCACACATCTTGCGCAGTTGTGGGAAGGTGCGCTTTACCAGCTCTTCCCGTTCCTTGTGCATATCCCGAAACGTTGACGAGATGAATACTCGAATTTCCCGTGTATCGGTTTCATATCCTTCAGCGGATGTTGTAGAAAGCTGTTGTTGATATGGGAACTGTCCACCATACGGATAGTCTGTTTCAGGCTGCCCT
>ENA-UOOK01003970-UOOK01003970.1-fermentation-metagenome-genome-assembly--contig:-NODE-3970-length-16300-cov-12.271468_pt1 | contig 16300 bp, 6 predicted proteins | sample MGYA00245777_ERZ724023 | MGnify/ENA primary metagenome ERZ724023 (study PRJEB28704, sample SAMN03018312) | fermentation metagenome | biome: anthropogenic terrestrial biome; feature: soil; material...
AACAGACAACTAATTCTAAACATGATTTACCTATAGCTCCTAATTTATTAAACCAGAATTTTGATATTAAAATTCCAAATACTGCATAGGTGGGAGATATTACATATAATTGGACCGAAGAAGGGTGGCTATACACAGCTATAGTAAAGGACTTATGCACAAAGGATATCGTAGGATATGCCATGAGCGATCGTATAACCAAAGAACTTGCAATAAGGGCAATGGAGATGGCAATAAGGATTGAATCTCCAGAACCGGGGCTAATATTTCACTCTGACAGAGGTAGTCAATATTGTTCAAATGATTATCAAGCACTACTAAAAATGAACGGAATCACACCAAGTATGAGTCGTAAGGGGACTCCATATGATAATGCAGTAGCTGAAAATTTCTTCAGTAACTTAAAATGTGAATGTACTAATTTCTATAATTTCAAATCAAGAGCAGAGGCAAAGCAAGTAATATTTGAATACATAGAGGTTTATTATAATCGCCAGAGGCGTCATTCCGGATGCTACTGGCTTACACCTAAAAGGTACAAGAAAATGTTATTTACCAAAAGAGCTGCATAGAACTACCTTAAACTATACCAAAAATAGTTTTGATAGTAATTGGATTAATGTAACATGCCGCTGTTAAATTATAACATAATACCAAATAATATGCGAATAGTAAAAACCAGATGAAATCAAGAGATATTATCACGAAACTGTGTCTATTTTATACAGAAGGGCTCAGTATTTAAAAAGCTTGAAAACTGTACACCAACTACACTTCGAAAGAATGAGCAGGCTGACTGATTGTTAAGCAGCCTGTTCTGACTTTTGGGAAAATAGCTTTGAAATATACACTACATAGAGAAAATTGCAAAAGAAGAATTAAGAAAACAGCTTCGCATGTTTTATGTGAAGCTGTTTTCTTTATGGTGCGGTATGTGTCCCACCACTTACATAAATTCCCTTCCTAATTTAATTTGTTACAATAGGCTGATACATGAAGGAATCCACGTTCACACTAATATCTGGATTATCAGCTCGTGTTTTAGTTACATATACCCCAACTTTAGGGTTACTTATTTTCTGCCCTGAAACAGTACCTACCAAATACCAAGCTGAATTTACTGTTTTCATGTAACACTTATATGAATCATTATGCTTAACAATTTTATAGTATACTTCAGAATTACTCGTAACATCATCAGTGCTGCTATTTAGTTTTGATATACCATTTACTTCGCTTCTTACAGTAAACTTTCTTACGTCCATAAGCTCTCTATTAATACTAATATAATTATCATCATCACCATAAACAATGATTCCTGCTTGCTGTCCTTCTGCAACTGGCAGAAAATCAAGTGCTCCTTCTATAGAGAAATCTTGTGCAGGGCTTGAAGTAACCATAATGTTTCTTATGTTGTTTGTCCATATTCCTTCCAAACTGCCTGGACCAGCTTTAATTACCATATACCCCGGTTTATCCTTAAGATTCCAATCTGATGTTCTTTCTTTAATAAAATTCCATCTTCCATCAAGATAACTTGAATCAAAATTATCTATAATAGGTGAAGGATTTGGATCATATATTCCATAATGTATATAATCAAAGTCTGCATTTATACTCTTTGTCTGTGTCTTTGTTGTACCTGCTATTACTCCTATCTTTGGATTTGCTATATTTATACCTGAAGTTTGTGCAAGCTGTGTCCATGTGCTTCCATCAGCACTATAGTAACTTGTATAAATATCTCCATTTTTCTCTATCTTAAGATATGATGTAGCACTTGTTATGACGTCTGTTTTTCTTCCAAGTGTCTTGGATGTACCTTTGCTCTCGTTTCTTGCTATAAATGCTGCACCACTTAGATTATCTCTAGTTAAAGTATAATAATTATCATCATCTCCATAGATAATCAGTCCTGCATTTTGTCCATTCTCACCTGGTTTAAAATCAAGCTTTGTACTTACCACAAAATTTGAATCTTTTGCTGGTTGTGTCAATATATTTTTCAGACTGTTTTTACTCCCTGATAAATCTCCAGGTTGAGTTGTTATACTTAGGTAGCCAGGTCTATTTTTTAAACTCCAATTTGCTTTATCTTCTCTTACAAAACTCCATCCTTTTGCCATTGATGTTGAATCAAACTCATTGTTTAATCCTATTGGTGATTTACCTTTCCCTTGATACTCTAATGCTCCTATATCTGGTAAAGTCCCTGGATAAGGTGCAGGATTCCCAAAAAAGTCCTTCCCTCCGTTGTTATCAATAACTTTCCCTGCATTTATGCATGGTGAATTTGCTTTAAGCTTATACCCTGCAAGCGTATTTATCCCAATCTTTCCACTACCTGCATTTATAGGTTTTGGATCTGCATAAACGCCATGGGGTTCTTGAGGCTCCCCTGCAGTTTTGTTGCCAAAATAGCAATTGTTATCAAAGTAACACGTATCAGCATCATAAACATAACCACCATCACCAAGATTATAAATTATGTTATTGTAAACTTCGCTATTTTGCGCTTTATAGAAAGGTATCGTGGTAAGGCCTTTTCCTATATATATCGTATTATTATATACTTTTGTATTAAAGGATGCTGCTACCGCATAGTCAAAAATCATATTCTTATCGTTTTGTGATATATTATATCTTATGGTATTATCCTGCAGAAACCTATCAGGAAATTGTGCAGTGTTATTACATATAAGCATAAATCCGCCTTCATTATCATGACTGTAATTATATTGATAAGTAATTCCAATAGAGTTTGTATCACAGTCATAGGCTTTTCCATCAAGTGTTGTATGCGTCAAATAAGCCTCATTATTTTGAAGAAGTGTATTATTTGAGTTTATAGTCCAAATTGCCACATAACATCCTGCAGTCCTATCATGACAGTTTTTTGCTACATTGTTTTCTAAAACAGCACCATCACATTCAGCAGCAACTAAACCATCCCCGCCTATATGATCAAAGCTATTATTTCTAATAACCACATTTTTATTTGGTACCCACGGTAATAATCCATCACTAATTGCCCCTCTATTCATATGAATAGAATTTCTAATAAATACTCCTGATTGATCAAGATTTTCAAATGTACAATTTTCAACTTTTATATCATTGAAATACGTTGGTTTCAGTTGATCTTTTATACCTCTCGGATCTCCTGTTCCTATTATTTGAAATATTATCCCTCCAGTGAAATACCCTATCCATGTTATGGCATTATAGGTTGACCTTACATTATGAATATACATATTATTAAAATATATATGTTTACATTCTCCTATATTGCCTGCAGTGACATACACAGCTCTTCTATTGCCATCGCTATCTGCATAATTAGTAACTTCTAAGTTATTAATTTCCCAATATTGCTGATCGTCTAACATAATAGTACTCGAAAGATGAGATCCAAACTCTGTCTCTTCCTTGTCAATAATACCTTGACCATTTATAATAGGTTTCTCGCCAACACCATACATATCAATTATAATAGGAGCACCTTCTGCTCCTGAGCCATGAGGTCTTAACTGTTCATTCCAAACTGAGCCAGCCTTAAACAATATTTTGTCTCCTGGTTTAAATGTAATACTACTTACTTTAGCCAAACTCTTCCATGCACTTTTGGGGCTTAACCCATTATTATTATCATTTCCTCCGGCAGAATCAGCATAATACACTGTTCCAATTGTCTTAGCAGAAACTTTGGCTGGGCTAGTTCCAATAAAACATGTGAATACCATAAACAGAGTAAGTAAAATAGATACTAGTCTTTTCATAAATAACCCCCCCTCGAAATATCAAAATGTGTTTAGTTTCAATTTATCATTTAGCTTCTACAGTTTTTACTAAAGGTTGGTAAGTAAAGCTCTTAAAATCTGCATTTATATTGCTTACATCGTTAGAAGTTCTCGTTGTAAATACTCCGACCATAGGCTTAGTCAAACTATTATTTGTACTCTTTGCTATCAAGAACCAAGTTGATGAGTCAGTTCTAACATACGCATTATAAGTACTACCTACTTTCTCAATTTTTAGTAGGACCTCCTGTTTGCTGCTTACATCATCATTAAATCCAACCTTAGTTGTTACACCATTAATTTCCTGGGTTACAACATAACTGCTTGAAATGCTATCTGCTGTACGCTGTCTTGTTAGGGACAAATAATTATCAGCATCCTGATATACTATAAGTCCTGCTTTCTGGCCATTTTGTATTGGTTTGAATTCCATATCAGTTTCTATTGAAAAATCTTCAGTTGGTGAATTTTGCAGGAATATGTTTCTTATATTATTGTTCCATATTCCTTCAAGTGTTCCCGGGCCTGCCTTAATTCTTAAATATCCAGGTCTATCTGTAAGATTCCAATCTGATGAATTTTCTTTAACAATACTCCATCTTCCATCAAGATAACTTGAATCAAAATTATCTATAATAGGTGAAGGATTTGGATCATATATTCCATAATGTATATAATCAAAGTCTGCATTTATACTCTTTGTCTGTGTCTTTGTTGTACCTGCTATTACTCCTATCTTTGGATTTGCTATATTTATACCTGAAGTTTGTGCAAGCTGTGTCCATGTGCTTCCATCAGCACTATAGTAACTTGTATAAATATCTCCATTTTTCTCTATCTTAAGATATGATGTAGCACTTGTTATGACGTCTGTTTTTCTTCCAAGTGTCTTGGATGTACCTTTGCTCTCGTTTCTTGCTATAAATGCTGCACCACTTAGATTATCTCTAGTTAAAGTATAATAATTATCATCATCTCCATAGATAATCAGTCCTGCATTTTGTCCATTCTCACCTGGTTTAAAATCAAGCTTTGTACTTACCACAAAATTTGAATCTTTTGCTGGTTGTGTCAATATATTTTTCAGACTGTTTTTACTCCCTGATAAATCTCCAGGTTGAGTTGTTATACTTAGGTAGCCAGGTCTATTTTTTAAACTCCAATTTGCTTTATCTTCTCTTACAAAACTCCATCCTTTTGCCATTAATGTTGAATCAAACTCATTGTTTAATCCTACTGGTGATTTACCTTTTCCTTGATACTCTGATGCTCCTATATCTGGTAAAGTCCCTGGATAAGGTGCAGGCTGTCCAAAGAAGTCCTTCCCTCCATTGTTATCAATAACTTTCCCTGCATTTATGCATGGTGAATTTGCTTTAAGCCTATACCCTGCAAGCGTATTTATCCCAATCTTTCCACTACCTGCATTTATAAGTTTTGGATCTGCATAAACACCATGAGGTTCTTGAGGCTCACCGGCAGTTTTGTTGCCAAAATAGCAATTGTTATCAAAGTAACATGTATCAGCATCATAAATATAACCGCCATCACCAAGATTATAAATTATATTATTATCTACATTGGCGTATGCACCATGGTTTATTATTCTTGTGCTCATACCTTTGTTAATATAAATAGTATTATTATAAACTTTAGTATTAAAATTTTTTCCTGTTGAGAATTCAAGTATAGAGTTACAATCATTCTGGCTTATATTATATCTTATTGTATTATCTTCATTATAAGCAGAATCCATTTGGAAGAAATTGCAAATCAACATAAATCCACCTTCATTATCATGACTGTAGTTATATTGAAATGTTGTACCATTACAATTAGCATCACAATCAAATGCTTGCCCATCTATAGTAGTTCTCGTAAGGTAGACTTCATTATATTGGAATATGGTATTATCACTATTAATAGCCCAAAATCCTGCGTTAGCACCTGTTGATGTTTTATGACATTCACTAGCTACATTATGCTCTACCAAAGCATCTTTACATTCGCAAATAACAATGCCATCTCCGCCTATTTTAGAAAATGAATTATTTCTTATAACAACTCCTATACTAGGAACCCATGCTGCAGGTCCACCCCATGCACCACGAGATATCCAGCTATTATTTCTTATAAATATCCCAGATTGATCTATATCTGTCATACTGCAATTTTCTATCTTCAAGTCTTTAAAATACGTAGGAATAGTGGGCTTTTCCCAAGAATCCACAACGCAGACAATTCCCCCTGTTCTATAACCTGCACAGCCAGAATAAGATCTTATATTATCTATGGCCAAGTTTTTAAGATAAATATGGTTACATGCCCCTATATTTTCTGCTGTAACAAAAACAGCTCTTCTAAAATTAACTTTTTCACTTACATTGGTTAAATGGAGATTATTCACTTCAATGTATTGTTGATTTTTAAGCATAAATGTAGTAGATACATTATCATTTTCTGTTTTTTCTTTATCTACTATTCCTGCACCATCAAATATTGGTTTTTCTCCTATACCATACATGTCTATAACGATAGGTTTTCCTTCTGCTCCGGAGCCGTGAGGCCTTAATTGCCCTGTCCAGGAACATCCTGCTTTAAATAAAAGTTTATCTCCTGGCTGAAAGACCACACTATTTACTTTATCAAGGGTCTTCCATGGTTTTCCTACTGAGGTACCAGTGTTTGCATCATCCCCATTTGCAGAATCTACATAGTAGGTATTGCCTATAGAATCTTTATCTACTGTATCCGCAGCACTTACATTAATAGGTAGATATGTGATAATAATTAGAATTGAAACTAGAAATGCTATTACCCTTTTCATTAATCTTCCTCCTTATCATGTTTAAAAAATATCGTTATCAATAGGGATCTTGTACTTTGTATGTATAATAATCCCTGGATGACCTTTTGTTGGTATCCTTAGATGTTTGTTCCCTTTTACATTTTTTTATGGAGAAAATATTCATTTTCTTTCATTATATAACTATTTACTCTATATTTAAAAACCTAAAAAACTCGTTTAAACCCCTATAGATATATCTTAGGGCTATTTGTTTAAATTATCTCAATATTTCTGCTAATATCAAAAAAACAAATAGTAGGTAGAGTTTATAGGCCCTACCTACTATTTGTTTCCACTCTCCTCTTATTTCTCCAATTAAAAAAAGCCTATAAAGTAAACTTATAAGTCTGCTTTATAGGCTTTTTAACCCTAACCATTCCGCTGCTTAAATAAATATAAGCTTAAGTACAAATAGTACTGCAAGTATAATCATGGTTCCAGATACTTTTTCTTTCTTTCCTCCAAGTAAATTGAATATTACATAGGAAATTGTTCCGAATATAAGTCCATTAGCTATGCTATATGTTAATGGCATCATTATTATTGTTAAGAATGCTGGGATTGCTTCTGTATAATTAAAGAAATCAATCTTTGTTATATTCTGCATCATAAACAGTCCAACAATTATAAGTGCAGGTGCTGTTGCACATCCTGGGATAGCCATAAAAATTGGTGCAAATACTATTGCTATAAGGAATAGTATTCCTGTGGTAACAGCAGTAAGTCCTGTTCTTCCGCCTTCTACAACTCCTGCTGAGCTCTCAACATAAGTAGTAACCGTGGAAACACCCAAAAGTGCTCCTAAAGTTGTTCCTACTGCATCTGTAAGTAAGGCTTCTTTTGCTCTTAAAACATTTCCCTTTTCATCAAACATATCAGCTTTTGATGCAACACCTACAAGGGTTCCAACAGTATCAAAGAAGTCAACAAATAAGAATGTAAGCATAACTGAAATAAATGTTAATATACCTTCTTTATGAGTAAATACTGAAAAATCCAATTTAAATGCAATATCTTTAATTCCATATACATGTGCTACGCCTTCTGGTAAATATATCTGATAAAGTTCTGCGGCCTTATCAGGTCCAATAATTCCAGCGTATATCCATGCAATGATTGTACTAGCTAATATTCCCCATAATATTGATCCTTTAACGTTTTTGTGAACAAGTACACCTGTTATAATTATTCCTATGATACATATTAATACTCTTGGGTCTGACATCTTCCCTAATGTAACTAAAGTCGCATCTTCATGAATAACCATTTTAGAGTTTTGTAAACCAATAAATGCAATGAAAAGACCAATTCCAGCGCTTACTGCAATTTTAAGAGAGTCTGGTATAGCATTTACAACAGCCTCCCTTACTCTTGTTAAAGATAATATTATAAAAATTATACCTTCTACAAAAACTGCTGTAAGTGCAATCTGCCATGGAATTTTGTTGATTCCGCATACGGTAAATGCAAAGAATGCATTAAGTCCCATTCCTGAAGCTAGTGCATATGGAAGATTAGCATAAAGTCCCATCATAATTGTAGTTATACCTGCTGCAAGGCAAGTTGATGTAACTAATGGGCCTTTAGGCATTCCTGTTGCAGATAGGAGGTTTGGGTTAACTGCTATTATGTAAGCCATTGTAAGGAATGTGGTAAGTCCAGCAATTATCTCTGTTTTAACTGTTGTATTGCTTTCTGTTAGTTTGAACTTTCTTTCTAGAAAACTATCATTAGCTTTAGTATTTTTACTCAAGAATAACCACCTCGTATAAAATATTAATCAAATTAGACTATCGGGCAAAACCTATTATTTAGATATAAGTGCTATTTATAGTTTTTAATATAGTTTAGATATTATACTCTTTTAAAAGGGTTATTTTTCACCATCCTTTCAAAATAACTAATAATCAGTAATTAATAAAAGACCCGATATATTTATTATAAACATTTTATAATAAAATGCAATTGAATATTCGTATACTATATGAATTAATTAATATATTTTAAATTGATCGTACGCCATTTTTGTTATTTTGCTTCAAAATCATTGTAATATAAATAATTAAGAGGAGGCAGAAGTTTATATAAACTTCTGCCTCCTCTTAGTTTCATAAAACAGTACTAATTATTTTATCTGTTTTATTTCTCAACCTATTTAGCAGCTCCTATTAATTTATCAATTGATTTGATTATATCACTAGAAACTACTTTTTCACCACCAGCTACAAATACGTTGCTGTTAGCATTAACTGTGTCTTTTAGGTACTTCTCTGTAGTAGGTTGTAATGTCTTATCAGTAAGGATTAATACTCCTTTATCTTTTGCAATTAAAGCTGAAACTGATAATGCATCTGCAAATCCGTTACCTGTTGCAATAAACAAGTTGTCTGATTTTACATTTTCATCATTTCCAAACTCTTTTACTACAGCAATATTTGTGTCATATCTATTAGCTCCAGCTAATCTCTTTACATCTACATTGGCTAAGGCTTTAATCTGTTTTTCAACAGCTGCGGAAACTACCTTATCTCCACCAATTATGAACATATCAGTTACCTTGTTTGCCTTTATTATTTCTGCTATAGATTTAGGCAAGTTATTGCCATCAGTTAGTAATATTGGTGCTCCCTTTACGCCAGCAATTGAAGCAATACTTAATGCATCTGCATAGCTTTGTCCAGATACTACTACGAATTTAGCGCTATCACCAATCTCTTTAGCAATAAGTGCAGATGTTTCATATCTGTCTTTTCCACCAATTCTCTTTACATCTTCTATCTTAAGAGTATTCTTTAATACGTCAACAACTTTGTTAGTTACGACCTTGTCTCCTCCAACAACAAATACATGTTTAACTCCAAGCCTTTGAATTTCCTTCTTTACTGCATCACTTAAGTTGCTTGGATCAGTTAAAAGAATTGGAGCGTTGTATTTTTTAGCAAGAGGTGCTACACAAAGTGAATCAGCATAATTTAATCCATTTGCTAATATAATATATTCAGATGTTTTCCATCCCTTAGAAGATATCTCAACGGATGTTTCATACCTATCAGCTCCTGCAATTCTTTCTACCTTTTTGCCTGGTTGTGGATCTGGATCTGGATCTGGGTCTGGATCTGGTGTTTTTGCCTTAACTGTTATTTCAACATTTGAAGTTGCAACTCCACCTTGTCCATCATCTACTTTTACTGCAAATTTATCTTCGCCTGCATAATCTTTGCCTGGAGTGTATACCCATGATCCATCAGCTTTTACATCTACCTTTCCATGTAATGGAGCAGTAGCTATTGAATATGTTAATACATCTTCTTCAGCATCAGTTGCAACTATCTTTCCTTCTAGAGCAACATTTTGATCAGTAGATACTTTATAATCTTTAGCTGTAGGAGCTGTATTTGCATTATTAATCTTTACTGTAATAGTTGAAACAGCTTCTCCACCAAAAGCATCTTTAACTTTTACTGTAAATGAATCATCTCCATAATAGTTCTGTCCAGGTGTATAGGTCCATGTTCCATCAGGATTTACAACAACAGTTGAACCTGAATGGGAATTATTAAGGCTATAAGTTAATTCATCTTTGTCAGCATCAGTTGCAACTACTTTACCAGTAACTGCTTTGTTTTTATCAGTAGTTACACTATAGTTTCCTACTTCTGGTGCTGCATTTTCAACTATAAATGTTGCACAATCTTCTATAGGGTCTTCTAATGTATCTACATATATGCTAACCATATTGTCAATTTGTCCATGCATAGTTGCTTTAACCTTAATGTTAAGCTCAACTGTTCCTTTTGCATCTATTTCACCTATAGTCCATACTCCAGTTTTTGAATCATATGCTCCATTTGAGTCGTCGGAAACATATGCTATTCCTTCTGGAATCTGATGCTCCACCTTTATATTGCGGAGTGGAACTCCTAATGTGTTATCTACAGATATTTTAATAGTTACTTCTTTTCCTATAAGTGTTGATAATTCTGAAGCAGTAGCCTTTAAAACTAAATCTCCTTCTTGAAGATCAGGGTTTTCACCAGTTTGAGGCCATGCAAAATTAACTGTATATTCTTTATTGTCTTTAGCTATAACTAATACATTGTAAGTTCCTTCTGGTTTATCCTTTGCAAACCATAGGCTATTCTTTGCATCTGGAGCTATATATTCATAGGCTCCCCCATCCTTTGAAACCATTATAGTCTTTGCATTAGCTTGGCTTAAGTCAATTGCACTTCCATTATATTTTAACTGTATTTCTGCATATTCCTTACCTTCACGGCTTTCAGTTATTCCTGTAACAAATTCTTTTGCAGGTAATCTCTTTAATGGATTATATGCAGCTCCATCTGAATCATCTGCAAAGTATGCTATTCTTCCGCTAGTTGCCCATGCTGTATCAAATTCATCAAGCAAATATTTAAGCTTAACTCCATCATCATTTGCTGCTGCAGAATCATTTACACAAACATATTCTTTCCCATCAACCTTTGTAAAGCCTGTAACAGTGATTAAATGTCCCCATGTTGCAGGTATTGGGAATCCATGTATAATAGGGAAGTTTGCAACATCAGGATCATTATTATTCTCATTTCTTGCGTTACTTACACTTATAACTACAGGTCTTCCATTATATATTTCTCTCTTTAAGTCATATATGGATGAACATTGTACAACTTTTGTAGTTAATCCGAAGCTGCCCATGTATGAAGCTGAGAATGCCCAGTTACCAAATCCATCATAGGTTGTGTCATATACTGACCAAGCACTTTCTTCGGGTAATACTCCAGGTATATTTGATTTTGCTAAATAGTAGTCAACCACATTTGTTGCACTTGTTGGGCTGCATATGCTATCTGCTATTTTAGGATCTCTAACCATCTGTGAGAAAGCTGGTACATCAAGTACCTTGTCTACTGCCTCTATAGCAGCTTTGTCTTCACCTTCTGGATAATACATCTTTGCTCCATGATTTAGATCTATTGACCCATTTATAGCTCTAAGTACAGGAGTTGCATTAGGATCGCTTGAATTTAAAGTAACTCTAAATCTTACAGCATTAGCAGTTTTATCATTCTTAATATAGAGTGTATCTGTCCATATGCCTGCTAATTTTGTTGCATCGGAATCATCAACTGAAGCTCTTTCTTTTGAAGTACTCCAATTTCCCCATGAAATCCAGTCAGACCAAACTCCATCTACAAGGGCTTGGGCTTCTATATCTACTGAAGTTCCTTCAGGTGTATCTGTGTTCCATGTTGCAATTAATTGACTAAATGGAGCAGTATTTATAACATCTGATGTAAATACACCCTTATTTACATAGGAACCATTAACTTTATTTAATTCTACTTCACCATTTCTATTATTTGTTATTTTAGCTCCTTCTAGAGTACCTTTACCAAAATCTGCACTTGTTGTAACCTCGATTATGCTGCCCTTAGTTACTATAGGAGCTGACTTTTTGACAGTAACATTGCAATTTGCCTTAAAGTCTCCGTCTACAGTTGCTACTGTAATTACTGCATTTCCTTCTTTTATTGCTTTTACATTACCATTAGCATCTACAGTTGCTACGGTTTCATCATTTGATGTCCATTTAACTGCTTTATTAGTTGCATCTTGTGGAGCAACTGTTGCTTTAAGCTGAGCAGCTTGTCCTGCTTCTACTTCTAAAGTATTCTTATCAAGAGTTACCCCTGTAACTTTAACGTCTGCTGGAGCTTTATCTGACAAATTTAAATTACCAAATACTGAAGTGTTATTCCAACCTGGTGTTGATCCATCAGGGTTAATTCCACTCCAAAGCAATCCACTTTCATATAATCCAGCTTGTACTTTATCACCATCTGAAACCAATACATCAAAACCTATGGTTTTGTCTTTCATCTCTGTACCAGGCTCAAAGTTTAACATGCTCCATGGTATTGCTATTTCTTCGCTCCATCCTGTTGCTGTTTTTTTACATGATCTTAATATATCACTTGCATCTCTTCCTACTGTTGATGTAGATCCTCCAAATCCTATTGGTTGTTCTGTACCTTCTGGTGTATAAGGAAAGCCAATTTGCATATCATCAACTAAATATGTTGTGCTTTTATTGTTCAATCCATCAAGATATATTTCTACGTCATCACCAGCCCAAAGGCCATTTGATACAACAGTATCATCTGTTATATCTACTCCAACATATAGATATAAATCATCCCACATTGTTCCAAATTTTGCGCTATTATTACCCTCTCCATCTGCCTTTGTAATTGGGGTATTGATATTCCAGCCTTCTTCTGCTATCAAGTCACCATCAATATTAGGCATATCACTTGCTTTTATTGCAGTTGCAGTAGGTGTATTACCTGCCGAAGCTTTTACAGTAACATTACATGTTGCAGTAAAGTTACCATCTGCTGTTGTTGCTGTTATAACTGCACTTCCGGCTTTAACTCCTGTTACATTACCGTTAGCATCTACTGTTGCTACGGTTTCATCATTTGATGTCCATGCAACTGTCTTATTAGTTGCATCTGTTGGTGCAACTGTTGCTTTAAGCTGAGCGGCTTGTCCCGCTTCTACTTCTAGAGTACTTTTATCAATAGTTACTCCCGTTACGTCTACTTTAGCAACTTTTACAGTAACATTGCATGTTGCAGTAAAGTTACCCTCTGCTGTTGTTGCTGTTATAACTGCGCTTCCGGCTTTAACCCCTGTTACATTACCATTAGCATCTACAGTTGCTACATTTTCATCATTTGATGTCCATTTAACTGCTTTATTAGTTGCATCTGCTGGTGCAACTATTGCTTTAAGCTGAGCAGCTTGTCCTGCTTCTACTTCTAAAGTATTCTTATCTAGAGTTACCCCTGTAACTTTAACGTCTGTTGGGGCTTTATCTGACAAATTTAAATTACCAAATACTGAAGTGTTATTCCAACCTGGTGTTGATCCATCAGGGTTAATTCCACTCCAAAGCAATCCACTTTCATATAATCCAGCTTGTACTTTATCACCATCTGAAACCAATACATCAAAACCTATGGTTTTGTCTTTCATCTCTGTACCAGGCTCAAAGTTTAACATGCTCCATGGTATTGCTATTTCTTCGCTCCATCCTGTTGCTGTTTTTTTACATGATCTTAATATATCACTTGCATCTCTTCCTACTGTTGATGTAGATCCTCCAAATCCTATTGGTTGTTCTGTACCTTCTGGTGTATAAGGAAAGCCAATTTGCATATCATCAACTAAATATGTTGTGCTTTTATTGTTCAATCCATCAAGATATATTTCTACGTCATCACCAGCCCAAAGGCCATTTGATACAACAGTATCATCTGTTATATCTACTCCAACATATAGATATAAATCATCCCACATTGTTCCAAATTTTGCGCTATTATTACCCTCTCCATCTGCCTTTGTAATTGGGGTATTGATATTCCAGCCTTCTTCTGCTGTCAAGTCACCATCAATATTAGGCATATCACTTGCTTTTATTGCAGATGCAGTAGGTGCACCATCAGCCATTAAAGCAATTTCAGCAAGAACAGAGCCGCTAAATAAAGATGTAATAAGCATAAATGTTAATACTAAGCTAATCATTTTCTTGTTAATTTTCTTGTTCATTTTCTTCCTCCTTTATTTTGGTAACTACTATATGGAAATATTAACTAACCACCTCCCCGTTAGGATTTCGGTCAATATAATTTTTCTAATTAGCACTGATTTGTATATACTGGATTAATTTTTTAATTTACCTTAACCCCTTTATACACTCTTTTGTTTATTCTAATTTTGGAATCTACTGATAGCTTTTTAACCATTTCATCATATTTTTTATCTATGCATTTACGCCTTACATCATCTTTTGCTTCTTCTAGATCCGTATACTTTTTATCCTTATTTTCAATACATTTTATTATCATATAGCTGTTGCCGTTATCTATGATATCAGATACTTCATCTTTTTTTAGCTTTAAAGCTTTCTCTCTTACAACTTCATCAAAGCTTGACTCATATCTCCTGTTTCTATCATTAAATTCCTGTTCTCCAAAAGTGCCTTTAGTATTATCGTCCGGGTTATATTCCTTTGCCAATTTTTCGAAGCTTTCACCAGAGGATAGTTTTTTATTTATCTCCTGAATTTTTGTATGGGCTTTTTCCTTACCATCAACACCATAAGGAACTATTATTTTTCTAACTATAGCTGATGCGCCTTCTGCATATAATACATCTTTCATTTCTTCATAATAGTTTTTTATATCCTCATCGGAAACCTTTATGTCACCATCCTCTGCAAGCTTTTCTTTAAGTTCTATAATCATTTTTGCAAAGGTATCTTCAAAATAGGCATTTTCATCATATTTAACGGGTCCATATATTACTCTGCCTTCTTTTACTGCTTGAGCTCTATTAGCATTTTCAGCTTTTAAATCATTTAAGAAGGCTAAATAGCTTATATCTTTTTTTATTCCTTTTTTCTTTGCTAATATCTGTTGTACTTTTATATTTTTGCTCTTCTCTAGTGCTATTTCTTTGGCTTTTTGAGCGGGTATCTCTCCACCATAGGTGCTCGTCCAGAATTTAGGATTGTCATCTACACCATATTTGTTTTTAAAGTATGAATACACTTCACTTCTAGATAAATTTATTCTCTGCTTAAATTCATTAACATAAATTTTTTCATCACCAATAGCAGCAACATAAGAATCATCTCTAAAGTGATTCATGGAAAGACTTACAACCATAAACACACAAAGTACTGCTAAAACCATTGCTAAAACATATACCGTCTTAACTACTTTTTTGTGTCTTTTTTCAGCTTCTTTTTTATTTATATTTTTTTTACTAGCACCTGTCTTACTTTTCACTAATATTCACCCACCCTTATTTTCAATGAAGAGGCTCCTTTTAGGAAGGAACCCCTCCTAATGAATAAAAGCCCAAACTACACTATTTTATTACAACAGGTTGAAGTTTAAATGAATTAAAATCTGCATTAATGTCATTTACCTTGGCATCTGTCTTTGTTGCATAAATTCCAACTCTAGGATTTGTAAGGTTAACATCGTTGCTTTGTCCTACTAAATACCAGTTCGATGTATCTGTCTTTACATATGCTTTATATGTGGTTCCTATCTTTTCTATCTTTAGTTTTGCCTCTGATTTAAAGCTTACATCGCTTGTAAAGGCTACTTCTTCACATTTACCATTAACCTCTTTAGTTACGGTATATACTCTTCCATACTTTTCAGTTGTATAGCCTCTTGTTATAGTAAAGTAGTTGTTTGCATCCTGATATGCTATAATACCTGCCCTCTGGCCATCCTCAAGAGGTTTAAAATCTATATCTGCCTCTATTTCAAAGTTCTCTGCTGGGGCTTTGGTTAAGAATATATTTCTTATATTGTTATTCCAAATTCCCTCAAGGCTCCCTGGGCCTGCCTTTATTCTTAGGTATCCAGGTCTTTCTTTAAGGCTCCAATCCTCATTGTTTTCCTTTACTACATCCCATCTTCCATCAAGATAAGTAGAATCAAAATTCTCTACTATAGGGTCAGGGTTTGGATTAAATGCACCATAGTGTATATATTCAAAATCTGCATCTATGCTCTTTTTCTGAGTCTTAGATGCTCCTGCATATAATCCTATCTTTGGATCT
>ENA-UOOK01003972-UOOK01003972.1-fermentation-metagenome-genome-assembly--contig:-NODE-3972-length-16294-cov-4.470041_pt1 | contig 16294 bp, 13 predicted proteins | sample MGYA00245777_ERZ724023 | MGnify/ENA primary metagenome ERZ724023 (study PRJEB28704, sample SAMN03018312) | fermentation metagenome | biome: anthropogenic terrestrial biome; feature: soil; material...
AAGAAACCCTTCTCCAGGCGAGTACAACACCGATAAAAGCCACTTGTGTAGCACACACAAAGCCTATCTTGAGTGGAGCCCTGAATTTTTTAAGAACAAGGCACTAAAGCATGGAGTTAACGTCCATGATTTTGTATCCAGTTTGTTTGATAATCAATCTTATCCCGAAGTTATTTACAAGAGAGCCATGGGCGTAATCCAATTGCATCGGATCTATGGTACCGAAAGACTCAACAACGCTTGTAAATTGGCTCTTGATGTCGGCATACACTCCTATGGACGACTTAAAAACATCCTTAAGAATAAACGGGACGTTTTTGTTGAGGAGCCGGATAATCAAAGAGCATCCCATATACCCACTCATAGCAACTTAAGAGGGGCAACTAACTATAAATAAACCAATAAACATGAACAACAATCAAACAGTAGAAAAACTTCGCCATATGCGAATCAATGCTATGGCAGACCTGCATTTACAGCACGTCAAGAATAATCAGTTAGGCACTTTGACTGCGGATGAATACCTGGCCTTACTTACCGATCATGAATGGGAAGAGCGTCAGAATAAGAAAATCAACAGACTTATTAAACATGCCGGGTTCAGACAAAAAGCCACACTCGCAGACATCGATTACAGTGCCACCAGAACGCTTGATAAAAACATGTTCCAACGGCTGGCCACACTTGATTTTATCAAGAGAAACGAGAACGTTATAATAACCGGGTTAACAGGGGTTGGAAAGAGCTTCCTTGCTCAGGCTATTGGCCATCAAGCCTGCATGATGGAATACAAGGTTCTTTACTCAATTACGTCCAGATTATTTAAGCGCCTTAAATTATCAAGGATGGATGGAACATATATGAATGACATTAATAAATTAGCCAAAACGGATGTCCTTATACTAGATGATTTTGGGCTACAAGCTTTTGACAAGCAGGACCGTGAGTCGCTTATGGATATAATAGAAGACAGACACAGTAAGAAAACAACTATTGTGGCTTCACAGATACCAGTCTCGGTTTGGTACGACATTATTGGAGAAGGAACGATTGCAGATGCAATACTCGACCGACTGGTAAACGCCTCTCATCGAATCGACCTAAATGGACCCTCATTAAGAAAGGGGATTTTAGCAAGCGAATAGCATTTTTTTTGTACTATTGCACCATCTCTCAGACTGGCACATTTTGACCGAAATGCCTGGCACAAATAACACCGAAATACTCAATTTGCCATTGATTTGGATTGGAGCTCGTAACCATTTGCGTATTAAACGCATAGTTATCGGGCATTTTACCTTTTGGTGAAGTAGGTTCAGAAGTAAGCAATGGTCTACTTCGTCAAAAAATGTCTTTAGGTCAATATCTTCGATACCACAAAAAAAGGATCAAATAAACAAAGGGGCAAACCTTTCGGATATACCCCTTTCGTAGATCCTTCGGTATAATAAATCACCGTCGGACCAGTTTGTCCGACACAAAAATAGAAAAAAACTAAAAAAGTGCTCGGTTTTTTTTAGAGGCCAATACAAATCGCCCTCCTTCTTTCAGATTAAGTTCCAGTAAAACAAGGATTGAAACCCAGCTAAGCGTAGTTTTCAACTACGTTCAAGTTAACTTACTGCCAACCATTACTTTGATTTAGTTTTTCAGTTAAGAGAAACTAGCAACTATTAGTAAAAACTACTGGTTTATATACAGCGTAGATGTGGATTACGGTTAGCCTGGGGAAATGAAGGGCACGAGTTGCAAACTCGCGCCAGCAGATTATTTTATCCACTAATTGCACGAATCGAAGATCGACGGAGTCCGCTCGGCTATGCCGCTTTGCTTGCAACTATGGGTACAATTCACAACTGATTGGGTCACGTCATTTCCATAAGACTTGCTTTATTGATCCGAAGCTATAATAGATAAATAATGAGAATGTGCTCAAAAAGCACTGATCAAGGCGGGAGATTTTTTTTGACCAGCAATGACATCTCGTCGAATAAGATTTTTTAGCAAGTGGAAAAGGGGCCTAAGCGAAAGCTTTAGTAAATTTGCAGCATGAAATTTCAACTTGCGATATTTGACTTGGACGGAACCTTGCTCGACTCGGTAGCCGATATTGCTTCCAGCACCAACTATGCCCTGCAAAAACTGGGCTTTCCCATTCACCCGGTAGCGGCCTATAAAAGCTTTGTGGGCAACGGCATTGCTAAACTCTTTGAACGGGCACTGCCTGAGCAGCACCGCAACATAGAAAACATAGAGCGGATGCGCCCGCTCTTCAAGGCCTGGTACGCCGACCACATGACCGAAAGCACCCGTCCCTTTGCCGGACTGCCGAAGCTGCTGCGCGATTTGCACAGTAAAGGCATTAAGCTGGCTGTTGCCTCCAACAAATACCACGAAGCCACCTGCGACTTGGTGGCTCACTTTTTCCCGGAGCTGCCCTTTGTTGCTGTGCTGGGTCATCGCGAGGGATACGCCCCCAAGCCCGACCCTTCCATTGTTAACGAAATTTTAGCGCTCAGCAAAGTGCCTGCCCAGGCCACCCTCTACATCGGCGACTCCGGGGTGGATATGCAAACCGCTCGTAACAGCGGAACCACAGCATGTGGCGTAAGCTGGGGCTTACGCCCGCGCAGTGAACTCGAAAGCTTTCAACCTCAATTTCTGGTCGACACCATCGACCAGCTTCGGGAGCTGCTGCTGGCCGACTGACCAACAAATGCCTGACTAACGGCCCAAAGGTTTATCTGAATAGAAAACACGCACTCCGTGATAAAGGCAGCTTCGCGAGGAAGGAGGAGTTGATCAGATTAATGCAGATTATTTTTTTTCACTAATTGGTCATCTAATTTCCGTTAATTCCTTTTATCCACAGATTAACGCGGATTATTTTATCCACTAATTGCACTAATTGGCACAAATTTTTTATTACACGAATTTTGCTACGATGGTTTTCAATTCACGAATCGAAGATCGACGGAGCCGGAAAAATTCGGAAGCTATATACTTAGAAGAATTTGTTTGTATATTTGCAATAGTTAGCGATGCGGATAAGGTTGGGTGCCCTGCTATGAGGGGAGTCCAAACGGCTGTTTTCACAGCGCATGGCCAACCATCATAGAATAAGGAGGCCGTCAGGCTTCCTTTATTATTAATACTCCGCTTCTTTTTTGCCACTTCTATATCCCCCTCGACCTTAAAGAAGGTTTTCATCTTTCTTCTATCTACATTCCTATTGTGTTATATCACTTAATTGCAAGCGCTGCCAGATTAGGAGAATTACTGTTTCAGCCGCTTAAGCGCCGGTGTACCAAAAGCCAGAAGACCGGTGAGCATCACCAGGCCACCCGAAATGATAAAGGTATTGGTGATGCCTATTTTCTCGGCAATAAGTCCCGCAAACAGCAGCCCAATTGTACTTGGCAGGATGGCCAGACTGTAATATAGTGAAAATACGCGACCGAGCTTATCGGGGGCGACTTCGATTTGCAGGATGGTATTGAAGCAGGCAGCAAAGATGGCCATGGATATGCCACCAATGGCTGTGGCAACAACAAACCAGAGGAAGTGTTGGGGGCTCAAAATACCGCTAACTATGAAGGTGAGTCCCATGAGCAGATACATGAGGTTGATAACCACGACCTTTGAGCTACGCAGCTTAAAGAGACCAAGTGCGGCGCCTCCGAAGAGCATCCCTACGCCCCAGATAACTTCTACCAGGCCCATTTCCCACTTGCCGCCAAGGTAATGCTCGATGGTCAATAAGGGAAACATGATAGCTACGGGCATGGTGAAAAAGGTAATGGCCATAGCGTACAAGAACAGGAAGCTGAGTCCCCGACTGTCAAGAACGGCATTGAGTCCTTCCCGGAGATCACCGGCAACCTTAAAAATGGAGGTCTTTTTTTTAGTGACAACAGAGGGGATATGTACGAATACCAAAGAAATTACGGCAAAGAGCGCCCCAAATACGTCGAGGTAGATAACTTTGGAAATGGACAGGTAGGTGATGGCGAGAGTGCCGATGGCGGGCCCCGCTATTCCGGTAATGGATTGAATCACCTGGTTGATGCCTGCCACCCGGAGCAATTGGTCTTTGGGTACAATAAGAGGCGCTACCGCCTGGAAGGCCGGAGAATGAAAGGCATTGCCTATTGACCGCAGTCCAAGGAGGAGATAGATGAGGGGAAGGTGAATGGTGTCGCTGCGCAGTACGTAAACCATGATAAGGGCACATCCGGCTATGAAGCTGTCGGCCAGCATCATCGTTCTTTTCCTATCCCATCGGTCGATGTACACACCGGCAAAGGGACCAATAATGGCCTGAGGCAGCATTCCTGCTATAGCGGCGTAGGCCAGTACCTGGGCCGACTGGCATTCCAGACTTAGCCAGATAATAATGGCAAATTGTACGGCATAACTCGACAGCATCGACAAGAATTGTCCGACCCAGATATACAGGTAGGTCTGCAACCATTTGTTGTTTTCCATAAAATAAGTTTGAAGATATGATACAATAAGAGAATGATGATGACATCCGCCACCATCAGAGTATTCTTACCAGCGGATATATCCCGCCTTATTGTATCCAGGGCTTGTACATGATTGCAGTTGTTGGTAAATGCAGGGACAAAAATAAGAACTTCCAAAAAAAAAACAAGGGCTCAGCATTTATCATGCTAAGCCCTTGATTGTCTTTTGTCGGGATGAGAAGATTCTACCCCTATGCTGCAAGCCGTTTATATACAATCGTTTATGTTAAGCCATTAAAATGAGGTCACGGTTTAGTTCTCATTTTCTTTGAAGTCAATTGTTTGAGTTTGATTTACTTCGTAACGTATTACGATTTAGTAAAAATATGAAGTTTTGAGACCAAATACAACCAAATAACATCAAAACGTATGACAAAAGTTTGTGAAAATTAATAATGTTTGTAGCCAATTGGTCTATATCATTCAATCGGTGATATACTGGCGCACATCTTCTGGGGCTATTCCTGTGAAACTGGCAAATTCTTTTACAGTGACAAACTGATGAGGTCTTTTGCCTAGTTTCTTTCGAATGGCTCCCAGCATTCGATATCCAGTCTTTTCACTTTTACCAGTAATCCGTTGGATATCCTTTGCATAAATACAAATACGTTGTGTTTTCATTTGAATCTGTAAATTACCTTTACTAAAGATAGTAAGATTATATCATCTGAAAAAGAAAACTGTTAGTAGGCTTGTCTTTACTTAAATTTCTCGATTAAATTTATTGTTTTATAGGATGATATTTTATTGAACTACTACACTATCCATACACCATCCATACTTTATCTATACATAATCTGTACTGATTAAATAGCAGTTGAGGTTTTTCGGATTATATAATAGAGCTACGGCTAGGCTAGACAAATGATGAACTATATGAGAATTATGAATTAGCTGTAAGTGTTAAAGGAATAGGACCTGTAATAGCCACAGATTTGATTATCAAGACAAGTAACTTTCTTGTTATCGATACTGCTCGAAAAGCTTCATCTTATGCCGGAATTTGCCCTTTCCCTAATGCGTCAGGCAAACTGGTCGGAAAATCTAAAATAAGCCCATTTGGAGACCGGAAGCTAAAATCATTGTTATATATGGGAGCCAAGTCTGCTGTTAAGTACAATAAGGAGTATCGCTTATATTATGACAAGAAAAAGTTAGAAGGCAAACCACATTTCTTAATCATGAATAACATATCAAACAAAATGTTGCGAACAATATACAGTGTTGTTAAAAACAAGATCCCATACAATCGAGACTACATATGTCTTGATCCAAGAGAGAATAATAATAGTTTCGCAGAAAAAGTGGCATAAAAACTTGCAATTGATTAGAGTATATGAGAGCCTAAACCTGAGCAATTTGGCTCAGGTCGGGCTACTCGATTACAAGCTGGTGTTCTCCTTTTCGTCACGGTTTTCTCTGTCGTATCTGTCATAGCGTTGGAGTGAAAGCTCTTTGCAACCGCAGGAACGAGGATTGCAATGTGTTTGAACTTTGTGGATATTATTTCTCATCAATCAGTAGAATACCTTGTCTATTTATGTGTCTTGATAGCTTCGATTGAATTTCTGAAAGAAGCTCTTGACGGATTCTAAATAAACCTGAAACATTCTCTAGTGTTAAATCTGTTGTGACAAAATACCTAAAATCTAAAACCAGTCGAAATTCTTGATCATCGTGAATTATATCAAAAGGAACAATAAATAATGCATCATTATTTATTATATAATTACTTTCACTTTTTGGAATTAACAATCCTTGAACTATTCTGTCATAAACATTGTTGTTTTGAGCATAGTCACAAACGGGTGTTACTACTATTGATATGTTTAAACCATTTTTACCAATCTCTTCAGAGATTTGGTTCCTAGCTTTGAATGCGGCTTTAGTTGATTGTTTGTCTAAGTTCTTTTCCTCTATATTAGGATCAAGTTTCAGTAATGAATCTTTACTTTCTTGTTTTAACTTATAAAAATCAATAACTTTATCTAAGTTAATTTCTGAAATTGTGGCATATAATAATACACAGCCAGGTTCTTTGATGTCACTTACGTGTCTTGTTAAGTTTAACTTGCTGCTAATCTTCTTGATATCTGCTTCTATATTGGATTTATCATAAGCAAATGTAGGTTGTGAGTTTGTTTCTCTATTTCTTAATGAACTTTCAAGGTAATCTCTAAATAAAACCGTCAAGGTTTGTAAGCTTGCATTAACTACCTCATCAGAGGATGCGTTGGCAAGATGTTTTTCTAAATATGCTTTAGCTAATTTGCAAACAATATAATTTGCATTATTAGACCAGTCTTCAAATTTGTGATATGAACTAAACAATTCTTGTAAAGTTAAATCAGTAGATATGTGTATAAGATTTTCCCATTCAAGGAGTAAAGAATATGCTTCTTGTTCAAGAATTATTTTTTCAATTTCAGAAATTATATCAATTGTGTTTTCAACCTCTTCTGTAGAGAAGTTTGGGAAGAAATCTGACTTCACAAAACCTTTGTATATTATTGGTTTTCTATCATTTAACTCATTTTCAAAGATATCTTCAATAAGTGCTTTATGCTCTTCTTGATGTCTGCTCCAGTAGATTATTGAATATGGGAAATTATTTGCTGATAATACTCTTTCTAAAGAATAAACTAGAGCACTTCTCATCTGTTTTTCATTTGGTACAGCAGTATCATTAATCAGATTAATGTCCAAAAATAATAATCTTATATCGTTGATTCTTTCATTCTCTTCTGGTAAATATCTAGAATCTACACCTTTGTAAAAGGTATAGGGCATTTGATTTTTTGATAAAATTCTAATCAAAGGTTCTGCTTGTTCATAGACATCATCAATAATTGCGATACGCCCATTTAGTGGAATATTCATAACTTACTTTTTAAATGCAAAAACAATTGTTGCTCCGTTCTTAAATTCTTCTGGAATTTCAAAATCACCTATTTCAGGAAATATCAATCTTCCTTTTTGAGCTTCTAAAATTTCATTGGCTATATGTAAACCTAATCCCATTCCACCAGGCTTAGCAGAAACAAATGGTTCAACAATATTATCAGTCGGGATTATGAACCCAGTGCCATTATCGGCAATGATAAGATTGATGAAGTTTTCTTCCTCAATAATGTTGATGTAAATCTTTTTTTGAAAATCTTCCTTCTTTTCTAAAGCGTTAAATTCCTTTTGGTCTAACCAATAAATTGCATTATCAATTATATTCATAATGCTACCAATTAAAAGGTTTCGGGCAATTTTAATTTTTTGCAGACCTTTATAATTCTTGTAGTCTTTTATTATTTCAACCCTATGTGATTTAAGTCGATACTCGGTATTAAATAAAGATTGGTCAATTATCCTAACTATGTTTTCAGAAGTTTGGCTAGACTTACGAATTATTTCAGCATAACCATCTATTAAAGATGAGAGGTGTTTGACAAGGCTTAAAACTCTTTCAGATGCTTTTTCTGACTCCAATACTTTTTCAACTTCATAAATGATTTTTTCAACCTCGTGAACTACAACGGACATGCTAAGTCCAGCACCTGCCGCCTTTAACAGGTTTTCACTAATAGTTTTATAATCAGATTCTATTTTATTGAAATATTTAATTATTTGTTGTTGAACTGGTGTTTCCTTTACTTTGTCTTCTACATATCTTTTTGCTTCTGCCAAAGTGGACATAACAGGAGCAGATTTGGGAGTAGGGCCATATTTTTCTCTAAGTTTTAATTTGTCCTGATATCTTAGTGTTTCTATAATCTCAATAGTATGTAAAATTGAATTTCGAAATGCTTCATACGCCTCGTTTTCAATAAATCCTTCTCGGTTAGTTTTTTCAATCAAGTCTGCACTATCTTTTCTATTGATTGAAACAGAACCAAGCAATATATTATTACTTAATTTTTTAGCAGGTTGATTTACTCGTCTCAAATCTAAACCTAACCAATCATTTTCTGGTTCTCCATAATCATAAACCCTTAGTTTGTCTCGAAAAACCTTAACGCCACAATTTTTGTCAAGATATTTTTTAAAGCCTGATTTATCAGAAACACCAAGTTTCATCACGAATGAATCTCTATCAAATACATAACCTTCAAAAATGATTTCTCCAATTTTGTGAGCTGATAAATCCAACTTTTGTCCTTCCTTTTCACCTTGGATGTATTTGATTGTCCTGAATGTTTCTACAATTGAATCGCTCTCGGAAATTGTTCGGGGAAATAGTTTTGTCATTGATGACCAAGGAGTAAACTCGTACTCGAATTTTGTTATTTCACTGCCCTCAAGTGTTACTTTAAATCTATATAAAGAATATTCCTTTACATCTTCCCAATTCAACAAATCTTCAAACCAACCTGGTTTATCTAAAATATCAAAAGATGGTTTGAAGGAATCATTTTGCTCAAATGGTGAAGCAAGAGCAGTTATTGAGCGTTTCACTTCTCTTGCGATTCCTCTTTCCCATTTTTTTCTGAGTTTAGAAATTAATATGTTTGTTCCTGTTTTTCCATCTCTGAATAAAGTTGGTTTTTCTCTTGTGATTATTGTAATCGGAACATCTTCCAGATATTTATAGTTTTCAAAATCCGTCCAATCAATTCTGACAAATACCTCTTTGTCATTTTTTGACTTGGTCGTCATTTCAATGATGTTTCCCAATTTATGAACTCCAAACCTACCAATTCCCTTTTCACCAATTGGTAATCTTTCGTATTTAGGGGAAACTTCTAAATTTTTGATTTTTTGTGTTTTAAAATCACTTCCTGGCTCTAACCAAACATTCTCAACAGTTTCAGGACTCATACCATACCCATCATCCTCAATGATGATTACTCCGTTATCGGGATTATCTACATTCTCCATATAGATGTTTACAATATTAGCATCAGCATCATAAGAATTTTTTACTAACTCAACTAAGGCAATACTTTCATTTTTAATCAATTGGTCTCCCAACTGAATAAGTAGTCTAGCTCTAGGCTTAAACCTAACTGGAATTTCTTTGTCTTGATTTATTTTCGTTACTTCTTCTGACATAGTAATTCATTTATTGATTTTGCAATAGCGTAAGCCATTAGTGGCGGAACTGCATTGCCTATTTGCTTAAATGCAGCCGAACGAGAACCTTCGAAATAAAAGTCGTCAGGAAACGACTGTAGTCTAGCCGCTTCTCGAACTGAAATTGAACGACATTGCTTCACGTCAGGATGAATATAGTAATGACCATCTTTCGCTATATGTGCAACGACAGTATGAGAAACACCATTTCCATTTACTACTTTATACCTATCAATAAAGGATGTTTCATTTTTATGTGATTTTAATTCAGTAGGTAAATCAGGATATTTTAAACGTTCGTTGTTTTTATTCCATTTATTGATTGCTGTTTTATATATTTCCAAATCTCTTTCGTTGTGAGGTCGAGAAATGTGCTGTGTTACAAAGTCAACACCTTTTCTTAGTTCAAATTTTTCTAGATACTCATTTTTTTCAACTGTATAGTTAGCAATCTGTCTTGCTTCTCCAGGTTTTAACTTAGGTAAATCTCTGAAAATGTCGTTTACAACAAATGCTTTATTAGTTTTTTCAATTTCTGGAAAACCGAAGTCTATATCCTTCTTCCACCCAACAATTATTATTCTCTTTCTCGCTTGCAAAACACCATAATCTGATGCGTCCAAAGTGTCGTGATAAACCTCATAGCCCAATTTTCTAAAATATGCTTTAAGATTTTTAAAATGCTGCCCTTTATTAGCACTTAATAAACCAGGTACATTCTCTAAAACAAATGCTTTAGGGTCATACTGTTTTAGAAACCTTCCATATTGAATATATAATTTATTCCTAGGGTCATTTTCGATATTCTCTTGATGACGACCAAGTAATGAATAGGCTTGGCAAGGAGGCCCGCCAATAATTAAATCCACTTTTTCGCCTTTTAGAAGTGTATCTATCTTCGAAAAAATGCCTTTTATTGAATCATCTGTAATTTCTATATTCAATACTGAATCTAATACTTCTTTTGGCACTTGTCCATATAATTCTTCCCGTGAAATATTACCTTTTAGATAGTCAATGTAATTTTTTTCATTTCCTTCCTTTGTCAGATAATGATATACTGCTCTTGTTTTAATTGAATCACAAGCATCTTTGTCCATTTCGATATGTGAAATAGGATTAAATCCAGCTTTAATAAAGCCTTCTGACATTCCAGACGCACCCGCAAATAAATCTATGAAGTTAAGTTTTTCCATATTATTTATTCAATTTTAAATGTCCGTAAATTCGCTCTAGAATTTCGTTCGCGTCTGCATCAATTGCTTTGGCAATAAGGTATAATTCTTCTGCTTTTAGATTAGTATTTTCCTTAGTGCTTAGTTGACTAAGTCTAGACTTTCTAATACCAGTCTTTCTAGAAACCTCAGCTTTATTTATTGATTTGTCTGTAAGATACTTACCAAGAAAAGTCATACTTATTTACTTAGTGATGTTTCGCAAATGTAAACATAAGTTTCGAATTAGCAAACAAATGTATTTAATTTAGTTACTTTCGTGTCTATTCTCTACTGCGTGTGGAAAGGGCAAGCTCTTTTGGTTTTTGGCGTTGGCTTTTGTGTTGGGAAAAACCAAATGTGCTTGACCGTGCGTTGGGTTTCACACTTGCTTGTAACGGTTTCGGGCTTTGCGGTCGGGCGGGTTTCGGAGCACAAAACTGTCTGCCAGCACTGAACTTGAATAGAAGCACAAAGTTTCAAGTTTGCACGTCAGCCCGCCTGACGCAAAACCCGTGTTATAGCCAGTTGTTCTTTCGTCCGTATGTCTATTGTGATTGTTGTCCACCGCCAAGCTCGTTAATTTTTGCTTCTATTTGCTTGTTGTAATCTTCTATTTGTGTTCTATATTGGTCTGTGTCCTCCGAAATAGCTTTGTAAAGTAATTCATAACTTTTTATTCTTAGTTCACAATACTCCTTCAAAAGTCTGTTTTTAGTTCTGATTTCAAGAGGCAAATCTAAGTCCTTGAAACTGTCAAGTAACTTTATGTTTTCGTTCCAATAATAAATTCCTCTGTCCTTAATTCCGTAAAGTATTTTGTCGTTAGGTGTGTTTGGTGGCAAATTATAGATTTCTAATGCCATTGCTTCCATTGAAACAAATTCCTTGATTTTAGCATCGTATGTTCCAATGTCGTTTGGTAGTTTTTTGTAAACAGCAAAAGACGAAACAAGAATTAGAATTGTCAACAAACCAATTGTCCCGAATTTCAATTTGTTTTCGTCAGGTTTTTTTAGGCTTGGGATTAAAGCATATCCAATAATAAGTCCGCCAAGTAAACCACCAATATGAGCGGCATTGTCAATGCCGCCTTTAAGTCCATAGATTAAATTGTAACCAACAAAAACTGCAATACTTGTCAATAAAGATTTTCGTGCAGTTTTCTCTATTAAATTTGTTGTCAGCATAGCAAGAAAAACACCATACATACCAAATATTGCACCCGATGCACCAGCACTAATTGTAAGGTCGTGCCACCATAAACTTGCAATACTTGCTGTCATTCCTGTTAGTAGGTAAGCGGAAATAAATCTTGTCCTGCCCAAATGTGGCTCTAACAAAATACCAATATAAAGCAAAGCATACATATTCATAAGCAGGTGGAAAATTCCAATATGCAAAAAGCAATTTGTTATTAGTCGCCACCATTCGCCTTCCAAAGTCATTGGTCGGAAGTTTGCACCCCAATTCAATAAACTTTCATTGTCAGGCAACATAATATTTACACCACTAATTGCCATTAAAATGAAAATTAGAATATTCAAGTCTAATAGAATTGGTGTAATGAAAAAACCTTGTGTTGGCTTGAAAATTGAGAAGAAATCTTTGATTTGTTCTGTCGTAGTTGCGGGTGGCAACTTTAAAATATCTTCTTCTTGTGAAACAAGTTGTTCTTTTAGTTCTTGATATTTTGTGTCAAGTTCTTCTTTCGTTAAAGTCGGTTTTAGTTCGTCAAAATTGGAAACGAATTTGGCAACATTTTTCTTGTTTTTGCCCCAGTCCATCATTTCGTTTCCTGTTGATGCACTTTGAATATTTGCAACTCCGTTTTCTATTTTGATTTTAACTTCTGCGTTCCAAGAAAACATTCCGTTTTCCGTATAAGCAATAAGTCCGTTGTCGCTTAGGTAGCCAACTTTCCAACCTGTTTTTATTGCTGTCTCGTTTGCAAGCACAAGGAATTGTTCTTGTGTCAAGTCGTTTAGAGGAAAGTCCTCAATGTGTTTTGGTGTAAATCCTACTGCCATATTTTTATTATTTGTCTGTTAGTTCAAAGCTGAAATGTTCAAAGTTAGCACGGTCGTCATACAATTGGCTATAACGGTAAGCGGTATATTTTTCGGGCGGCAAAGGAACTTAAAACTTTCCAGCCGTTAAGAACTTGCTTTGAAGCAAGGTACTAATTGTTTGGAAAATCCCGCCGCCTGAAATATGACCGCATGTTACAGGGCGTTATTATTGTTTTTTCAAATTGTTTGATAAATATTAAATAGTTCTCAGCTTTATTATCATTCATCTCGTTTAATATTTCTGTCAATTAGTTTATTATGTGTGAATTTATTTTCCAAAACATCTTGATTCCTTACCGATATGTGAAATTTTAAATTATTGTTATCCAGAATCTCTATTGTTATTATTATTTGTTCTAAATGTCTTGTTATTAATTATACAGTTATTTGATAAAAGCGCTGTGATTTCGTGGAATTACTTATTATGATGTGTTTTATGTATATCTGATAAATTTTAATTGTTTTGAAACGAGTTTTATACTGGTAATAAAGATAATGAAAAAACTGAATTTCAGGCTTTTTGCATAGTTGGGATATTATAATAATAAATCACAATTTGATTCAACGCTGTCAATTGATGCTCCCAAGTTTTTATAAAAATCAATCGCTGGTTTATTCCATTCCGATACTTGCCACCTAACTTTATGGCAATTGGTTGTCTTTGCATATTTGATTATTTCGTTTATCAATTTGCTTCCAATACCTTGTCCACGGAATTTTTCTTTCACGTATAAATCATCCATGTATAAGGATTTACCAATCCATGTGTAATAAGCATAAAAAAATGTCACATAACCAACTATTTGGTCAAAGTCGTTAAATGCTATAAATCCTTTGAAATACTGTTGTTCGGCAATCATTTTGTCAATCGAATTTGTCATTTTCTCTGGAAGTTTCTCGAAAATGGCAAATTCTTTGAATAATGAGATTAACTCAACATAATCACTTGTTCTTATTTCTCTAATTGTAAAATTCATCTTTATGTTTTACAGTTTTGTTTTTTAATGCCCTGTAACTCGTTTATAAACGTATTACATTTAATATATCCATAAACACAATAGGTTTATGGAACTTATGGGCTAAGGTAAAAATATAATTAACAATTATTGTGCTTTGTGCTGACTCTCTTTTGGAAGCAGAATGTTTATTTACCCAATCATTTTGTACCTCAACTTTTGCCAAGCTTCTCAGCTTAGGACAAAAGAGCCTTAGTGATTTGATTTACAATAGATAAACTTTTAGTTTGGCTAATAATTAATTAACCAAATCTAAAGTTATGGCAAGGCAAGAAAGTTTTATTAAGCTAAAAGGACGGGTTGGGGATCTGTCTTTTTACAAGAGTGGTGGCGAGTACTTCGCCCGAACCAAAGGTGGTGTGGATGGTGAACGCATCAGAACTGATCCGCGCTTTGAGCGTACTCGGGAAAATGGTCGCGAATTTCAGCGCGCTGTGAAAGCTGGGAAGTTGTTGCGCGATGCTTTTAGTGAGCACGTCTTTTTAACTGCTGATAGGGGTATGAGTGGTCGATTGACCTCTGCTCTATCCAAGGTGGTTAAGAGTGACCAGGAATCCATCAGAGGAGAGAGAAACGTGATGAATGGAGAGTTGGGGATTTTAGGCGGTTTTGAATTCAACAAAGGAGCCAACTTGGAGGGGATTTTCTTGGGTCGATACAATACCCAGGTTGCTGATGGTATTGCCAGTGCAGAACTGGAACCTTTTAGTCCTTCCAGCAGCATCCGTAAGCCTGAGGCGGCGACTCATGCGCAGTTGGTGATGGTTGCTGGAAACTTCAACTTTAACGAGTTGACCTCATCTGTAGCGAGTGCTCAAAGTGATACTCTTGATCTATCGGAAATGGAGCAGGAAGTTGTTTCTTTGAATGTAGAAGTTCCAGAAGTAGAAGGTGGAACAGGACTGGTTATGTTGGGTTTGACTTTCTGGCAAGAAGTCAATGGGCAGCTTTATAAGCTGAACAACGGTGCCAGAAATGCCCTTCGTATCGTAGCAGTAGAATAATGCCATGTTGTCTACTATTGATCGCAGTCAGCAAGTTGGATTTTTGGGCGGGACGTTGACCAGTGTTGTTGTGAATATTTCGATTGCGGATGTGATGGCAACCATTATTTTGGCTATAGTTGGTACACTGGTAAGTTTTCTACTATCTATATTGCTGAAAAGAGGGTTTAAAAAATACACCTCATCGAGAGATTCTGGTAAGGAAAAAATCACCAACGGGTGATGGTTTTTGATGTTTGAGAGAAAAGCTCTTTGGGCAACCAAGGGGCTTTTTTGTGTTTAGGAATTTCTTGGATTTCCTTCCTCTTTGGACATAGAAGCACCAAAGTAAAAACTGAAGACTTGGGTAATGATCGCACTCAGCACACCCAAGATATAAATGATAATATCCTTCCCTTTTTCTTGTAGCTGCTCTGGAAAAAATAGAATCACAAAAAACAATGCAAACGAAAGTGCTGTTGTTATTATTGCAAGATAAGCCGACACATTCTTATTGAGCAGAGTGGCTTTATCGCTTAACTGTACGTGTCGGTGCATCTTTCGGGCGGAGTCTTTATCCAGCAGAATTAATTCCCGTCTATCATTTTCCAACTTCTGTGTTTCGTTGATGTGATTCCATTCTGCCTTTTTAAGCTCCAGGTCTAATTGCATCTTTTCACCTTTGGTTGTGGTGAGATTGTCCAAGATGTTTCCAACGGAAGAGACCAATCCTCCGTCTTTGGTTGCTGAGAAAATTTTTGAAATTAAGTTCATATCAGGTTTTTTTTTAATACTTGTTATTACATTAAGATATCTTTATATATGTGCTCAAGCCGCACGGGCTTTTACTTTTTTTACTCATGTTGTATTTCTCTTTTTATGGCATTCGTGATCCGCGTCGCTCCACTACAGCAAAAAAAAGTAAACAAAAAAATGCCGTCGCTTGCGTAAAAAGTCTAAAAACCATTCTCTTTTTCTAAAAATTGCGAAACTCGCTGCGCTCAGACAACGCAATTTTCTTAACGAAAAACCGTCTGATTTTTTTACGCCTTTTTCCTGAGGCGAATTTCACTCTGAGTTTTCGGTTAGTCATAAAATCTTTCATTTATTCGATTAAAACTTTACTCTTCATAATTGTTTTAGCCGCACGGGCTTTTACTTTTTTCTTATTACCCCTAAATCCCCTGAAGGGGACTTGCTGATATGCAGACATTTAGACAACCCCTTTAGGGGGTAGGGGGCAATATAATAAGCTTTTGATACAGCCTCTTTTTTTCTGTGAGAAACCGATATTTTTATATATTTGCACCTTATTCAGATTAAGAGTATGGAACTTCCCGCAATATACGATCCTTCACAGACGGAGGATAAATGGTACAGGTATTGGCTGCATCATAAATTTTAATCTGAATAAGG
>ENA-UOOK01003973-UOOK01003973.1-fermentation-metagenome-genome-assembly--contig:-NODE-3973-length-16289-cov-3.884625_pt1 | contig 16289 bp, 19 predicted proteins | sample MGYA00245777_ERZ724023 | MGnify/ENA primary metagenome ERZ724023 (study PRJEB28704, sample SAMN03018312) | fermentation metagenome | biome: anthropogenic terrestrial biome; feature: soil; material...
ATGAACGGATGGTTGATACCCACAATATCAAACTTCTCGGGTTGGGCAACTGCCGCGCGAAAAACTAAGCGGCCGATGCGGCCAAAGCCGTTGATGCCAACCTTTATTGCCATACAGAGTCTCCTTCTCTATTGGATTGCGAAACCAAGTGCTCCGGGTTCAGGCAGTGCAATTCCTCGGGCACGAAGCGCCCGTCTTCCCGGATGAGGATATCGTCAAAATATATTTTCCCGCCGCCGTATTCCGGCGTCTGGATGCAGACCAGATCCCAATGGATCGCGGATTTGTTGCCGTTGTCACAGTCTTCATAGCAGCTGCCCGGTGTGAAATGGAAGGAGCCGGATATCTTTTCGTCAAACAGCGTGTCCTTCATTGCCCTGGTAATATACGGATTGAGACCAAAGGAGAATTCCCCCACATAGCGAGCCCCCTCATCCGTATCGAATATCCTGTTGATCCGTTCCCTGTCGTTGGACTCCGCTTCGATGATTTTCCCGTTCCGGAAAGTAAGCCGCACATTCTCGTAGGTAAAACCCTGATATTCCGACGGTGTATTGTAGGTAATGACACCGTTTACGGAATCCCTGACCGGTGCAGTATAGACTTCACCGTCCGGTATGTTCAGCTTTCCGTCACATTTTATGCCCTTTAAGCCCTTTATGGAGAAGGTCAGATCGGTTCCCCTGCCGGTAATCCGAACCGTATCCGTTTTGTTTAAAAGCTCCACCAAAGGGCTCATGGCTTCGGACATCCGCGCGTAGTCCAGATTGCACACATTGAAATAATAATCCTCAAACGCCTCGGTGCTCATCCCCGCCAACTGTGCCATGGAAGGAGAGGGGTAACGCAAAACAACCCATTTGGTCTTCGGAACACGAATTTTTCCATGGACCTCCTGCCAGAAATGCTTCATATAAAGCTCCATCCTGTCGGACGGAACGTCCGACAGCTCGGAAGCGTTGCTTCCGGACCGCATGCCTATGTAAGCATCCATGTCCGACATCCGGGCCGCCTCATATTTCGCCATCAGCATCATCTGCTCTTTTGTGCATCCCGCATAAAGTACCCGGTTGATCTCATTGTTCCTGACGGAAACCAGTGGGACGGCGCCCACCCGATATGCCTCCCGGATCAGTTCGTTCACCAGAGCCGGCTCCGGACCGATGGTCTCGACCAGGACCTTCTCCCCTTTCTTCAGTTCACAGGAATAATGAATCAGATTATGTGCCAGCGTTTGGATTCGTGAATCCAACATGTTACGTCCTCCTTCCTCCCATTACCATTTTTCATAATGAATCCTGGAGGCGTCAAACCGGTCTTCCGCCTTGCGTTCTTCTGCCGGATAGCCGAGCGCGATCAGCGCAATGGGAACGACACTTGCGGGAAGCGGAAGCTTTTCCTTCAGATAACGCGAAACATCCGACCCGGTATTGACTCCGCACCATACCGCACCCAGTCCTGACCCATGGGCTGCAAGAAGCAGATTTTCCGTTGCCGCGGAGCAATCGTTCAGAAGAAAATCATGAACCCCCTGTATGCTCTTATCTCCGCAAACCACAATGCAGCAAGCGGCCCGGCCGATCGGTTTGTGATACCTCTGGACTTCGGAAATCCGGACCAATTCTTCTCTGTCCCGGATCACAACAAAATGCCAGGGCCTTTTATTGTTGGCAGAGGGAGCGCACATGGCGGCCTCCAATATTTTATCCAGTGTCTCGTCGTCAACGGATTGATCGGTATAGGACCGGATGCTTCGCCGCGTTTTGATTGCCGTTAAAATATCCATAGTTACACCTCCTTTCGCTATGAATTCATTACGGTTTTGTGAACCGGTGAACCAAAAGCTGATCCTGCCGCAAATACTCATTCCGCTCGCTGTTCTATCCTATCACTGTTCTATCCTATCGCTGTTCTCCTAACCATGCCGCTGCAGCCACACTATCAACAGACAATTACGCCAAATCGAAGGACAAATATTTTGTCCATTTGTCCTCAGAGAAATGGAACATATCCAGCGACCTTGCTTCGAACCGCAAAGGGGTGTATTCAAAGATTTCCAGGTACTCCTTCACAATATCGTCCATCTTCTCTTTCGGATTCCCGAAGGCAATTGTCATATGATAGGTGGGAAAGCCGCAGGGATCGGTATGAAACGCCGGGAAAGCATCGTATAACGCTTGAGTCAGGGCTTCCACCGGAGCTAACGGGCTGGGCGTCAGATACAGGACATTGCTGGTGGGAAAAGTGGACAGCGGCTTTGCCCAGAATTCAAATCCGGAAGCCCTGCCGGCAATGGCCCTCAATTTGTCAACGATTTCGGCATTCATTTCTCCAGGCAGGTAAAAACGATACAGCAAAGTGATGTGCATTGGAACCAATTTGCCCGGATCATTGATATATTTCTGCCGGAAGATCTCCAGTTTGTCATTGTTAACGCCGGGCATCAAGCACAGCCCGGCGAGTTCCCCACGTTTGCCCATACGGCACTTCCTCTCTGTCTTTTGATTTCTGCCTCCTGTTTCCCTTATTATACCACATCGGCATTCCTATGGGTATGGATTCCGTTTTCCGCAACATACAATGATCAAACCCAAACATCAAACCATCCAACCTCTTGTCGGCGATTCTCCGCGGCTGCGGTCTGCCGGCTGATCTGCCGGCTAATCTTCTGCCCTGCGCCAATCATAAGGCAGGAGCTCCCTGAGGGTCAGCACCACATCCTTTTTGACCATGACTTCCGCATCCGGGTTCTCGTCATGAAGCTGGCTGATGAATTCCCGGCAACGGCCGCAGGGCGGCATGATATGCCCGTCCCAGCCCACCGCTATCATCTTCACGACCCGGTTTTCCCCCGCTGTCACCATAGCCGCCGCTGCGGCATGCTCCGCACAAAATCCCATGGAACATGCGGTATCGATGCAGACGCCGACATATACATTCCCATTGTCCGTAAGAAGGGCCGCTCCGACTCCTCCGGCTTCTGCGTCCTCGGAAAGTTTTCGCGGATTCAGAACGGAATACGCTTTCTTGTAAAGTTCGTCAAAGGTCAAACGATATCCTCCTCCCACCGTATCTATTCCTGTTTTACAGCCATTTCTTGAGAAATTTGATTGCTTCCGCCCTCATCTGTGCCGTTTCCAAATGAGCGACAGGATATTTCTGCAGTCTGAAGCGCTCTTCTGCGCCTGCTTCCCGATATACTTTTTTCAGTTCCTCATCGATGATGTCAAGTCCCTTTGCCGGGGTCAGGCGATCATAGATGCCGTTCAGGCTTAAATGAGGCCTGGGGCGGATCAATGCATTGATCCGGGCAGTCGTAAAATGCTTCAGTAAATTCGGGACATAATAAAAGATGCCATGCCCATCCAGCCCCCGTGCATCAATCAGGGACTGGAAGTCAGTCATACAGCAGATGTCCACACATACCCGCACCCTGTCATCCAACGCCGCCAGCCACCATGCCTTTGTGCTTCCCATGGACATTCCCAGTGTGCCGATCCGCTCCCGATCCACATCATCCCTGGTTTGCAGGTAATCCACTGCCTTGATGCTGTCATAGACCATCATCCCCCACATGACCTGCCCTTTCCAGAGCATTTCCTTGAAGATCTCCCCTTCGGTCCTGCCTCTTCTCTCACCAAAGCCCCACTCGTCGATGCACAGGACGGCATATCCCTGTCCGGTCAATTCCTCCGCATAGGGCTTTCGATACTGATAAGACGCTCCTTGCAGCAATTCATCCTTTCCGATATGGTAATTGCCGCCGTGGGAGTGGTTGTAAAGGATAACCGGAGCCTTGCCTTCCACATTTCTGGGGGTAATAAAATAAGCGGGAACCGGTTCGACTCCATTTAAATCCAGAATTAATTTTTCCAGAATATACTTCTCTCTTTCTTCCCTTGAGATAAGTTGGGACAATACCGGTCTGTCCCTGTCAGGCAAATCCCCCAGCAATTGATACAGTTTTTTTCTTTCCCCTAAATCAGATAAGTCAGACATATCTATCTCCCAACCTCCCACATTTCATAAACATTCTCCATCAAACAGGTGTTCCTTATTTATCCTGGTCCGTCATGAAAGCTAATCTGTAGGGAAATAATTGTTGAAAAACCTAGAACTCCATTCCCATCAAAACGAATTCTTCATCAAAGCCGCATTTCCTGTAAAATGCCTGGGCGTTTTTATTGGTTTTCTCCGTTCCTACTTCCAACTCATCCATCCCCCTGCTTATCGCTTCTTCTTTCACTTTATCGATCAAAAGCCTTCCGATCCCTTTTCCCCGGTAATGATCGCTGATGATCAACTCATTGATCAACGCTGTGCCGCCTTTATGGAATAAGGATTTGTAAAAAATGACTGAGATAAATCCCGCTATTGCTCCGTCGGCTTCCGCTACGAAATTCAGATAGATACCAGGGTCCTCCATTGCGGCAAATATGATTTGCAGGCCTTCCTCGTTAAAATCATTATCCGTGTCGGCAACTTCCTTCAATTCATTCAACAGTCCGGCTACGGCCTTCAGGTCGCGTTTCTCACAGGTTCTTACTTTGGCTGGCGAAAGCATAACATTCCTCCTTTATATGATCTTGCTGTCTGATACAAAAATTTCATAGCTGAAGTTCATAATCGGCAATCCTTTTGCCATCACAAATCACCCGCTAACGGCCGGTTCCTTTGCCGATCGTATATGCTGAAAATTATTTTCCAGGTGCCGGGCTAATTTGGGGGTGATATCCGGATAAGTGAGATTCAACGGCAATGCCGAAAAACATTTGACTCTTTCCATCTCGCTTTCCGGCAAATCCCCCAGCTCTTTTATTTCCGCATAGAAAACCATTCCGTCCGCCTCTGACACATCATCTGCAGCCCAATAATCGAATACCGGCTCGATACGGTAGAGAATTGCACCGGTCTCTTCATATAACTCTCTTTTTGCAGCCTCCAGAGGGGTTTCGCCCGGCTCAATATGTCCGCCGGCCGTTTCCCATGTAGTTCTTTTTTTATGCTTGCACAGGAGCCAACTGCCCTGATACTCTGCAATGATTACGACAAACTTATAATTTGAAAAATGATTCAGATCATATACTTCGCATTTCATTCCCTTTATCCTTCTTCCATATATGGTTTATCTATACTTTGCCCCACTGGTCTTCTTTTTCGGGTCTGCGGCCCGGCAACGGCTTCCACCAGCTTTCATTCCTTACATACCAACGAATCGTCTCATCCGTACCTTTCCCAAATGGTACCTTTATTGCTTCCGATTTTTCCCGCCTGATCAGAAAAATAAACCGGCCGGTCATTCTTTTATTTTATTCTCTATATATCCGGCGAATCCTTCTTCCCACTCCTGTCAAAACATATATACCGGTAAAAATAATTTCAGTTAACCGTATTTTTATGTTACGATAGTAGTGTAATGTAATAGTCAGGAATTGTCTGAAAGGAGAAGCGTTATGATCCTAAAAAGTACCAAGGTGTGGCACAAAGAACGTTTTGAGCCTCTTAAAATCGAAATTGCAGGATCCAGGATCGTCGGCTTGAAGGCGTACGATTCGGATGGCACCGCGGAGGACTATGGCGATCTGAGAATACTACCAGGACTTATTGATATCCACAACCATGGATACCATGGCCTGGACGCCAACCACGCCACGAAGGAGTGGCTGCGGACATGGGTACAATACCTGCCTTCCGAAGGGGTAACGGGTATTCTGGCCACCACCTCCACCGTGATGGAGAAGGATATGCTGGAGGGGATGAGCAATATCCGGGATATTATCAATGAAAACCCCAGGGGAGCTACCATTCTGGGGGTCTATTCAGAGGGCCCCCTGATCAGCCAAAAATACCGCGGCGCACAGGATGCCAATTTCATCGTCAAGCCCACCATAAAGACGGTGGAAAGGTACCAAAATGCCTGCGGAGGGCATCTTAAATACTGCTGCATCGCCCCGGAAGAGGATGAAGGTCTGGAGGTGACGAGATACTGCACAGAGAAAGGCATCCGGGTAGCCATCGGCCATAGTGGCGCCACCTTTTCTCAGTGTGCCCTGGCGCGGGAGGCAGGGGCGGTATCTTTCGTCCACACCTTCAACGGCATGCTGGGGCTGCACCATCGGGAGCCGGGGGTGGCAGGCGCGGCAATGCGTTTTGACGACATGTATGCCGAGATCATCGGCGACGGCATCCATGTGGACTTCAATGTGGTGAACATCCTGGGCAGGATCAAGGGGAAGGACAAATTGATACTGGTTACCGATTCGATCCAAATCAAAGGGCTCAAGCCAGGCGAATACCAAATGCCCGGGCGGCATGTATTTTTAGGCGAAGACGGGGTGGGACATCTGCCAAACGGCACCATTGCGGGAAGTACCGCGAAAATGAATATCATTCGGGGCAATCTCATAGAAAAGGCGCAGCTGCCCGAAGCCACCGCCATCAACGCGGCTACCTGCAACCCGCTGAAGATGTTGGGCTTGAGCCGTTCCAAAGGGTATATTGAAAAGGGCTACGATGCCGACCTTACGGTGCTCATGCCCGACTACAGCGTCAGGCAGACCTATGTTCTGGGGCAAAAGATGCTATGATGCTATAAGTTTATGAATACATGCAGTTTTCACTGATCGTTGGTCTGATCTCCGTTGCCGCCGATGGGAATGGTTTCCCCCAAATAAGTCGGTTCAGGCTGAAAGATCACAGTAAAAAAGTCTTTCACTCTGGCCAGGATCTCCCGTTTTTCCCGGAAATCCTGGCCGGCATAAATCCTTGGATCCGAAGCGACGCCGTAAGCTTCGATCCCCAGTTTCTCCGCCACGTACAAAGCGCGGTACATATGGTATTTTTGCGTAACGATTACGGCCTTCTTCACCAGAAAAATATCCCTTGCCCGGTACATGCTTTCATAGGTGGAGAACCCGGCATGATCCATAAAGATATGTTCCGAAGGGATACCCCTTTCCCTGGCGAAATTCTTCATAATATTCACTTCGTCATAATCCTTGCGTCCATGGTCACCGCTCATAAGAAGCCTGTCCGAGGCTCCGTCATAATACAGCCCGATCCCCTGCAGCAGCCGGTCCTCCAGCATATGACTGGGCCGGCTGTTGTCCAGCACGCCCGCACCCAGGATAAGGATGCAATCCGGGTCCAACCGGGCCGCTTCCTCCGGAGATAGTATTCTATCTTCAACGGAGCGTTTGACGTATTCATTGATTGCAAGCATAGACAAAATGGCCAGCAATAAGATGATCCCCGTTGCAATCATGATTTTTTTGAATCGCTTGCTATTCCCCTTTTTCATGTTTTTCGTATTAATCATAATGGATGCTTGCGCCCCAATCGGTATATTGATTCCAATTGGTATATTACATCATTTGATTTACGGAATCAACCCTCAAGGACCTTTGTCTTAGTCAATACCCTCAATACCCCTTGTGTCTTCCTCCATGTTCAAAATGTCTTCCAGGTTATCCAGCAAATACTGTTTCCCTTTGTCATTCATGACGACCGCATCATACTCAGCCCCGTTGTATGTCTTTTTTTCCGATTCAAAACCATATTCTTCGGATCGCTCATTTGTTATGGTTCTCGTTCTCCCGGTCTGAGGATTCTTTTCCTCGCTCAATACGCCCATTTTTTTGAGTCTTCTGTTCAGCTCGACTCCGGTCAGTTTTCTGCTCGTCGTTCCATCAATGCACAGATTGACACAACGCGAAAATTCATTGACCCCGATCTTGCCTTCCGGCAATTTAACACGGCTCTTCTGTTCCGGAGTAATGACAAAACGGGTCAATTTATTGCTTTTACTATACTTGCCCTGTAACACATTATCCAATACTTCTGCGATATAATAAAAACAGCGGATAATCCGCGGGTCATTCAAAAAGCTTTCCTCTTTTAATGTTTCACCGGTTAATGGATCTGTACCCTTTGCAATTTTTATCAGAACTTCCCTGGCCTTCTCCATTTTGTCTCTTTCCGTAACCATAAGCACCCTCCGATCCCAATTACTTTACATGCTCCTTCCTATCTATTTTATCCCCGCACACGCTCCAAAGTCAACCGGCCGGCCGAAACCTGCCGGAATACCAGAATTCCCCGGTAAAATATCTCCTCTGTCTGCAGCAACCCTTTCAGATCTCCTGAAAAGGCAGACAAGTAATCCAAATCACCCTCCGTAGCGCTGTAATTATGAAAAAAATTTCGGATATCACTGCTCAAATGGCTTCCTCTTGTCCTTTTGAGAAAATTGTATATCTGTTCCTCCGGAATGGCGTCTGTTGCCTTCGCATATCCGACATAATCACATGACCAGATCGGAACAGGATCATTGTCTTTGATATACTCCACTCCGCTGTAGGGATTGAATCCTCTGTACGAATCTGTATACAGGTATCGTCCGACCGGCATTTCAAATTCCCAGTTATAGATTTGCCCCGGGTTGTACGGATTCTCTTCCGGGCTCTTCTTTACATAACAATTCAAGCGACCTTGTTTTATTATCTCGATAATTATTTTTTCGTCTATCAATCATAACACCCCTAACTCTGTAAGTTTAACAAACCCCTCATACTCCGCCCTATTCCATTACCCATCCCATTTACAGATTATAGAAAAGGCTTGCCTATATCATACCATAAATACAAACTTTTTCAACTGAAATATTCAGCAAAAAAATTATAGTAAAAAAGAAAAAGCTCTTGACATCTCTTTAAGACAAATGTAGTATATTTATATAGACAATTGTCTTGAAAGGAAGGATGGCATGCGAGATAACAAGAAAGCAATGAAAAGACTGCCGGACGCGGAGTTTGCCGTTATGAAAGTCGTATGGGCATGCGAGCCGCCCATCACTGCCAGTATGATTATGGAGCAATTGGGGGAAAAGAAAAACTGGAAAATGCAGACCATCGTTTCCCTCCTGCTCCGGCTGGTGGAGCGCGGTTTCCTGTGTACAGAAAAGAATGGCAGAGAACGCACCTATTTCCCACTGATCCCCAAGGAAGACTATCTGAAATTCGAAACCGGGAACTTTATCCGACAATATTACGACAATTCCTTTTTCAGCCTGGTCAATACCCTGTATGATGATAAAAACCTGACCGAGAAGGATATTGACGAACTGATCCGTTGGGCAAAGGAACGGAGGGGTTAGCTTGCGGGACTTTATGACGATATTACTGACCTGTTCCGGGGCCATGTCCGCAATCATACTTCTCTACCTGGCGTTCACTCCGCTGCTGGCGAAGCACTACTCCGCCGGTGGACTTTATTATGCGTGGCTGGTCCTGGCTGCGGGACTGGTGATCCCTTTTCGCCCGCGGATGTGGCCTGCCGTCATTCGGGACGGTAATCAGGTCGGAACGATACTGAAAAGTCCGGTACCGATATCGGATGTTGGAGCATGGACAGGAAACATGGCCACTCTTCCCATAAACACGGAAACATCTGTAACGCCCCTATCGTTGCCGTCGGCTTCCCCCGGCATGCAATGGTGGCAACTCACAGCGATCGTATGGCTGGCAGGATTGATCCTTACTCTTGCCTGCCAGGGCATAAAGCATCGCCGTTTTGTAAAAATGACAAATCGCTGGAGTGATGCCGTTGCGGAGAAGTGGGCCCTGCAACTTTTATAGGAACTGAAAAGGGAGCTGGGGATATCCGGTCAGATCGGATTATATCGGTGTCCATGCATAGGAAGCCCTATGATGATCGGCTTTGGTAAACCACGGATATTACTTCCGATGACTGATTTTACCGAAGAGGAACTCCGCTTTGTCCTGAAGCATGAGCTCGTTCACTACAAGCGGAAGGATCTGTGGTGCAAAGCCCTGGTGTTGGCAGCGACAGCCCTGCATTGGTTCAATCCCATCGTTCATCTGATGGCAAGGGCTATCGACGCGCAATGCGAGTTATCCTGTGACGCCATGATCCTGCAGAGTGCAAATGCCGATATGCGAAAGCGGTACATCGAAGTGATCATGAGAGCGGCCAAGCATCAGACGAAATGGAAGGCCGTATTGTCCACTAATTTTTATGGAGGTAGAAAGGGAATGAAAAAACGGATTTTGTCCATACTGGACACAAGAAAAAAGGAAGCCGGTCTGGCTGCCGTCTGCATCGCAATCGTTTTGACGATAGGAGTCGGTACGACTTATAAAGCTGCAGTTCCTGAAACGACACCGGGTGCTTCTGCCGCCAGTACCGGGAAAGCGGATGTGAAGATCCGGCTGGCCGACAATGAAAATCTGCCGGAAAACTATGGCACATCCGTGAGCAATGTCGATTCCCGGCCGGAATTGGAATTTTACGTGGAAGGCAAGGATATCGCGCAGTTAGAAATCACATGCGATACGGAATTCCTGTACGCTGTGGACTGGACGAAAACGCAGCATGAAAAGTACTGGAATACGGATTATTCTCAAACTTACGACGAGAAGCGACAGACTTATGTATTCCACCCGGAGTGGCTGTACGATAAAAAAATGGTCTTACCCTTCGGCGAAGACTTCCAGGATCATGGGGATATCTGGTGTCGCTGGACCGCCCGGAACCTGTACCAATGGGCATCGGAAGATAATTATTCCCATATTCTCGGTGCCGGCCTGAAACCAACGGACGACATGACCGAGGAGGAAAAACTCAAGCTGGCGGCGGGAGATGACGGTTCCGACCGCACCGGCCTCGGACATATCCAGCTGGACGGATATCCGGAAGAGAAGACAAAGGACCGCATCAAAATAACGGTTACGGACCGGCAGGGAAAGGTAACGACAAAATACATCAACGTCAAAATCAGCAATGACGAGCTGAATCAAACCGTAGTCACCGCAAGCGTGGAGAATTAGCGCAGTTTAAAAAGTGGATCAGCGCAGTTTTCAAAGAGGAACAAAAGCGGAGTGTAGACACACATTCCGCTTTTCCTTTACTATAGAAACCACGATCCATGACTAATTTCACCTTGGAAAACCCGAGTGCAGTAAACTTGCCGAGTGCAATAAACTTGGCAAGATCCTTTTAAAACTTTAAACCGCACATCTCAAAGTTTTTCCGTTTCAGCCGGCAAATCTCCATTGTCGTAATCCTTCTTATTGTTATCCTCAATTTTCTCCTTGATTTCGGCTAAGCCTTCTTTGATTTTGCCGGCGATATGAGCGGATTGTTTCTGCAAATCGGTAAGGCGATCCTTTTTTAATGCCGAAGCTCCCCTGCGGGAATTATCCAACTTAATTTCCGTTTTCAGAATTCTTGCCTCTCCGTCTATCCTGGTTTTCACAGAAGAAACCATTTGTGTCTGATTCAAGCTTGAAGATAAGCTGATTACGGAATTCGCAAGTTCGTCCCCGGCTTCTTTTCCTTTTTCATCCGCCTCATAGGTTATTTCTTTTCCCTTAAGCTTATCCGCCTTCTGTTTTGCGTATTCGGCCGTTATCTGAGCAATCTGCGTATCAATATCATTCAGTTGTGTCTCAAAGCTTTCCAGCTGTGATTTTATGCTTTCCATATCTTCCCCTTTTTCAAGGGTCCTGCCAATCAGTTCATTCTTGTTTTCGATGATTTTCTGCTTTTGTTCCATCAAGGCTTCTGCCAGATGTCCCGTTTTCCCCAACGGGCTGATGGATATCGTATCCTTTTGTTCCTGCCGCTCCTTTTTTGGGGCAGAGATCCTCTGTTCCACGTTTTTATTCCAGTAATGAACGTTCAGGATACCGTCCTGCATCCCGTTGATCCTATCCACACGCATGAGTTACCCCCCTTTGGAAACTTCTTTTTCCCTATTGTAATATTTCTTGCAATACTTCATATATTTCTTATCGGCATTTATTGCAGGAAGTTAAGGGCCCGGAAGTCGCGGAGCACAAACGTCAAATACCTCTTGATTCCGCGTTTGAAATAGGTATTGTTCAAACTCACAAGAGAATTTATCAGATTGTATAGGGCTATGGCACCTACCGTCATGGCAGCAACTGCAATCACATTCATCAGCATGACCGATATGGGCAGTTCCTTGAATTTTATTTGTTTGATAAGCCCGGTTTTTGGAACTGTCACGCATGCCTTGAATTGTTTTATGCCTGCTTTTGAGAAACCATGAACCAGTATCCTGGGAACAGATCGGCTGGTGGAAAATCGATTGACCGCTTGTGTAAAGACTCTCTGGAAGGTCGGAATACTGACGGCTCCCGCCGCGGTTGCCATCGCTCCGGCAATCAGTATATTATAAAATGTCCCTGAGAATCCGATACCTTTTGCTATTTCGGTATACTTGTCCAATAAAGGTGCCTGAATGTTGCTGGCCAACCTGGAAACCAGAACCAGCACATTGAACAGCGAGAACGATATGGCGATTCGTCCGGTTCTTACTCCAACGATGCGTACGGCGTAAGCCAGTGTCCCAATATAAGTTACAATGAAATTCATAAGTAAAACAATGATGATTTTGATATCCATCCTCTACACCCTTTGATAAAATTGCATCGAACTCCGGATCCACAGAGCTCTGCGCCTTGAGGTGCCTTTAACCAGTAAAAAGATATTGCCAGGAATAGTCCAAAGAGCAATACTACATCAACGCTTTCAGTTCCAATGCTCTTTTATAAAGTGCGTCAAATTCACATCCGCAGCTGCCGCATTCCTTGTCCGCCTGTTCAATAGCTGAAGTCAATGCCTTTTTATTCCCTTTTCCCTCCAGCCACGCTTTCGCGGGGGCGTCGATCAAATCCCAGCCCGATTCTGCAAATTTTATCATTATGCTTTTCAGTTCATTCGCATTTTCCTTCATGTTGTTGTCATCCTCCTTTTTGCTCCGCTGAATGCGGGCAGCCTTCCTATAGGATCGTTCGTAAGAATTGGTTCTCCCTCCTTGCAATAACATTATATTCAAACGAAAGGAATTTAACAAGGATTTTTTTCTCTTTTCCCATTGCTTGGCATTATATCAGCCATGCCGGGACATACCAGTTTTTTCTGTCAATCGGAAGAAGATCGTTAGCCATGCAAATAACTGCGCCGGGTCCGATCTCCAATTTGTATTGCCCCAGTTGGTCAAATTGGTCATAGTGTTTCGGATCCGTTACTGGATCCAGCACTTTGAAATGCTTGATGGCCTCCGATCCGGGGGAAGCTGATTTTTTGATTTCGACAGGGAATAATGTACCGTTGTAAAAAAGCAGCAGATCAATTTCCCTTCTGTCCTTATCACGATAATAAAAGACAGGCGGTTCTTTTGCCGCGTTCAGATAGCTTTTATATATCTCGGAAAAAATCCAGCTCTCAAAAAACGAACCCGACATGGCGCCTCTCTCAAGGGTTTCCGCACTTTCCCATCTCAGCAGATACGCGCAAAGTCCCATATCCAGAAAGTGCAGAAGAGGCATTTTTACCATACGCTTTAAAACATTGTTGTAATAAGGCTGTACCAATGCCACAATATGCGATGAAACCAGGATCGACAGCCATTTTTTTGCCGTAGGAGCGCTGATTCCGGCATCCTTCGCCAATTCATCGTAAACAATTGGCTTTCCAGTTCGTGCTGCTACAGCAACCAAAAAATGATAGAACGACATTTCGTCTGCTACCTGTGTCAGGTCCTTTATATCCCGCTGAAGGTAGCTGTTGATATAAGAGGAGAAAAAGGTTTCCAGGTTGATTTTGTCATCTGCATATAACGCCGGCATTCCTCCTCGAAAAATACGTTCGTATATATCAGGCAACAGCATTTTGCGGGCTGTTTTTGTTTTGGCCAAAAGACGTTCCGGTGAAGTCGTAAAGGGTTCCGACGGAGTACGATTGATTTCGCTGTTGGACAGGCCAAGCAAATTTACGATTCCAACGCGGCCCGCCAGGGACTCACTGACGTTTTTCATCATATGAAACATTTGCGAGCCTGTCAGCCAAAAATCTCCCTTGTTCCCCGATCGATCAACACTCATTTTGATATAGGGAAGGATCTCCGGAGCATATTGGATTTCGTCAATGATAACCGGAGGAGCATATCTCTGCATAAACAAAGCGGGATCTCTCTTCGCAAGAAAGCGTACCTCCGGATCATCCAATGTAATGTAGTTTCTCTCCTGGCCTGAAAGATGCCGGAGTAGAGTTGTTTTTCCTACCTGTCTCGGCCCGGTCACAAGTAAAACCGGAAAAGAACCCGATATTTTCTTGATAGAATTCTCTATTGCTCTTTTAATGTACATTGTTGGCACCTCACTTCCATTATAGACAACTGTGCATAGCAAAATACGTCTAAACTAAAATATAATTTTATTTTAGCCGAAAATAGGAAGGATGTCAACTATAACATATTTCTCATGGATACATTAAGGTATCAATCGATCAAATCCCGAATTGCCGCACCCGGAGGTACGATGGGGTATACTTTTTCATCCGGGCTGATATCGCACTCAACAACAACCGGCTCATTCAAAACCAGGACCTTTTTCAGGGCATCCTCCACCTCTTCATCGGATCGGATCCGAAAGCCCTTTATGCCATAGGCATCCGCCAGCTTGAGGAAGTCCACGTCCGGACTTAAGGTGGTTTGGGAGAACCTGTGCCGGTAAAACAGATCCTGCCATTGGCGCACCATGCCAAGGGTATGGTTGTTCAATACCAGCTGAATAAGGGGCACCTTATATTTCGATACCGTCGCCAGCTCGGTGGAGTTCATCTTGAAGCTGCCGTCCCCGGCGATATTGACTACCTTCCGGCCCGGTCTGCCGATGGACGCGCCGATGGCTGCCCCCAGGCCAAAGCCCATGGTGCCCAGACCTCCTGAGGTAATAAATGTTCTCGGTTCCGTGAATTTGTAAAACTGAGCCGCCCACATCTGGTTCTGTCCGACCTCCGTCGTCACGATGGCTTTGCCCTCTGTCAACTCGTAGAGCTTTTCCATCACGAACTGAGGGCTTAACGGGCCGTGGCTTGTGTACTTCAGCGGATAGGCTTCCATCCACTCGCGTACCTGCTTGTTCCATCCGTTCTCCATCTTTTCCCGGACTTCAGCGTTCAGCCTGGTCAAAATGCTTTTCACATCGCCGCAGACGGGGATATGGGCGGTTACGTTTTTGCCCAGCTCGGCAGGATCGATATCGATATGGACGATCCTTGCCTTGGGAGCGAAGCTTTCCACCTTGCTGATGACCCGATCGCTGAACCGGACGCCGACCGCCAGAAGCAAATCACACTCGGACACCGCATAGTTGGCGTACTTTGTCCCATGCATCCCCACCATGCCCATGAAATACGGATGGGTCCCGGGGAAAGAACCCATTCCCATCAGGGAACAGCACACCGGTGCCTTGATTCTCTCCGCAAAAGCCAGAAGCTCCCGGTGCGCGTCGGAAATCGTTATGCCGCCACCCGCAAAAATGACGGGACGGGTTGCCTTGTCGATGACTTCCACGGCGGATGCCAGGTTGTCCGCCACCTCATCCGGCTCATAATACGGATGATTGCGGATCTTACGGTGCAGAACATTGTCCGGCGCGGGACGATAATCGATCTGCGCCGTCTGGATATCTTTCGGTATATCCACCACTACCGGCCCGGGTCTGCCGCTTCGCGCTATGGTAAAGGCGTCCCGGATGATTTCCGGCAGCATGGCCGCGTCCTTTACGATATAATTGTGCTTGGTGATAGGCAAAGTAATCCCTGTGATATCCACTTCCTGGAACGAATCCCGCCCCAGCAGCGAGCTGGCAACCTGACCGGTAAATACGACCAGAGGAACGGAATCCATATACGCCGTGGCGATACCGGTAACGGTATTCGTGGCGCCCGGACCGGAGGTTACCAATGCCACGCCGACCTTGCCGGTAGAGCGGGCGTAACCGTCCGCCGCATGGGTCGCCCCCTGTTCATGAGCTGAAAGGATATGGGTAATTTCCTTTGCGTCATACAGGGCGTCATAGATGGGAAGCACGGCGCCTCCCGGATAGCCGAAAAGAAGATCGACCTTCTGTTCCTTCAAACATTCAATGAATACCTGTGCGCCTGTCAATTTCAAAAATGATCGCCCCCTCTTGATTTTCAGCCATTCCGTCATGGATACCGGCTTACAAGCCCCGGCCGGATCCTCTGTTTCCCTGCGGATTGCCTGTCTTCCTGTCATGGCACTTGTGAATCGTATTCTTCACATTGTAATATAGCCGCGGAAGATGGTCAATAGGGTAAATCAAAAATTCTGATTATTCACAGCATTATTCACAACATAGGGCCGCAATGGCATGGGCATAAATTTTGGTGTGAAGAATCAGATCGTCGACGAATATATGCCCATGCCATTGCGG
>ENA-UOOK01003975-UOOK01003975.1-fermentation-metagenome-genome-assembly--contig:-NODE-3975-length-16284-cov-4.713661_pt1 | contig 16284 bp, 6 predicted proteins | sample MGYA00245777_ERZ724023 | MGnify/ENA primary metagenome ERZ724023 (study PRJEB28704, sample SAMN03018312) | fermentation metagenome | biome: anthropogenic terrestrial biome; feature: soil; material...
ATAGCATTACCTGAACACTTCCATTGCTGGTGTAGTCTCTGTGTGTAATGGCGTTTACAATGGTTTCGGTTACTGCTTCTACGGGGATTTCGTAAGTAATGTCAGCTTGAGCGCCTTTGCTTCTGGCACTGACGGCAGCATCGATTCGTGACATAACGAATCCGACCGCTTGATCTACGAGTTCAAAGATATTTCCTCTATACACTTGATATGAAGGTATAGGTTTCTGAACTTCAGTTCCATAGAATTGGATACATTTGACTTCTGATGTGATGAAGAATGACTGAGGCCGTTTGGCGAAAAGAAGAAGAGCAGAATTTGTCAATCTTCCATCCTCTGTCATCAAATCAAGATGGGTGAGGATTGCAGGGATGCCGGCTGAGAATGGAATCTTAAAATCTCTTTTCTCAGCAGCTTCTGCTACAAATAGTCTGACTTTCTCTTCATCGATATGCTCAAGAGTGGCTTTGGAGTTAATGGCGGCATCGAATGGAAGCAGTCTCAAATACTCTTTTTCTTCAAGATATCGTACCAAAGCAGCATATACCGCAGATTGAAGCTGCTCGTAATCAGAGAAACTTCTGCGAACTACATCTTTCTCAACTTTCTTGATAAATGAGGATTCTTTTGGATGCCTTTGCTCGACATCTTTAATGAAAACAAGACGGTATTTGTGGTTTTCAGTAGCTGAGTCATATTCTCTTTCAGTGGGGGAAATACCATTATTATCCTCATAACCATAATGTTCCCCATAAATTCCTATATAGATGTCGCAACCTTTGACCTCAGTTATATATGCTGTAGCTGCAGATATATTTTGAGCAGGTGATGCTTCAAAAATATATGGTACGAAAAACTTTCCCAAAAGAGCATCCTGCTGTATGTATTCAAACAGGGATTTTCTTTCTCGCTCAAATTCTTTCTGAACGCTGCTTATAAAGATTCGTATTTCCATATATTCATAAATTCTGTTGCGCAAATTTAACATATTATTCTTTAATTTTATTTTGCTTTCTCTTTACACCTTTGCACTTTCGGCACTTTCAGCACTTTCCCCCATTATTTCAGCGAAATTTTAACATCAAAGTGCCGAAAGTGCTGAAAATGCCATAGTGCTAAACATATAATCATCTATACCTCTTCTCATAGACTCCGTGCTGCATATGCCGAAAATAGTTACTCTTCAGCCAAGTCTTGAAAGTTCTCTCCGGCATCCCACATTCATCCGAGACCTCCAACCCCTCTTTAGTAGTAAATGAAATCGGCAGATTGGTATAAATCTGTTTCTGCTTATTATTGAGGTCATTAACCGGACTATAAGAGAATTTCTTCTGTGCTTTTAGCGCAGTACCCATAAAATAGTAGCTCAGGCAGATGGCCCCTTTCATACTCTCCAATGAAATATCCGTCAAATCGCTATCACCGCAGCCATACTTCATCACTTCCAGAAGCAGAGCGAATCTGGCGCAGTACCGCTCCATCTTGGTTGACATTCCGGCAAAGGCTGGCCCACTGTGGTTCTTCTGCCTTGAAAGCTGGTTGAACCAATCAGTATAAGCCTTTTTAGCCTGTTCGGTAAAAGTCAGAACCTTTGAAATCCCTTTGTATTCAAGATTATGGATAGTCTTGATAATCCTTGCCCAGGACTTCACGACATCAGGATTAATCTCCTCTTCACTGAATTCAGGATAGGGGACACTGTCAGGGAACGCAAACAGCCATCTGTCCATAAAACCATTGGCCACTTTCTCTTTCGCAAAGTCCTTCAGAAGCTCAGGCTGAATCGTGCCGATGACACTGATACAGGGATTCTGAATGTTTACAGGCTCCGATGAACGGCGGTTGACCAATACCGGCAGCCCTCCAAAGAGCTGAGTCCACGCCTGTTCATCATTTCCTTTGCGGTACCGGTCAAAGCTGTTAAGGAATCCATACAGTTCATCCACATACACACCCAGCCCACGAGGATTCTTCTTGTGAAGATGTATCATAGATTCAAGAGTGAAGTCGCTGATGATGGTCTGTCTGAATTCCGGTTCTTTATTCTCCGAATCCTTTTCCCCTGCAGGAGCCTGCTGGTTCTTGGCATATTCCTCTTCCAGCTTGTTGTAAGTCTCCAGCTCTTTCTGGTCCTTCTGAAACAGCGGTTCCAAGGCGAAGTTGAGGCAGCTGCTCTTATTCGTCCCTCTTCCACCGACTATTGCCACATAGAAAATCAGTTTATCAATCCACTTCTTTTTCACCTCGATGGCCACAGAATTACCACAAGCAACAGCTGCTGTAAACATCAGAGAAGGAGCGAGAAAATCAATAGGAAAATTCAGACAATTATTCGTTTCATTGAGAATCTTCTGGATTTTCGTAGGCAGCACCTCCATAGGGAAAGGGACACTGTCATAATGTGGAATATCTTCAGGAAGAATCCCATACGACTGACACAGATAGAAAAAAGTCCCGATTCCTATTGTCCTGGTTGACTTTGAAAGCTCACTAAATTGCTTCCGTGTTTCAGATGCTTTGTATTTGGTGGAGAATTGTGAAATCCTGTCAAAATAATGTCCTCCGTTTTCACCAAGAGACGAAAGCGACATTCCGGAACGAATCCAGTCATCATAATCATCCAGCGGAATCTGCTCCTGTTCCCATTTCCTGACATACATATCCACCCTGTTAAGAGTAATTGACGGGTCGGAAGAAATATAGTCCTTCTCCGTTTCATTATCTTCCTTTTCAGACATATCTTCAGGCGACTGCTCATCAATAATGGAATAAGCAATACAATCCTCATTGAAATATGGGGAAGGGTCATAACTAAGGACACGAAGTCTTGTTACATCCTTACAGGCTTTATCCACAGTATATCCTATATCGGCCATCTCTTTTTGAAGAGACTCGAAATATAGTTTATGCTGGCTATAATCCTGACAGTCAATCGGAACGATGACAAACAATCCTTTACCACTGACCGAGAGACCGGCATAATAGACATAAGGAAGCCTGGCTATATCGGCTTTTGCATCCTCCACTTCACCGATATCGTCGAAGTCGAGTACGATTAGAGAGTTATATTTCTTGATTTTCTGTGCCAGCGACATTTCTTTCCCTCGTGAGACGAATGTTGCAGAAATGGTAGCTGACGGAAGACATTCCTGTTTAAGTTTATTTCTGACAGCCTTATCTTCAATGGAGCGTATTCTGTTAATATCCTGCAGATAATCTTCGCCCATCGACAGAAACCTTTTCAGGCTGATTTCCATAGATGGTATGAGGAAATTCCTATAATTCTCCTCAATCTCGGTAGCACTCATAGACTTTTTCCTGACAGGAGCCGTGCTGCTGAAAACACTTACTTCCAAGTTTCCATAACTGCCACTACCATCTTTTTGTTTGCTTGAAGTACCCATACCTTTCAAGTTCAAAAGAATAAATAGTTAGTATTAAAATCTTCGGTTAGTTCTGTGTTTGTAACGGACTATCTCCTTCGACTGGATTGCCTGATCGAGCGCGTCAGCCTCAACGAGTGTCCTGTTACCGATTTTGACTATTTTGATAGTCCCCTGATTCACGTGATTGTAAAATGTGGGATTGGAAATATGAAGCATACCGCAAACCTCCGCACGGGAATAATATCTTTTTTCGTTTTTATTCTCCGCTTTGGGCATCGCTTCATTGATGGCATCCACAACAATAGGTCGGATTATTTCGGCAACCAATTGCCGAACCGCATTTAACTGTTCCATAATAATAATTTAAAAACTACTAAAAATTAAGGAGTGGCCACATCCCTGTCAAGAAGTTTTCTTAACACCACAAAACTATTATGTAAATAATTGATAATCAAAACTACAAGAGTGTAGTTTTTGGTAGTTGAATGTAGGTTAAGAGTGCCAAGACACCGAATGCAATATGTCTGGCAGGTGATTTCGACAATTCAGTTTTGGGTAGCCCGAAAGTAGTTTATTTCCCAGCCCTAAACTTTGAAATCAAATTATAGATACGGTAAGACTCTATTGAATTTGTGGGCTTGTATTGTGAATAATTCAGCCTGACAATATCATTAGACCTGTTTCGAAAGATGAAAGAATCGTTCATAAGCCTGCACGGAAGACTAAAATATTCACCAAATAGGGTAGCCTCATTCCGGGGACCAATCCACTTCATCTTTCTGTCCGGTGGAATATGCTCACTAATCAGTTCCTCCAGCTTTAAATCGTTTCCTCCGGAAATGTACTCCTTCAGGACTTCCGACAGCCCGATGTATAAACTGACCTCCTCTGTCACTTCTGCGGTATGAGTTGAGACATAAGAAAAAATACGCTCATACTTTTTCTCGAATCTCCTCATAAGCAGAAAATACTCTGCCAATGTAAGGTCGTTATCAGGACTGTTCTGGGTTGAATTCTTGTAATCCGTACAAGAAACCTCCAAATCAGTGAGCCGTGTTTTAAATGTCAGGCAGGATTTCATAAAGTCAGACACTTCAAACAGGCGCATCTGATTGTCCTTTATGTAATTCCATTCATCGATAATAAAATAATAAGACTTAGTTAGGGAAGATTCAAGAGCTCCAAATTTGCTCTCAATCAATCTGGAATCGGTAACAAGATCCTCAAATCTCCCTACATCTCTCAAACCCTGTTTAAGGATATGGGAAACATTGTACATCCCGCCACCAATCGTGTGAAGTAAATTGGAGGTGGAATCCAAAATAGTTCTTTGTTTCATAATAGGTCAAGGATGGTTTATAAGTTTTATTTAAAGTAGTCATATTCTTTGCTGATTTTCTTAATGGTTTCTAAATCAGTGGCTTTAATATACTTTTCAAGAGTCTTGATATCCCTATGCCCTGTAATCTTGCAGATATCATACACATTCATTCCGGAGAGATACATAAGGGTAGCCCCTGTACGGCGTGCGGTATGGGAATGAATCAATTTGAATTTCGGATATTTCTCCCTCACCGGACTTCCTCCCTTGGTGGTGATAATCTCTACCATCTGGTCAATATGGGCGAGGCAGCCGATTTCCTTAATGTAGCGGTTGATTACCTGGTCTTCCAGATGCGGCAGCCCTTCAGGATATTTGTCGAGAATGGAACACAACTCTTTTGAACAAGGAATAATCACAGTCTTCTTCGTCTTCTCCTGGGTTATCTTGACAAAACGCTGCTTGTGCTCAGTGATTTTACCCTTATCGTTCTTGTCATACATAGTTTGTTCAAAGAAATTATCCTTGGTCAGATGGTTGTAGTCAGAGATTCGCTGAGCCGTCCAAACTCCAATCATAAAAATATCACGTGCCTGTTTATACCCCTCAGCCAAATTATCCAAATCCGCCCTCTGGAAAGCATCCAATTCACTTTGTGTAAGATAAATGGCATCCACATCGACACGGGTAGCCTTGAAAGCCTTAGTCTTAAATGCCGGATTAACCGAATAACCATCCTCCTCTGCGCATAATAGAATGGTTTTAATGGTCTTTATAACCTTGCCGATAGAATTGATGCTGTACTGAATACTCTTCAAATAAGCCGTAAAATCACGGTAGAAATTCATATCCGTATCGGCGAAATCCAATTCCCGACCGATGAATTCCTGATATCCCTCCAGCTTATGAACAGCCACATTGATAGCCGTGATGGTCTTAGGGGCAAAATTGGTTCCTTTGTAGGTAGCCCTCGCCCCGGAACGAATCTGCGACATATATAAATCAATATACTTGCGTAGAGTCATTCTCTTTCTGAGTTCCTCCTCCTGATTCCGTATCTCATCTTCCTTCCTTTGAACCTCAATCTGTTCTTTATAGACAATATTGTCAATAGTAGCCCTAATCTTCTCTACTGTCACTTCCTTTTCATCAGAAAGCAATAAATTAACCGCCTTCTCAATTTCATCCAGTTTCTCAAATAATAATGCCCCAGTAGCAGAAGCCCTGAACCTTTTCATCGAAGCAGGAGAAGAGTTTGCAAAATTCCACCTCTCGATATCAACCACCACATTGGAAGAAGTCTTAATGTCAATGTTATTCTTTCGCGACCGAACCCGAACAAAGACCGTCGCATTTCCAGACTTTTGATTAGTCCTAATAAAAAAGTTTGTAGCCATAATTATAGTACCTTAAATATTGCAACACAAAGGTAACTATAATATTTAAATGTTCCCACATTGTTCCCACAATTTCTAACCACCACTTAAACCCACTGAAACACTGCTTTTAATAATATTAAGAATACCAATAATTTAACCATATATTTGATAAAGACTTATTCAGCTAAATATATCAAAATCGTTCCCGGTGGCACCACACAAAACCCCTTCAGATATAGTTCTGAGGGGGTTTGTCGTTAAAAACCTTACTACATCCTTACTACATTTAACTAAAGGAACCCGCAAACTTGGGCTCACCCGTAAAAACCTGTGTTCAGGCATATAATTTTGTCAATCTGAACAAGAAGAATTTTACATCAACAACGCCTCGTAATTGAGCTCTGAAAGATTTGATTTTAGAATTAAATGATTCGGCAGATGCATTAGTTGAACGATTGTTGTAGAAATTTAGAATCTCTTCATGATGCTCATATATTTCAGCTGCTATAGCATTGAAAGCTTTGGTGTCCATATCTGCCACGGAATTATACCAGCGTGCAAGATTCAATCTTGCCGAAGATATTGAAGACCTTTTGTTGAATATCATTCTCAACGAATGTGACATGTTATAAGCTTCCTTTATGTCAGGGTATTCTCTAAACAATATATGGGCTCTATGCTTTTGACTATCTGTCCATTTTTCGGCAGATTTGAAAATCAAATATCTGCTGCGTGCCAATAATTCTTTACGAGTGTCTCCGTTTTCAAACCTGAATGGTATATATTGCCTGCCTTCTTCCTTTGATTGTTCCATCTCATTGGTTTCCTCCCCTATAGCTTCCCATCTGTGTTTGATTCTGATTTCCTGTACGGCTTCACATGCAAGTTTCTGTACATGGAATCTGTCTATCACTCGTTGTGCTTTTGGAAAACATCTGCGAACTATCTTCCTCATTCCGTCTGAAAGATCCAATGTAACCTCCTCTACCTTGTTCAGACTCTCTTCAGACATTTTTTCCAACACCTCTATCACGTCTTGAGATCTAACGCCTTTTACCATCGCCACTATGCTCTTCCTCTTTCCTTGTGCTTCTTTATTTGTCAGTATTGTGTATAATTCTCCATTTGATAATGATGTTTCATCGATACTTAAGTATGGCCCTATATTCTCCTCGAAAAGCAGCCACTCTTCGGCATGTTCCAACTGCTCCCACTCTTTATAATCACTCAGGTGTTCTTTATACTGTCTTTCAAATAAATCTCCGTCTATATGATAGTAATTTTCAAGAGAGTGGCCCGTAATCGGGTATTTCTCCAAGCATCCCTTTTAAAAAAGCCGCAAACTCTTTCGAGTGGCGGGTCCCTTTTGCTACTAATTCCCAGTCTTTTGAGATACTTTTTCCTGTCGAATCTTTCCATCTCCTTCGCTTGACATGAAGCGTTACTTTCCTGTCTCTTATGGGGAAATCCCTTATTTGTGTTTCTTCATAAAATCCATTTGGTTGCAACTTTCCGTATCCTTCCGGCTGCCTGCCCTTTTCTTCCAAATATATATGAAGTCCACTCTCGTTTTCTATAACTTCCTTTAATTCAAATGATTCATTAATCTCTTGTGGTAATATGTAACTCGTTAACTTTAAATATGGATTCATGTTTTTTTTGCAAAGTTAAAAACTTTTCCAAACACAGGTTTTTACGGGTGAGCCTAACTAACGGCTTGCTGGGAAGCCCGACGTTAAACAGAAAAGCACCCAAAAGGACAAAAATGGGTTCCTTTTTGGGTGCTTGTTTTGTAAAACATTGATTATCAATGTTTATTGCGGAGAGAGAGGTCGATGAACCTGATACTCCAACCTATTTAAGTTCAATGTGTTATGTCTTGTTTTTTGCTTGTGGGGTACGGATAAGAGCGCACTGCAAAATGGAACTCTTGTCTTGGGTTTGCTTCCCATTGTCACCACAATACTCGGGTTCAAAGATACAATATATTTTGCAATAAGCAACTATGCTGGATTACAATCTTTTAATGTTAGTGCAAGGTGCAAGCTTATCTATATATAGATAAGCTTGCACCTTGCACTAACATTAAAAGATTGTAATCCAGCATAGTTGCTTATTGCAAAATATATTGTATCTTTGAACCCGAGTATTGTGGTGACAATGGGAAGCAAACCCAAGACAAGAGTTCCATTTTGCAGTGCGCTCTTATCCGTACCCCACAAGCAAAAAACAAGACATAACACATTGAACTTAAATAGGTTGGAGTATCAGGTTCATCGACCTCTCTCTCCGCAATAAACATTGATAATCAATGTTTTACAAAACAAGCACCCAAAAAGGAACCCATTTTTGTCCTTTTGGGTGCTTTTCTGTTTAACGTCGGGCTTCCCAGCAAGCCGTTAGTTAGGCTCACCCGTAAAAACCTGTGTTTGGAAAAGTTTTTAACTTTGCAAAAAAAACATGAATCCATATTTAAAGTTAACGAGTTACATATTACCACAAGAGATTAATGAATCATTTGAATTAAAGGAAGTTATAGAAAACGAGAGTGGACTTCATATATATTTGGAAGAAAAGGGCAGGCAGCCGGAAGGATACGGAAAGTTGCAACCAAATGGATTTTATGAAGAAACACAAATAAGGGATTTCCCCATAAGAGACAGGAAAGTAACGCTTCATGTCAAGCGAAGGAGATGGAAAGATTCGACAGGAAAAAGTATCTCAAAAGACTGGGAATTAGTAGCAAAAGGGACCCGCCACTCGAAAGAGTTTGCGGCTTTTTTAAAAGGGATGCTTGGAGAAATACCCGATTACGGGCCACTCTCTTGAAAATTACTATCATATAGACGGAGATTTATTTGAAAGACAGTATAAAGAACACCTGAGTGATTATAAAGAGTGGGAGCAGTTGGAACATGCCGAAGAGTGGCTGCTTTTCGAGGAGAATATAGGGCCATACTTAAGTATCGATGAAACATCATTATCAAATGGAGAATTATACACAATACTGACAAATAAAGAAGCACAAGGAAAGAGGAAGAGCATAGTGGCGATGGTAAAAGGCGTTAGATCTCAAGACGTGATAGAGGTGTTGGAAAAAATGTCTGAAGAGAGTCTGAACAAGGTAGAGGAGGTTACATTGGATCTTTCAGACGGAATGAGGAAGATAGTTCGCAGATGTTTTCCAAAAGCACAACGAGTGATAGACAGATTCCATGTACAGAAACTTGCATGTGAAGCCGTACAGGAAATCAGAATCAAACACAGATGGGAAGCTATAGGGGAGGAAACCAATGAGATGGAACAATCAAAGGAAGAAGGCAGGCAATATATACCATTCAGGTTTGAAAACGGAGACACTCGTAAAGAATTATTGGCACGCAGCAGATATTTGATTTTCAAATCTGCCGAAAAATGGACAGATAGTCAAAAGCATAGAGCCCATATATTGTTTAGAGAATACCCTGACATAAAGGAAGCTTATAACATGTCACATTCGTTGAGAATGATATTCAACAAAAGGTCTTCAATATCTTCGGCAAGATTGAATCTTGCACGCTGGTATAATTCCGTGGCAGATATGGACACCAAAGCTTTCAATGCTATAGCAGCTGAAATATATGAGCATCATGAAGAGATTCTAAATTTCTACAACAATCGTTCAACTAATGCATCTGCCGAATCATTTAATTCTAAAATCAAATCTTTCAGAGCTCAATTACGAGGCGTTGTTGATGTAAAATTCTTCTTGTTCAGATTGACAAAATTATATGCCTGAACACAGGTTTTTACGGGTGAGCCCAAGTTTGCGGGTTCCTTTAGTTAAATGTAGTAAGGATGTAGTAAGGTTTTTAACGACAAACCCCCTCAGAACTATATCTGAAGGGGTTTTGTGTGGTGCCACCGGGAACGATTTTGATATATTTAGCTGAATAAGTCTTTATCAAATATATGGTTAAATTATTGGTATTCTTAATATTATTAAAAGCAGTGTTTCAGTGGGTTTAAGTGGTGGTTAGAAATTGTGGGAACAATGTGGGAACATTTAAATATTATAGTTACCTTTGTGTTGCAATATTTAAGGTACTATAATTATGGCTACAAACTTTTTTATTAGGACTAATCAAAAGTCTGGAAATGCGACGGTCTTTGTTCGGGTTCGGTCGCGAAAGAATAACATTGACATTAAGACTTCTTCCAATGTGGTGGTTGATATCGAGAGGTGGAATTTTGCAAACTCTTCTCCTGCTTCGATGAAAAGGTTCAGGGCTTCTGCTACTGGGGCATTATTATTTGAGAAACTGGATGAAATTGAGAAGGCGGTTAATTTATTGCTTTCTGATGAAAAGGAAGTGACAGTAGAGAAGATTAGGGCTACTATTGACAATATTGTCTATAAAGAACAGATTGAGGTTCAAAGGAAGGAAGATGAGATACGGAATCAGGAGGAGGAACTCAGAAAGAGAATGACTCTACGCAAGTATATTGATTTATATATGTCGCAGATTCGTTCCGGGGCGAGGGCTACCTACAAAGGAACCAATTTTGCCCCTAAGACCATCACGGCTATCAATGTGGCTGTTCATAAGCTGGAGGGATATCAGGAATTCATCGGTCGGGAATTGGATTTCGCCGATACGGATATGAATTTCTACCGTGATTTTACGGCTTATTTGAAGAGTATTCAGTACAGCATCAATTCTATCGGCAAGGTTATAAAGACCATTAAAACCATTCTATTATGCGCAGAGGAGGATGGTTATTCGGTTAATCCGGCATTTAAGACTAAGGCTTTCAAGGCTACCCGTGTCGATGTGGATGCCATTTATCTTACACAAAGTGAATTGGATGCTTTCCAGAGGGCGGATTTGGATAATTTGGCTGAGGGGTATAAACAGGCACGTGATATTTTTATGATTGGAGTTTGGACGGCTCAGCGAATCTCTGACTACAACCATCTGACCAAGGATAATTTCTTTGAACAAACTATGTATGACAAGAACGATAAGGGTAAAATCACTGAGCACAAGCAGCGTTTTGTCAAGATAACCCAGGAGAAGACGAAGAAGACTGTGATTATTCCTTGTTCAAAAGAGTTGTGTTCCATTCTCGACAAATATCCTGAAGGGCTGCCGCATCTGGAAGACCAGGTAATCAACCGCTACATTAAGGAAATCGGCTGCCTCGCCCATATTGACCAGATGGTAGAGATTATCACCACCAAGGGAGGAAGTCCGGTGAGGGAGAAATATCCGAAATTCAAATTGATTCATTCCCATACCGCACGCCGTACAGGGGCTACCCTTATGTATCTCTCCGGAATGAATGTGTATGATATCTGCAAGATTACAGGGCATAGGGATATCAAGACTCTTGAAAAGTATATTAAAGCCACTGATTTAGAAACCATTAAGAAAATCAGCAAAGAATATGACTACTTTAAATAAAACTTATAAACCATCCTTGACCTATTATGAAACAAAGAACTATTTTGGATTCCACCTCCAATTTACTTCACACGATTGGTGGCGGGATGTACAATGTTTCCCATATCCTTAAACAGGGTTTGAGAGATGTAGGGAGATTTGAGGATCTTGTTACCGATTCCAGATTGATTGAGAGCAAATTTGGAGCTCTTGAATCTTCCCTAACTAAGTCTTATTATTTTATTATCGATGAATGGAATTACATAAAGGACAATCAGATGCGCCTGTTTGAAGTGTCTGACTTTATGAAATCCTGCCTGACATTTAAAACACGGCTCACTGATTTGGAGGTTTCTTGTACGGATTACAAGAATTCAACCCAGAACAGTCCTGATAACGACCTTACATTGGCAGAGTATTTTCTGCTTATGAGGAGATTCGAGAAAAAGTATGAGCGTATTTTTTCTTATGTCTCAACTCATACCGCAGAAGTGACAGAGGAGGTCAGTTTATACATCGGGCTGTCGGAAGTCCTGAAGGAGTACATTTCCGGAGGAAACGATTTAAAGCTGGAGGAACTGATTAGTGAGCATATTCCACCGGACAGAAAGATGAAGTGGATTGGTCCCCGGAATGAGGCTACCCTATTTGGTGAATATTTTAGTCTTCCGTGCAGGCTTATGAACGATTCTTTCATCTTTCGAAACAGGTCTAATGATATTGTCAGGCTGAATTATTCACAATACAAGCCCACAAATTCAATAGAGTCTTACCGTATCTATAATTTGATTTCAAAGTTTAGGGCTGGGAAATAAACTACTTTCGGGCTACCCAAAACTGAATTGTCGAAATCACCTGCCAGACATATTGCATTCGGTGTCTTGGCACTCTTAACCTACATTCAACTACCAAAAACTACACTCTTGTAGTTTTGATTATCAATTATTTACATAATAGTTTTGTGGTGTTAAGAAAACTTCTTGACAGGGATGTGGCCACTCCTTAATTTTTAGTAGTTTTTAAATTATTATTATGGAACAGTTAAATGCGGTTCGGCAATTGGTTGCCGAAATAATCCGACCTATTGTTGTGGATGCCATCAATGAAGCGATGCCCAAAGCGGAGAATAAAAACGAAAAAAGATATTATTCCCGTGCGGAGGTTTGCGGTATGCTTCATATTTCCAATCCCACATTTTACAATCACGTGAATCAGGGGACTATCAAAATAGTCAAAATCGGTAACAGGACACTCGTTGAGGCTGACGCGCTCGATCAGGCAATCCAGTCGAAGGAGATAGTCCGTTACAAACACAGAACTAACCGAAGATTTTAATACTAACTATTTATTCTTTTGAACTTGAAAGGTATGGGTACTTCAAGCAAACAAAAAGATGGTAGTGGCAGTTATGGAAACTTGGAAGTAAGTGTTTTCAGCAGCACGGCTCCTGTCAGGAAAAAGTCTATGAGTGCTACCGAGATTGAGGAGAATTATAGGAATTTCCTCATACCATCTATGGAAATCAGCCTGAAAAGGTTTCTGTCGATGGGCGAAGATTATCTGCAGGATATTAACAGAATACGCTCCATTGAAGATAAGGCTGTCAGAAATAAACTTAAACAGGAATGTCTTCCGTCAGCTACCATTTCTGCAACATTCGTCTCACGAGGGAAAGAAATGTCGCTGGCACAGAAAATCAAGAAATATAACTCTCTAATCGTACTCGACTTCGACGATATCGGTGAAGTGGAGGATGCAAAAGCCGATATAGCCAGGCTTCCTTATGTCTATTATGCCGGTCTCTCGGTCAGTGGTAAAGGATTGTTTGTCATCGTTCCGATTGACTGTCAGGATTATAGCCAGCATAAACTATATTTCGAGTCTCTTCAAAAAGAGATGGCCGATATAGGATATACTGTGGATAAAGCCTGTAAGGATGTAACAAGACTTCGTGTCCTTAGTTATGACCCTTCCCCATATTTCAATGAGGATTGTATTGCTTATTCCATTATTGATGAGCAGTCGCCTGAAGATATGTCTGAAAAGGAAGATAATGAAACGGAGAAGGACTATATTTCTTCCGACCCGTCAATTACTCTTAACAGGGTGGATATGTATGTCAGGAAATGGGAACAGGAGCAGATTCCGCTGGATGATTATGATGACTGGATTCGTTCCGGAATGTCGCTTTCGTCTCTTGGTGAAAACGGAGGACATTATTTTGACAGGATTTCACAATTCTCCACCAAATACAAAGCATCTGAAACACGGAAGCAATTTAGTGAGCTTTCAAAGTCAACCAGGACAATAGGAATCGGGACTTTTTTCTATCTGTGTCAGTCGTATGGGATTCTTCCTGAAGATATTCCACATTATGACAGTGTCCCTTTCCCTATGGAGGTGCTGCCTACGAAAATCCAGAAGATTCTCAATGAAACGAATAATTGTCTGAATTTTCCTATTGATTTTCTCGCTCCTTCTCTGATGTTTACAGCAGCTGTTGCTTGTGGTAATTCTGTGGCCATCGAGGTGAAAAAGAAGTGGATTGATAAACTGATTTTCTATGTGGCAATAGTCGGTGGAAGAGGGACGAATAAGAGCAGCTGCCTCAACTTCGCCTTGGAACCGCTGTTTCAGAAGGACCAGAAAGAGCTGGAGACTTACAACAAGCTGGAAGAGGAATATGCCAAGAACCAGCAGGCTCCTGCAGGGGAAAAGGATTCGGAGAATAAAGAACCGGAATTCAGACAGACCATCATCAGCGACTTCACTCTTGAATCTATGATACATCTTCACAAGAAGAATCCTCGTGGGCTGGGTGTGTATGTGGATGAACTGTATGGATTCCTTAACAGCTTTGACCGGTACCGCAAAGGAAATGATGAACAGGCGTGGACTCAGCTCTTTGGAGGGCTGCCGGTATTGGTCAACCGCCGTTCATCGGAGCCTGTAAACATTCAGAATCCCTGTATCAGTGTCATCGGCACGATTCAGCCTGAGCTTCTGAAGGACTTTGCGAAAGAGAAAGTGGCCAATGGTTTTATGGACAGATGGCTGTTTGCGTTCCCTGACAGTGTCCCCTATCCTGAATTCAGTGAAGAGGAGATTAATCCTGATGTCGTGAAGTCCTGGGCAAGGATTATCAAGACTATCCATAATCTTGAATACAAAGGGATTTCAAAGGTTCTGACTTTTACCGAACAGGCTAAAAAGGCTTATACTGATTGGTTCAACCAGCTTTCAAGGCAGAAGAACCACAGTGGGCCAGCCTTTGCCGGAATGTCAACCAAGATGGAGCGGTACTGCGCCAGATTCGCTCTGCTTCTGGAAGTGATGAAGTATGGCTGCGGTGATAGCGATTTGACGGATATTTCATTGGAGAGTATGAAAGGGGCCATCTGCCTGAGCTACTATTTTATGGGTACTGCGCTAAAAGCACAGAAGAAATTCTCTTATAGTCCGGTTAATGACCTCAATAATAAGCAGAAACAGATTTATACCAATCTGCCGATTTCATTTACTACTAAAGAGGGGTTGGAGGTCTCGGATGAATGTGGGATGCCGGAGAGAACTTTCAAGACTTGGCTGAAGAGTAACTATTTTCGGCATATGCAGCACGGAGTCTATGAGAAGAGGTATAGATGATTATATGTTTAGCACTATGGCATTTTCAGCACTTTCGGCACTTTGATGTTAAAATTTCGCTGAAATAATGGGGGAAAGTGCTGAAAGTGCCGAAAGTGCAAAGGTGTAAAGAGAAAGCAAAATAAAATTAAAGAATAATATGTTAAATTTGCGCAACAGAATTTATGAATATATGGAAATACGAATCTTTATAAGCAGCGTTCAGAAAGAATTTGAGCGAGAAAGAAAATCCCTGTTTGAATACATACAGCAGGATGCTCTTTTGGGAAAGTTTTTCGTACCATATATTTTTGAAGCATCACCTGCTCAAAATATATCTGCAGCTACAGCATATATAACTGAGGTCAAAGGTTGCGACATCTATATAGGAATTTATGGGGAACATTATGGTTATGAGGATAATAATGGTATTTCCCCCACTGAAAGAGAATATGACTCAGCTACTGAAAACCACAAATACCGTCTTGTTTTCATTAAAGATGTCGAGCAAAGGCATCCAAAAGAATCCTCATTTATCAAGAAAGTTGAGAAAGATGTAGTTCGCAGAAGTTTCTCTGATTACGAGCAGCTTCAATCTGCGGTATATGCTGCTTTGGTACGATATCTTGAAGAAAAAGAGTATTTGAGACTGCTTCCATTCGATGCCGCCATTAACTCCAAAGCCACTCTTGAGCATATCGATGAAGAGAAAGTCAGACTATTTGTAGCAGAAGCTGCTGAGAAAAGAGATTTTAAGATTCCATTCTCAGCCGGCATCCCTGCAATCCTCACCCATCTTGATTTGATGACAGAGGATGGAAGATTGACAAATTCTGCTCTTCTTCTTTTCGCCAAACGGCCTCAGTCATTCTTCATCACATCAGAAGTCAAATGTATCCAATTCTATGGAACTGAAGTTCAGAAACCTATACCTTCATATCAAGTGTATAGAGGAAATATCTTTGAACTCGTAGATCAAGCGGTCGGATTCGTTATGTCACGAATCGATGCTGCCGTCAGTGCCAGAAGCAAAGGCGCTCAAGCTGACATTACTTACGAAATCCCCGTAGAAGCAGTAACCGAAACCATTGTAAACGCCATTACACACAGAGACTACACCAGCAATGGAAGTGTTCAGGTAATGCTAT
>ENA-UOOK01003976-UOOK01003976.1-fermentation-metagenome-genome-assembly--contig:-NODE-3976-length-16276-cov-6.958079_pt1 | contig 16276 bp, 9 predicted proteins | sample MGYA00245777_ERZ724023 | MGnify/ENA primary metagenome ERZ724023 (study PRJEB28704, sample SAMN03018312) | fermentation metagenome | biome: anthropogenic terrestrial biome; feature: soil; material...
CTGGGCTCCCTTCCATCTCCTTTCCCCGTGTCCTGTACCTGATCGCCCAAGGTCTTCAGCCCAACAATCATAATATCCTTTTGTGTTCGTATCTTGATCGGGTACAAGGTAAAAAAATCACGCATATAACCGGACACCCAAGTCATTCTGGTTTGCCCTACGGAAGCATTCTGGTAATCCGTTGTGGAATAAAACGGATGCCTCTCGCTGGTAAAATAGGTGCGGGAAGGCGAAGAGCCTGCCATTTCCCCGTCTGACTTAAAAAATATAACCGCATTCAGGTAATTATACGAACTGATTACTGCATCAATCTGGTTTATCAAATTATGCTTGGCATCAATATACTGAATGGGATCCTGATGCTCATCGTACAGGAAGCTCTGTACCGGGTCCGTTAGCTGGAGAGACAAGGAAACTCTTTCCACATTCGACAGAAACCATTCGATGTTTTCTTCACTTTTTTGGAAGGAATTGAGGGTGCCCTGTTCATCCTGCTTTTGCATGATTCGAATATTTATTTGATAAATGAGAATAAAACAAAGCATCAATGTCATTGCTACGATCAGCAACGTAATCAACAGCAATCTTACTTTAAAATAGCAGAATACTTTTTTTGCCCAGGAAAAAGCTGATTGAAACAGTGAAATAGTTCTTTGGATCATATTTATCATACGATAACTACCTCCTGTAATATCTGTTTCTTTGTTCACGCCATGATTTCGGCCCTTGACCTGTAATCTTTTTAAATACACGGCAAAAGTATGCTTCATCCTCAAAACCTACTTGCTGCGCCACCTCATAAACAAGCAAATCCGTTTCCAACAAAAGTTGTTTCGATTTTTCCGTTCGGATACGGTTCAGATAAGCGATAAAATTTTGCCCCATCTCCCTTGTAAAAAGGTTCGAAAAATAGTTCGGCGTGAGCCCAGCAATCGATGCCACTGCCTTCAAAGTCAAAGGCTCCATAAAATGTTCATCGATATATTCAATTGCATTGATTATTTCATAGTTTAAAGTTTTGTGTCCCTGCTTATCATATGCTTCACGCATACCATGCAGATAGATTTTCAGTGCATCCCCACAAGTTTCAGCATCCCGCACCTTATTTTCACTGTCGTGTAATGGGCTTGTGGAAGGAAAAAGTTCATCCATACCGCCCAACAAACCGTCAACAAAGGCAGTCCTTCCGTTTGACGCTTTCTTTCTTATCTTTTCCATTTGCACATTGTATCTTTTATAGTCCGTATCAGACATGATTTTAACGACATCGTTATCTGCCTCAACCTTTGACAAAAGTGTACTCACATGATCTGGCAATATTTGCATCCAATTGTCAGTTACCGGATGGTCTATCCCGAAATAGGAAATCTCCTGTTCTTCTGCAATACACTCGTTCACTTCAGCAGGGAAACGTTCAAACCTGCCATTGAGTGATTTCACTATAATGACTGGATACAAAGAAAAAGTTTGTTTTATGCTTAACTGCAATTGCTCCATGAGAGGCATAATATCTTCTCCTGGACCATGGAGCATAACAATGAGACCCTCTTCCTTTATCGAAAAGGATAAAATCTCATATTTGCTTGCTAAACGAAGGGTTATTACCTCTTTCAGGGATTGCTTTGTTATATTATCCAGCTTTCTGCCCTTAAAAAAGAAAACGACCATCTTTCCAGGTGTAAAATCTGTATCCTTAAGCTGATCCATTAATTCACTTTCGGATAAGCTGCCATTCATGTAATCAGTCAAAAGGCTTTGTGTCGGAATTGTTGATTTCCTGTTATGACCAGAATCATCGGGAAAACGATTCTTTCCCTTCAAATCGTCTATCGCTTTTTTAAGAGATGAAGTAATCTCATCCATAGTCATGGTAGCTTTCAGCAAATAAGCTGACACATTACTCTCAATAGCCTGTTTGAGTATACTGAACTCTTCCAGACAGGAAATAACGATAATTGCGCAATCTTTATCCTCATTCCGTATTTTATGTATTAGTTCAATGCCGTCCAGGCCGGGCATTTTTATGTCTGTTATCACAATATCCGGATGCTTACTGTGAAATATTTCATATGCCGACAGGCCATTTGAGGTATCTCCTATGACCATCAAAGGCAAGTCACTTTGCAAAATAGAAACCTTGATGCCAATCCGAACCAAAAGCTCATCCTCGACAATCATCACTTTATACATAAATATTCCCACCCCTTCAATCGGAGGTCATCCCTGTTCACTCATACCACTCGGCCTGCATATGGAACATCTTGTTATATAAACGGCATTTCTCCATCAATTCATCGTGGGAGCCCACGGCAACAATACGGCCTTTTGCCATGACAACAACCCGGTTGGCGATTTTGGCGGAACCAAGCCTGTGAGTTACAATGATTGCCGTTTTGCCTTTTGAGATCTCGGTGAATTTCTTATAGATGCGGCTTTCCTCTATTGGGTCGATTGCGGCGGTCGGCTCGTCCAATACAATCGTGTTATGGATGCGGTATAAGCCCCTCGCAATGGCAATACGCTGCCATTGGCCGCCGGACAGGTCCACCCCATCAAACTCCCTTGACAGCATGGTGGAATAGCCGTCCGGGAAGCTGCCGCCATTTACTTCCACACCGGCTTGTTCGGTTGCCTCGTTTACTTCCGAGGTATTGGACCAGTCACTTATTTTAACATTTTCCCCAAGCGACATCTGATACCGCTGATATTTTTGGAATACCCCTGAAACTCCGCTGAATAAGGACTCCTGATCAGTGTTTGATGTATCCAGCCCATTCAACCGGATAATACCTTCCGTAGGTTTATACAGCCCCATTAACAAGCGAACCAGCGTGGTTTTCCCGGCGCCGTTTTCACCAACGATAGCTATGGTCTCACCGGCGTTGATATGAAGGGATACATCATCGACACTTTTATGCTCGGCATTTGGATAAAGAAAACTGACATGCTCCGCTGCAATCCCTTCCTCATAATCCGGTTCGCCATAACTCCCGCCCCGTTCCGGCAATTCCATGAAGCGGATAAAGTTGTAGGCCTTGCCAAGATCAGATGCCATACTGCCGATATGTCTTGCTATCATTTCCTCCATAACGCCAAAGAGCATGCCGATGGAACCGAAAACCGCAGCAAATGCCCCCACTGATATTTCGCCTGACAGCAAAGCATTGACAAGCATATAGAGGATGCCTCCGTAGCCTGCAACCGTAAGGGAGCGCATCCCCAGCTCGATCCGGTTTGTTTTCCGGTTGGCCTCCCATTCTGCCCTGCTTAATTTTTGCAAAGATTTCATTAAACGGGTAAGGAAAAAATGAAATGCGCCTAAAATACGTGTTTCCTTGTAATACTCCTTATCGACGATTGCTTTTTCATAGAATTCATATTCCCGTCTGACCGGCGCCGCCTTATCCTCGAATTTCGAAATAATGCCGGTTCGCATCAACTGGCCTGCCAGCACAGGTATAAATACCATCACAATGGACAGGACAAACTGCGGCTTCAGGTAATACAAGTAAAATCCCATGAATACAAAATAAGGCAGATAGAACGTGAAAATTGTAATGCCCAGATTCAGGATAAAGGAGACGGTTCCGGCCCCTTCCTGAGCCTTGTTGATATCGTCATGAAGCCTGGTGTCCTCCAGACAAACCGGATCGATCCGCGCCATCTTCCGGTGGATTATTTTGGCCATCTCTCCATCTGTCTTTGTGAAGACTACCCCATGCAAATAATTGTGCACCCCGTTCAGCAATTCCTTTACAATATAGGCTGCACCAAGGCCTGCTATCATAAGGTATGCATAGGAAACAGGCCCTTTGTTCACAATCACCTGTTCGATGGAATCATAGAACTTCTGTGTCATAAAAGTCGTAAATCCTTGAGAAACCCCATGGAATACGGCAATAACATTGATGATCAGAAACAAACCGGGCATCGTGGTCAGATTTACCTTGAGTGCAAAGAGAACAACCTTGGAAAACGAAACTTTTGGCTGCTTTTCCGCCCGCTTTTTATCCTGCATCCGCTATCGCCTCCGTTCCATTTGAATGCTCAGTTGAATGCTCAGCTAAATGCTCAGTATGCCCGCTTTCCGCATACCACTCCGCCTGCGCATTGAACATCTCATAATAGACGCCCTCTTCCGCCATCAGCTCACTGTGTGATCCCTTCTCCACAATCTTACCGCCGGAGAGAACAAATATGATATCTGCAAGCTTTGTCGAACCAAGACGGTGACTGATGAAAATGGTGGTCTTGCCTTTGGATATCTGTTCAAACTTCTTATATACCATGCTTTCCCCGATTGGATCAAGGGCAGCTGTAGGTTCATCCAGAATCCGAAGCGGCGCAGGGCTCATTACGCTCCTGGCAATGGCAACCCGCTGCCATTCTCCGCCGGAAAGGTCAACGCCTGTTTCCTGTATCTTGCCTAAAGGGGTATCCAGTCCGTCAGCCAGCTTTCCGACCGCTTCGGAAAGCCCTGCCAGTCTCACTGCCTTTTCCACATCTGCCAGACTGTCCTGCTGGTTCAGGTGAGCAATTGCAATATTGTCATACAAAGTGATATAGTATTTCGCAAAATCCTGATAAACAACCGATGAAAGCCCTTTTATTTCAGACGGAGAAAGATCCCGGAGTGAACGGCCGTCCACCAGGATATTCCCTTCGTAGTTCGTGTACAAACCTGTTATCAATTTGGTGATTGTCGTTTTCCCCGCACCGTTTACGCCGACAAAGGAATAATGCTTCCCATTTTCAATGACAAAAGATACTTTGTCCAAAATCAGTTTATCCGTCCCGGGATACCTAAATGAAACCTCGATAAACTCGAGTCTGCTGAAAGTCATATTCTCCTTTGGCAGGACATCAGCATCCTCCTGCTCGTCGAGAAACATAAACTCGGTCAGATCCTTCAGATATTCCTTCCTCCGCGCAAGATCCTCAACGAGCCAGTTGACACCCCATGAGAGTCTGTTGGACAGCCCGAAAACCGCACCCATCAGAGCAATAAACATACCAAAGTCTATCCTGCCTTCGGTAACAGGCTTGAGCATAGCCAACATGGTAATAACTGACAGGAAGGATGTTATAATCCCACCCATCTTGTTCTTAATAAAATTGCTCCGTGATACCTTCAGGCGAAATTTCCTGGCGAAATCATAGCGCTTGCCATACAGCTCATTTAATTTGCCTGCATATCCGTATACGCTTCGCTCTTCCACCGCTTCCCGGCTTTTCAGCACATCGGACAGATAATTTGCCCGCCGATCAACCTTTGCCATCTCCTTGTCGGCATCATAGCTTCTTTTGCCGGCCTTTGTCGCGATGATCAGTATCGGAACACTGGAAACCAAAATAAACAATGCGACCCACCAGATCTGTGTAAACAGTGTAAGAACAATGCCCAGGATATAAACAACCGTATCGGTTACATCCAGAATGCGTGTGTACATCTCCCTTATATTCTCATCAACAGACGGACAGACCCGTTTTATCAGGTCGGCAGTTTTGGGATCCTCAATATGTCTGTATTGCAGCCTTGCACGTTTTTCAATCATCTCAGGGCGCAGTTTCATTCTGTAGTATATCTTTGCCCTGCAGTTCACAAAATTCATGAGAACTCCGATCAGGACCTGATAAACCATTATTGCTGCCAGTAAAATGATCGGCATATGTATTGCGCGCATATCTGCCTTCTTATTCAATACGGCCATCGCCGTATTGATAAATTGAGCATTCACAAATATTGAAATGGTGGGCAACAAAGCTCCCAGTATCCGCTGCACCGCAAAAATCAATGAATAGAGAGGCGATACCTTAAAGGAAAGGGCTATCATATCGAGATTACCGTACTTCTTTTTCTGTAATACCATATATACCTCCCACAAAACGTTTTGTTGCGTTTTACAATAATGGTCTGCTAATGGATCACCTTATGAGAATCGACTTTAACCCCGTTACGAAAAGGTTCATCATATTTTGATCTCCATACTTTTGGTTCATTCTTTCCTGCTGCATTACAAACTATGGCGTCAGCTCCTTTTAAGCCGGACATGTGATAAACCCCTTGAACATTATACCATATTTCGATAGATACCATAACTACCTTACTGTATTATTACTATACAACAAACCGTCTTTAGCCCTTCAAATACTATATGTTCAATCGTGAGTATAACTACTAATGTTTACTATAAGACAAAATATGGTAAGTATAAAGACGTGAGTAAAACTAATCTTGCATTGGCAGTTTGGAGTATCTTATTTTATTCCTTTGCGTCATAGTAAATTTCATCGTAGATTTTTTCAATTTCCCTACCCTAATCTGTGATTTGATCATTCTCATCAAACCCATGGTACTCACACATTAGGGTTTCGTTCCTACAAAATACTCTCTCTCCAGAATAGAAAAATAGTATTGATCAAACCATTTATTATGCCAAAAAAGCTCTTCCTTAAAAATGGCCTCTCTTCTCATACCAATATGTTCCATCAGAGCCGCAGAACGTGTATTCTTTGAATTACACATTCCAAATACTTTATGTGCATCTAATTTTTCAAAAGCAAATTTCAATAACATTTTTGCTGCTTCGCTTCCATAACCTTTACCTCCATATTCGGGAAGTATTGCAAAGCCAATTTCCCAGCTTTTTCTATATTCACTATCGTTCCATAGTTGCGCTAATCCAATCGGTGTTTTATTCTTATCTGTGGCAATCGTAACAATAAAATCATAACTTGTCTGATTTTCCTTTCCTTCAATTTTTTGCATATACTCTTCATATACAACATTCTTATCTGATTCAACATATTCCTCAAAGTACCATAGATTTTCATCAGTCTCTATCCTAGATATAAAATCTAAATCATTGATTGATATCTTTGATAATAATAAATTTTCTCCGGAAATCTCCACTATAACCCTCCTCGCAATTTTACTAATTCGCCCCATTTTTCTTGTTTCTACCGAATATTGCCTATATATTGGGTTCCTAATCCTATCTCTCCTAATGGAGTTCTCATATCACTTTATATCTAAAATAATTATATCCATATCATCTCATTGTTGCAATGCATTCGACAAACAAAGTGTTTATTCTTATCGAATGCAAATACAAGGATATGTATGAAGATTGTATTAAGTGCCTGCTTAGCTATTATTCTCAGACAGGGAAATGCAGCCCCTTCAGTGATATTTCCCACTGATACATATGGGCATTATGTATAATGAAGGCCAGGAATCTCCCTTCTTCACAACGCTTAGTGTTTAAGTGGGGGAGGTTCAATCCTTTGCGTTGTAGTAAATTTCATCGTAGATTTTTTCAATTTCTCTACCATAATCTGTGATTTGATCATTCTCGTCAAACCCATGGTAATTTAAATAGTCGCTTATTACATCTAATATATCATTCACTTTTTCCATATTAAAAACATCTTCAGCTGAACTTATATTTTTATCTATGGCCGCCTTTTCTTTAGCATCCAAATTATTGAAATGCTTATTAATAAACCTTATAGCATTTTGGGGTAATTTAATCATCATTTCAATCCCTTTCCTGGATTAGTTTGGATAAGATCCTTATTATCAGGATTTACGGTTCACAAAATAGGTTATTAAGGCAATCACAGGATCAAAAAAGACATCACCCTGTGGCAGCAGGATGATTATTAACTAAAAAATAACCATCTGGCAATTACATCTTTGTCAGATTCAATTACCTACTACTAGTATAACATAATCGAATGAATTGTAAACGCTTCTAAAATAACCGACAATTTCAGTTGAATGCAGGATTTGTTTTGATACTCAAATTTCGCATATAGATATAGGCATAAACCTTGAAAATTCAACAAGAAGCAGGAATCAACCAGAAACATTCTCTTGATTTATGCGGCCTTTTGGCTTCTTAGCAATGTTGGGGGAAGGGCTTTCATAAATGCATCCATCAAAATAGAAATTTGCTTCTCGGATAACTCAAGATAATCAAATAGCTTTTCCTTGAATGTGTGGGATATGAAAAGCCCCGGATCTGACTGTGAAAGTCATTTCCGGGGGCTTATCTCGGGATCAGCTGGCAAATGAACCTATGACTTTACTTACTATATTCCTCTATATAAGACAATTCTTCCTGGGTAAAACCTGCGCTGCCCAGCACCTTCAGATTATCCAAAATTTGCTGGCTCTTTGATGCACCGATCAAAACGCTGGTGATTTCCCCATCCTTCAAGATCCACTTCAATGCCATCTGCGCCAGGCTTTCTCCGCGTTGAGAAGCCAAATCGTTCAATTTCCTTATCTGGTTTAGTTTCCCATTTGTAAGGATATCCTCTTTCAGAAAGCGACCGTCTTTGCGGATTCTACTATCACTTGGAATCCCATTCAGATATCGGTTTGTTAAAAGGCCTTGAGCCAAGGGGCTGAACGCAATGATTCCTTTTCCTTCTTGTGCGGATACTACTTTCAGATTATTTTTCTCAATGGTTCGATCGAATATAGAGTAACTGTTCTGGTTTATTACATAAGGGCACTTCAGACTACGCAAAATTTCACACGCTTTTTCCATATGTTCTCCATCATAATTGGAAAGCCCAACATAAAGTGCTTTTCCACTTTTGACCGCGGAATCCAATGCACCCATTGTCTCTTCCAGTGGGGTGTTGGGGTCCATTCGATGGTGATAAAAGATGTCCACATATGGCAGTCCTAAACGTTTGAGGCTTTGATCCAAACTGGCAAGCAGGTATTTTCTGCTTCCCCAATTGCCGTACGGGCCCTCCCACATATCATATCCTGCCTTGGTGCTGATAATTAATTCATCCCGGTATGCCTGAAAGTTTTCCCGTAAAATCCGGCCTGCATTGATTTCCGCGCTTCCTGGTTCCGGCCCATAGTTGTTAGCCAAATCAAAGTGAGTGATTCCATGATCAAAAGCGGTAAAGCACAAGGCTTTCATGTTTTCATAGTTTCCTGTATCCCCAAAGTTGTGCCAGAATCCCAATGATACTATTGGCAACTTCAGTCCACTTTTTCCACAACGGTTGTAGACCATCGTACTATATCTGTCTGCATTTGCTATATATCCCATACCTATACCTCGCTTTTCTTTGAATGTGATTTTGTAAAAATTTCGATCTTGCGGATGCCAAACTTGCTCTCGTATACATCAAGTACTTCGTCCTCCGCCAAAATACTTATCTTCATGGTATACTGGTTCGATAAAAATACTAATCCAAATATCAGGAAAATGCAATTGCAATAATGACTTTGTACAAAATTTATTTTATTAGCATATAAAATTTATAAACCATAATCATACAACTACTGTTCAGTTTCATTATAGTTTCCTAATGATATCTCAAGTTTGACAGTAAAAAAGAAAAAAAGGAGCCTTAAGCCTTTTTAAAATAATCTGACAATTTCAGTTGAATGCAGGATTTGTTTTGATATAATAATAGTGGTGGTGCCATTGTTTATGGAAAGACAATTGTATCTCAAAGTGAGGCAAAGACAATATACATACTTTCCGGCACCCTGGTAAGGAGGATGAAAATATGAGTTTTTTGGACATTGCAAAGAAAAGGTGTTCCGTCCGCAGCTATCTCCCCCGGGAAGTGGAGGAGGAAAAGCTGCTTCAGGTACTGGAAGCTGCAAGGATCGCCCCCTCGGCATGCAATATGCAGCCCTGGCAGATCTTTGCTGCAAGGGATCCGCAATGGAAAGCGGATCTGGTAAAAGCTTACCCAAGGGATTGGTTTGCCAGGGTACCGGTTATCCTGGTGATATGCTGCGATCATTCCCAATCCTGGAAACGACAGAACGACAACAAGGATTATGGTGATGTGGATATCGCCATAGCAACCGATCATATGACTTTGGCGGCAGCAGACCTGGGACTTGGCACCTGCTGGCTGGGTGCCTTTGATCCGGAAATATGCCGGAAAGCATTGAACCTGCCCCAGTACATGGAGCCGGTTGTCATGATGCCTCTGGGTTATCCGGCACAAACGGATCCTGCCGACCGGCACCGGACGAGACGCAAATCTCTTGAGGATATCGTACGGTGGGATTCGGCTGAATAAAATCTACAGGGAAACCGCCTGATTGATGCTGAGCAGACAAAGAATGCGCTCTCCCACCGGCTTGCCGGTGATCTTCTCCAAAGCCTCCGTATAGTAATCGATCTGGACCCGGTATCGATCCACCAGTTTTTGAACCCCTCCCCTGGGATCCACATAGTCGGTCTTGTAATCAACCAGGATCCATCGGCCGTTCTCTTCAAAGATACAATCCATAATTCCCTGAATCAAAAGGTTATCATCGCCTGTTTCCATTCCCTTCATGACCTCGGACGCCTTCTTCCGCAGGTTGAAGGGAACCTCCCGGCGGACGCCGTTGGCATTCCGGATGCGCAGTCCGGTCCCGCTCCGGAAAAATGAATCCAGAATGCCGACATCCGCCTCTTCCGCCTCTTCCTGCGTCAAAAGCTCCTTCTCCACCATTCCGGATATCTGCCGGCGAATTTTCTCCTCATTATCCACCTGGGACAAGTCCAGATGCTGCAGGACAAAATGGACAATGGTCCCTCTTTCTGCACCTGTGAATTTCCGGCTGCTTTCCAGAAATCCGGGGTGATCGATCAGGGAAGGCATCGGGTCCGAAAGGACTTTTACCACAGTATCCTCTTTCCCCGGCAGCTCCGCTCCCCGCAGACCCAGCATGTTTTTAATTTCCGTTACCGAAAGCTTGGATGGAACGGTGATGGAACAGCGATATGGATAGATCCAGGAAAATCGGTCATTTACGGTTTTCCTGCTTTCCTCCAAAAGATCCTTCTCCTGGTCACCCAAATCCTTTTGATCCGTCTGCGTTGCGTCTTTCTTCCCCAAATCTTTACGGGTATCTTTCTCAGCGGGCTTCGAATCCTTTTCCTCTTCCAGGGATTTCAAATATTCCTCCGGATTTTCCAGTCGGTACAGCATCGCCTTTTTGTTCTGAGCCCCTTCCCTGGCAAGTCCGATAACTTCTCCCCTGTCATGAAGCTCTACCTTCCACACAGACGGATCCTCCGCCAGAGACTCTTCCGTTTCCGCAGCGCCTGCCAGCTCCCGCAGGGGGCTACCGTCCGGATGCCGGATCAGGGGCGGACAGATCCAATCCAAAAAGCATTTTCCCCGGGAAAGGGAATAGGGAGTAAATGATTTTGCCCAATTCCCTGCTGCTTTGCCCAAGTCCCGAACCGAACCCAGAAGAATCAGCTTATCCTTCGGACGGGTAAAGGCAACATATAAAATACGCATTTCCTCCGACAGACTTTCCATGCGGATCACCTGCTTCATGGCAGACCTGGCGATGGTGTCACAGGTCTGCCGGGTTTCCGGGTTGACATACTTCGGACCCAGCCCCAGATCCTTGTGAAACAGCACGTCGGCATTGGTGTCCATCCGGTTGAACTGCTTCCCCAGCCCTGCTGCGATCACCACCGGAAATTCCAGACCCTTGCTTTTGTGAATGCTCATAATACGTACCACGTTTTCATTTTCACCCAGAATCCGGGCCGCTCCCATGTCGCCGCTGCTGTTTTGCAGCTTGTCAATAAACCGGATAAACCGGAAGAGTCCCTTGATGGAAGTTTGCTGAAATTGGTGGGCCCGATCCAACAGGATCCGCAGATTGGCCTGCCGCTGTTCTCCGCCGGGCATGGCCCCCACATAGGAATAATAGCCGGATTCCGTATAAAGCTTCCAGATAAAGTCCTCCATGGAAAGATAGCGGGATGCCATCTGCCACTGTGCGATGTTTCCGTAAAAATCCCTCAGCCGCCGGGACAGCCTGTCCTCCCGGTTTGCTGCATATTCCGTAGCGGCCTGCCAGAAGAACCGCCCGTGGCTGACCGTCCGGATCCGGATCAGGTCATCTGCGCAGAATCCTCCGATGGGAGAGCGCAAAACGGTCAACAGGGGGATGTCCTGACATTTATTGTCGACGACCTTCAGCAGGGCGATCACCGTTTTCACCTCAAGAGCTTCAAAATAACCGGTGTTCACATCCGCATAGACCGGAATTCCCGCCGCCGCAAATACCTCCTGAAAAACGGCGGCCCATCCGACTGTGCTTCGCATCAAAACCACAATATCCCGATAATCCACCGTGCGGACCCCCTGGCCGCCTTTTTCGCCAGGCACCGGAAGTTCCGTGCCAACCAGACTTTGAACCCGCTGCGCAGCGATCCCTGCCTCCACTTCAATATCACTCAGGCTTTCCGTGTCCGGGTCCGGGTCCTCCTTTCCTGCCTCCGCCTTTTCCACCAGATGAAGCTCCGTTTCCGGATCCGGCAGATCTTCCGTATTCAGACCCGGATAAAGGGCAGCGTTGCCATCATAATCCATTTCCCCGAACTGCGCGGACATAATATTCCGGAACAGATAATTGACGGCATTTAATATGGATGGACGGCTCCGGAAATTCCGATTCAGATCGATCCGGCGGTTTTTGGTCCCCTCCTCTGGCAGACTGGCGCGGTACCGGGACAGAAAAACAGACGGATCGGCCAGCCGGAACCGGTAAATGCTCTGCTTCACGTCCCCCACCAGGAACAGATTGTCTTCCCTTGCAATCTTATTTACAATGGTCTCCTGCACCAGGTTGCTGTCCTGGTATTCGTCCACAAAAATATAGGAATATTTGCTGCGGAGTTCCTCTGCCACCTCTTCATTCTTGAGAATATCCAGGGCATAATGCTCCAGATCATTGAAATCAATGATTCCCCGCTCCTGTTTCTGCCGCCTGTACTCCCGGTCAAACTTAAAAACCAGATCACAGAGATACTGCATGTAAGGATACAGTTCGTTCAGCTGTTCCACGCTGTGTTCCAGTCCCACAGAGAGAAAGCCGTCGCCCAGATTTTTGAAGATTGCCTTTGCCTGATTTCTCTGCTCCTGAACCGCTTCCTTCAGGGAGTCCTCCACATCCCTGCCGCACCGTTTCAGATTTTTGAACTTGATTCCCGGATAAGCCTGACAGCATGCCCGAAGGCCTCTGTGCTGTGTCAGGGACAGCAGATCCTCCAGCTGCGACAGGTCGTCCAGAAGATTCGCCTCGTAAGCCATTGGCCCGCCAGGCTTTCTGCACAGCGCAAGGGCATCCTGCAGCAGATCCATGGCCCCGGCAAGATCCATACGGATCTGGGACAATAACGCCTGATACCAGGGGCTGGCCCCGATTTCCTCCTCCTTCAGGGCAAAATCCTGTACCCGCACCTCCATCCACCGCTCCGGATCGGGCTTGCTCTGGATAAAGCCGTGCAGCCTCAGCACAAGATCCTGAAGCGGTGTATCCTGCCGGTTATTTCCGAAACGTTCCACCAGGCCGTAAAATTTCTCCGAACCTTTTTCATATTCCTTTTCAAACAGATCGTCGATGGCATCCAGCCGGATCAGGCTGCATTCCGTATCATCCCCGATCCGAAAGCCGGGATCCAGATTGATGACATGAAAATACTGGCGGATGATGCGGATGCAGAAGGCATGCAATGTACTGATGGAAGCTTTGGGCAAAAGGTTCATCTGTCGCCTTAAGTGCCTGCTGTCTCCCCTGTTTTCATCCAGAGCCTTCATCAGGGCCGCTCCGATCCTCTCGCGCATTTCCCCTGCTGCTGCATTGGTGAATGTCACCACCAGAAGACGGTCCAACTCCGCTTCGTCCTTCAAAATCAGCTGCAGAATCCTCTCCACCAGGACCGCTGTTTTGCCCGAACCGGCTGCAGCTGCCACCAGAAGGTTACAGTCCCTGGCATCGATGGCTGCCTGCTGTTCCACCGTCCATTTTGGCATGAACCCTTTCCCCTTCCCTTACCGTTATCGTTCTCGTTTTATGCATTCCATCGTTCTCTTTTCATTACTTTCATCGTTTTCCCTTATTACGTTGGTTTCCGGTCGTCTTCTTCTATTTTCCGGAGAACCTCCTTATCCTTCAGCGGATGGATCAGACGGTATCCGTTGTCCTCCAGACGGCTGTCAAACTGGCAGATCCCGTCATAGGGGCAAAACCGGCATGCGGTCTCCTTTCCTTTCCGGACCGGCTCGATCCGTATGTTTCCGTGCAGCATTTCGTCGCCGATATCCCGGATCAGCCGTCTGATATGACCCAGAAGCCGGAAGAACTGCTCCTCCTCCAAAACGGAAGAACGACTGTGAAAGGTTCCGTCCTTTTTAATCCCCAGGGGAAGGACTTCGGAATACCCGTTTATATCACGGTCCATGCACTGAACAACATGGACATCCTTCAGAACCAGTCCTTTCAGTTTCAGCTTTTTGCGGATCTCCCCCTGAATCACATCGGCCATCTGCTCCTGGGTGTTGATCAGGGGATCGTCGATCCGGAAATAGAAGATTCCTCCGGGCCGGGCTTTTCCGTTAATCTTTCGCTGCTCCATCTCCAGCAGCGCTTCCAGATAAACAAGCAGCTGCAGCTTCAGCCCGTAATAGGCATCGGACAAATCAAAGCTCTCTGTACCGGACTTGTAATCGACGACACTGAGGTATGCATCCTCCCCTTCCCGGTAAATATCCGCCCGGTCGATCCTGCCTTCCAGATACATTCTTTCTCCCCCCGGAAGCTCGATCTCAATAGGCGGATACGTCCCCCTGGTTCCGAAACTGATTTCGTTTCCAATGGGACGGAAGCTGCTCCGCCGGATATGATCGGTCAGAAGCCATACCGCCCGTTTGCCGGTGCGTTTCAGACGTTTCGCCAGATATTGATAGCGATGGGTGCTCAGCAGCACTCCATGGTTATGCTCCGGCAGGATCCGGTCCATGATTTTATCGATCATAGCCCCGCACTTTTCATCATCCAGTGTCCGCCAATCCAGTCCTTCCTCCGCAACCTCGGCGGTAAACCCTTCAATGGACTGATGAAACAGCTCGCCGATGTCCGGTGCTTCCACTGCGTACTGTTTCCTTTCTGCGGGCCGCAGTCCGTATTTGACAAAATGGGAAAAGGGACAATGGACATACTGTTCCAGCCGGGACACGCTGGCCCGAATCGGGAGGGAATACAGTCCCGCTGCCTTGTTCCGGCCAAGAGGTGCCTCCTGATTTTGGTAAAACAGTGCTTTCTCCAGATCTTTCCTTCTCTTTTCCCAGGCCGGATGCCGAAAATACCAGTCATAGACCAGCCACCACAGATCCGATTCCGGATTGCCGTCTGCAAGGCTCCGCATATGGCGCACCATATGGGGAAATGTGCTCTTTGGGGTAACAATCCGCATCAGCGGTTCCGCCTCCACATGCCGGTCCCCCGTGATCTCCAGCCGGGGAAACAGCTTTTTCAGGCGATCCATCAGAATGGAAGGACGGAGCGCCCTTCCTTCCGCATCGGAGACGGCATAGCTCACCGACAGGAAGTCGGAGGGCTTGCAAAACGCCGTGTAGATGCCGAATCGTTCCTCCGCAGAGAGCAGCTCGGTGCTTCCGCCCAGGTCCATTCCCATACTGCAAAGCACATCCCGTTCCTCTGCCGCCAGAAGACCTTCCTCCTGCCTTCCGGAAGGCAGGATCCCGTCATTGCAGCCGACAACGAACCGTGCCCGGACGTCCTGGCTCTTGGACCGGCGGATATCCCCCACCAGGACCTGATCCAGAGTTGTGGGGATAATGCCGACTTCCAGAGAGGAAAATCCCGATTCCAGGATACGGGAGAATTCCTCTGCGGAAACCTTCTGATCCCCCAGGATCTCCACCAGCTGATCCAGCGTCTCCATAACGATATTCCAGATCTGGGCGTTTTCATTTACCTGATCCAGCTTCCCCATTGTCCTGAGCTCCTCGATCCATGCCACCAACTGTTCCTGAAGGCGAATATCCGTCAGGTATTCATACAAGGCCTTTACCATGCCTTCCACGGTTTTGCTCCGTTTCAGCCTTTTCTCCAGCCGGAGGCATGGCGGGAGGAGCCGTTCCCTGCAGGCATTCAATGGCCCCAGCGGATAGTCCTCTTCTCCCAGAGTGAAAGGTTCCTGCCATGCCTTGCCCCGTATCCCGAATTCCAGACAATAATTCTCCAGCTGTTCCGTCTCGTCGGTGGACAGGCCGCAAAATCCGGTCTTCAATAATTTAAAGCCATCTTCGTACCGGTATCCCCGCCGTACGGCACGCAGAACGGCCAGAACCAGATCCACAACGGGATTTTCCACCACCGGCCGTTTTTCGTCCAGAAAACAGGGAATTCCATATATCGCAAAAACCCGCTTGATGATGCCACCGTGGCTGTTCCTGTCCC
>ENA-UOOK01003977-UOOK01003977.1-fermentation-metagenome-genome-assembly--contig:-NODE-3977-length-16274-cov-3.781306_pt1 | contig 16274 bp, 15 predicted proteins | sample MGYA00245777_ERZ724023 | MGnify/ENA primary metagenome ERZ724023 (study PRJEB28704, sample SAMN03018312) | fermentation metagenome | biome: anthropogenic terrestrial biome; feature: soil; material...
CATCCGGTAAATTACCTCTCCAGGTGTGTCTAACTTGAGGAATGCCATTTACTGTCCAATCGATATAACAAGAATCCAAATCGGCTATGCCTTTATTTTTGATGGTAACGATAACCGGGATTTGAGCCGAAGGATTGACGAAAACGGTATTTCCGGGATTGTCAATGGAATGCATGGCGACGGAATTAGTGTCATTGGAAGAACCAACCATTTTAATTTGTATATTAGGTCGATAATTATTAGAAATAACTGGAGTTCCACCTAAAGTTATAGGATCAATATCTGAACCCCCATAATAACGAATACCCATGTTATTCGTTGTTTGTTCAAGAACGAATTGTGGACCAGCTGCTACCCCTGTATTTTTATCAACTGCAACTACAATGTTATCAGTTCCATTATAAAAAAATGGATTTTGTAATACTAAAGTATTCCAACCGGTAGTATTACACGTATAATTGCCGGAATATACTAAGGTCAAAACTGATCCGGGAATATTATCGGTGGTTGAATTAATCGTGTTTTTAGATGTATGTGCTAGATAAATGTCTACGTTATGAGTATTTGTATGTGCGGTAGACACGTCAAATGCAATTTCTGTTATTAAGCCGGGAGATTTCATTTCAGCGGCTGTGTAAATTTGTTGTGAGTAAGAATAAACATAGGACCCACTTATGGGCATAACACTCGAACTCGCCGCCCCATTTTGAATAATAACAGGGGAAGATCCACCAATTACCCGTTTTAAATAAAATCCACTATTCACCGAATTGCTATTTCCTACCGAATCATAGCCTACAATGGAAAAGGTGATGGATGTTCCAAACAGATATTGGGGGATGGTGGCTGTCCAAATGGAATCCCTTTCTACAGCGATCATATCCATAGAATCATGAGTGGTTATATAATTATAGGTAGCGGAGTAATATAGTTTTGGGATAAGAATGGGTGCGTAGGTGCGAGTAGCCACTTTGGCTTTTATTTCAAAAGGGCCGGTATTGTAAACGGTATCCCCATAATTAGAAATCAATTCCACTGCCGGAGGCGCAATGGGGTTGACTGATGCCGTAAGTTTAAAATTATCGATGAGCCAACCATAAGCGAAATGTGTGCCTGTTACATTTCCTTTGGTGATTTTAAAGCGAAATTGTACTTCGGCAAAGGAAACTTCGTTTGAAATGTCAAAATGCTCGGTTTTCCACCAATTGTTAGTAGGAATGGCTAAGGAATCTCCGGGGATCCAATCCACATAGCTTCCTTCGTGAAACATGGCATTGGTGTATATGCCGCTTCCTTTATAGGAAGAACGTGGTATGACTTGCCAGGTGGAACTCATGGTGTTTTCCCGATACTCTATCTGGCAGATATCACTGCCCGATACTTTACAAATTTGATTGAACGACATAAAAGCATATCCATAGGGGCCAAAATCATACAAAGGAGATGTAAGGATAACCGTATCTCCTTGGTTTCCTATAGGTACATAACCACAATAGGAGGTATGACCTCCGGCATACAAATTCGTATCCGCTTCCCAGGTAGCAGATGGTGTGATAGTCCAGCCCGGAAGCGGACCTTCAAAAGTTTCGTTTGCAATAGTGACAATCTGTGCCCGAACCCCTATTGCACTTAGAAAACAAAAAAATAATAAAAAAATCGTACGTTTCATTTTGTTATTGAGTTTTAATTAATGGATTCTTTTTCTCATTTCTATACAAGCGTCGAATCCATTGAAACGATTGTACAGAATTATATAAAAAAGTTGTATTTTTCATTATAAGTTAATAATCCAATGAACAATTTTCCGTATTTTATTTTTTGAAATATTTTAAAAATATTTTTTTTTGAAATTTATTTCTAACTTTATTCATAAATCGGATCTCCTCCCATTTCTACAGCAGCTTTTCTGATTTTTTTTGCCAAGTCCGTGTTAGACTTTCCATTAATGGCAAATGATACCGTTTTCCTATTCACAGCAAACATTTTAGCAAGTTTACCGCAAGTTCCCGTTGCCGGTTTAACTTTTTTTATGATTCTCTCAGTTTGCATCTTTTTTTTTATTATCTTTGTACCATTTTGTAACATTATTACAATACTACTTACTAACAGCGCAAAAAATATAACTATTTTACGTAACATACAACATAAATATTAAATATAGTATGAAATTAATTAACAGGCTATGTTTATTCCTTAATATTCAGGGAGATAATTTTAATAAATTATCTTTAAAAATAGGTGTATCCAACAGTTATTTCTCAAAAATGGCCAAAAAAGGGGGGAATATCGGGACTGAAATTGCAGAAAAAATATTACTATATTACGAAAACTTGAATCCTGATTGGTTGCTTACCGGAAGAGGCGAAATGTTACGCGACATTAAGCATGCAGAACTGGAATTGAACCCAATCATTAAAGATACGGTTCCTTACCCTGAATCTGAGAAAAAATGTCTTTCTTGTGAAGAAAAAGAAAAAGTAATTATAGCTTACAATGAAACCATAAATTCACTTAAACAAACCGTTTCCATACAAAACGAATTGATAGAATATTTAAAAAGACATGAGTAAATAAAATAAACACAACATATGAAGAAAGTCATTAAAATAATTGCCTTAACACTTAGTGGAATCATAACATTTGTAGTCCTTTATTTTCTTTTCGCCTTTATTTTGTCCGTTATTCCTGTAAATAAAAATCCTGAAAACGCCAAAGAAATTTCCGTTTATATATTAACAAACGGCGCCCATACCGACATAGTAGTTCCTGTTAAAACAGACATTATCGATTGGAGCGAACAAATTAAATATGAAAACACCTTAGCCAACGACACTTCCTGCCAGCTACTTGCCATGGGTTGGGGCGATAAAGGTTTTTATCTTGACACTCCTAGCTGGGCCGATTTGAAATTTTCAACAGCATTTAAAGCTGTTTTCGGTATAAACACAGCCGCCATTCATGCAACGTATTACAAGGAACTGAAAGAAAACGAACTTTGTAAGAAAATAGAAATCAGCAAGGAACAATATAAAGATTTAGTGGCGTATATCCAAAAAAGTTTTTTAACCAACGACAAGGGTGATTATATAAACATTGTTACCGATGCCAATTACGGGATGAACGATGCCTTTTACGAAGGAAAAGGAAGGTTCAATATGTTTCGCACCTGCAATGCATGGACCAACCGTTCGTTAAAAGCGTGCGGACAAAGGGCCTGCGTATGGACACCCTTCGACAAAGGAATTTTTTATCATTATAAATAAATGTAAGAACATGACATTTGCGCATTGCAATCCCTTTGCGGGACATGACATGTTGTTGGGACATGACATGTTGTTGGGACATGACATGTCATGTCCCAACATTAATATATACCACATTTATTCGTTGCTTTGGCATAATGCTTTAACGGGTGGTAAACCCGTATAGGTTCCTTCCTGTATGGCTTTCAATACGGCACCTCCTCCTGTAAATATATAATAATTGGGATTATCGAGGGCTAAGATATACAATCCCGGCAACAAACGTTTTAATTCTTGCAAAGTATCCCCCCCTCCGTACAATTTTACGGCTTCGGTATTTTTGTCTATTAATTCGTCAAGGGCAATGGTTCCTTCGTTGAAATGAGGCATATAGCCCATAACCGCATTGACAAATACAGTATGTGCCTGATGAAACACACGGGATACATTTTCTTCTTGAAAGGAAGCTTTGGCGATGTCGAGCACATAGTTCAATTTGCTGCCTCGGGCTAAGGTACGTATATCTAATATCCTGTATTTTCCTTCTTCTTTTGATTCTTGCGTATCGGATGATACAATATAAGGCAGTTCTATCAATTTATTTGCATAAGAGGCTGCAAAATCGACAAACTCTTTGGCTTTTTTCACTTCTTCTTCTTCAATGCCTTTGATATCGAAACCATATTTAGCACACAAATAAGCGTTATAGATAAGTCCGCCCAATATCAGGTAGTCGGCTTCTTTCAACAACACCTGCAAGGAATCCACTTTGGTATCGAATTTAGCACCGGCCACTACAGCTACGAAAGGTCGCTTGGGATTATAAATACGGTCGAGGTTTTGCAATTCTTTTTGCATTAAAAAACCGGCAAATGAAGGCAAGTATTTCGTAATACCGACCGTTGAAGCATGGGCTTGCCATGAACCAAAAGCATCATTGACAAACACATCCGCTAATCCCGCTAATTGATATGCAAATTTATCACTTTCGCTGCCTTTGGCTTCTTCGCCGGCAAACCAACGGGTGTTGGGAAGGTAAATGCCGTCAATTTTATCTTCTTTTAAATCTTTAATCAAATGATTGATAGAGGTAGCTATATGGGTAATTCCCTTCTGTGGGTCGGCTTCGAACTCCGGTATTCCGAAAGCAATATGCAACTTTGAATGCAAATAATCAACGATGGGTCGTATAGAAGTTTCGTCGCTTATTTTTATCTGTCCGGTTTTTTTATCTTTGGGACGACCTACATGGGTCATCAATATCAGCTTACCGCCTTTAGCGATGATATAAAACAAGGTTCCCAACGTAGCATCGATACGATAAGGATCATGTATGAAACCCTTTTTTACCACATTATGATCGACACGTACCAATACAATTTTATTTTTAATGTCGGCGTCTTGTAACAACTTAAATTTTATCTCTTTCATATATTCTAAACTAATATCAGGCTTTAACACTACTAAGTTCTTCTATGCTTTGCAATTTGTTTTTATCGTCATACTTTTCCGTTTTCACATGACCTATGCCTTCGGCAAACCACATGATATGGGTTTCTTTGATTTGATTACCTATAGGTGGCGTAATGATAACAGTATGTGTGGTTTTATAACAGATATAGGTTCCGGCTAATACTTTGATTGTTTCTTTTGCCAGGACTTTCCTTTGGGTTAACTTCACCTTCGTTTGCATCACACTGCTGGCAAAACTCATGCTCAATACAACTTCGACATCCGGCCAAGTTTGTCCGGTGCTTAAGGTTGCCGGAATACTATTGGGCTTACCCGTAATTTTCATATTAGCTTGTAAATAAGGAGCAAACATAAGTTTGGGATCAAGTATGATTTTGCCTCCCTTAATGTTTACATCAAATGCCATAGATTCGCTGGTAGGATTCTTCTGAGCATTCAAGGTTTGTATTACCACTTTTACCATTTTATTATCCGTAGTACCGCTCACATCTTTTACTTTCATGGAAGTGTATGATTGGACTTTTTTTTGTGCATTCAAAGTAGTATATTCCAGTTGCATGCCTTTTTTAACCGGATAAAAAACAGCTTGCGACAAAGCTGAAACATAGACTAACGATAGTAGTCCTATAAAAAACATTTTTTTTATATCATATAATCTATACGATTTCTTATTTCTTTTGAGCTTCTCCATTGGCTTTCATGTTTATGCTTACCGAATATCCGAAAAGTGATTGAGCATATTTATACGTATAATCATACGTAAACAAACCATCATCAAAAGTCCCTTTCATGTTGTATACTTTCACACTCACTTGAATATTTTCATAACCCAACCCTATATCAAAAGAATCGAAAACCACTTCCTTTTTATTGACAATGCCTGTAGTTTGAAATTGTTCCTTATCATTGCCGGCAATTTGTTTCAATATAATTTGATTCTTTTTATTGCCTTTGGTGATTTCAAAGATGACACTCTTATTCTCAGGAGGAATGGCTTCGGAAATCTCATCATATTCGGGTATGACAAGTTTATAGGTTCCACTGTTTGTGGTTACTCCTTCGTATGTTCCGACAAGGGGTTTCACTTTACTACAAGCCGAAAAACCGGCAAGCAATAATATGACAAGCAAATAAAAACTCTGTTTATACATTGATTTCATAACATTTTTCATTAAAAACAACAAACGAATACATTTTTATACTGCAAAAGTACATGAAAATTATCTTGATTTTTGATTTTTTTTCATTATTGTCCGATAAGTTCATTTAACACATTTAATATCATTCAATTACAAACAACAAGCCCCACGTTTTTTTATAACACACAAATATACGGTTATCAATCCATTGTATGAATTTAATAATTTTTTATCGGACAATAGTGATTTTTTTTTATATTTTATCAAACGAACATGCTCCGTCGGTATGTATATATACCAAAAACGCTTCCACCTGTTGACAACCGGTTTGTTTCAACAAATCTACATAGTGATTCAGCTGCCTACTATGTGAAATTTCTTTATTCCCTGTTTTAAAATCAAGAACAACACTTCGCTCTCCATCTGTCACCAGGCGGTCGATGCGAAAACTTTGTGCTTCGGCATCGAGCAATTCCACTTCAGTTTTGACAATTGCCGCTTCACTTCCAAAAAAAATACCTTTCGTATCGGGCTGACACAAATTATCGACTACCCTTTGCAAAATGATTTTTTCTGCATCTCGCAAAGCAGGGTTAAGTTGTATTTGATTTTTAACGCCATCCACATCCTTTTCGGTTTTCAGCATAGCCACATAGGTATGTAACGCATTTCCCCAGCGTATTTCGTCGCTATCGGCTACTATATCAGATACTAATTCAGGTGATGCGATAATATCTTGGGCTAGTGTCGACACAAGGTGTACTTCCTCCGGGTTTTTCTTGCTTTTTTCACATCTTTCAAACAAACCTTGTTTATATATAACATCACCATAAGTCCCTGTTTTATATAACTGATTATGTATTCTAAAATAACTTGTAAGCGGTGATTTTTCGTCATCTTGGCTTATCAGATACAAACGCTCTTTTGCGCGGGTAAAAGCTACATATTCCACATTGATATTGTCTAACTCCTGTAATTTAATTTCTTCTTTATATAAACTTTCATAGGCTGTATTTTCTAATGAACGGCTTAATTTAACATAAGCTACATCCATAGGATATTCATCCTTGTTTACATAAATCCACGCATAGGCATCATTATGTGATTGAGTGTTATGCTGGGGATAAATCACAACAGGAAACTCCAACCCTTTGGCTTTGTGTATACTCATTACATTCACAGCATTCATTCCTTCGGGATTGCTAAGGGAAAAGTCGTCTCCATGTTCTTCCCAATATTCAAGGAAGTGCATGTATTGTTTACTCATATTCATTTGATATTGCAACACGACTCCAACAAATGCCATTACAAAAGGATTGTTCTTAGCATCAAGATTAAATATACGAATGATGTGTTCAACTAATTCATATGCATTCAGGTGGGTAAAATCGGCGGCTTGGAAAGAAAAACCGAGTTTGGATAAAGTAGCTGTAAAATCATGTTCGTTATGAACTGCCTGCACGTAATGTTCGAGCGAAAGTTTTTTTTGTTTGCTAATATAATGCAACATATTAACACGTGCTAAGGTATTTTCCGGTGTATAGACCGTTGATAAGCATGCTGTCAAGAAAGCAACATCTTCATCATATACTAATAAAAGCGAATCGAGAGAGATGACCGCTATGCCGTTTTCCGAGAGTATTTTCGTAATATATGCTCCTAAATCGTTTTTACGAGTCAATATGGCGATGTCGGATAAGGCATAGCCATCGGATAACACTTGTTTGATAATCTGCTCGCAAACTTGGGTTAGGTATTCCTGATAGGTAAAGTCGCCTAATTGCTCTTTCTTAATAGCATACAGACAAACGCCTCCTCCGCTATGTTCCGCTTTAAAGGATTGCTTTACATCCTTGTACATATCAAAAACATAGGAGTCTTTTGCTTCTCTATCTTTGCGTATATATTCAAAATAATTGTTGTTAAACTCCACTATCTCTTTTTTTGAGCGATAGTTCATACTCAGGTTTATTTCTTGAAAATGTTCTTTTAATTTGTTTTCTCTTTCTTTCAAAAGCAACCTTTTATCACTGCCGGTTATGGCCGGCAATACATGAAACTGACGGACATCACCTCCCCTGAACCGATACACTGCTTGTTTTACATCACCGAAAACAGCCGCAAGACCGGTCTGCCCTGTAAATGTTTCGGCCGATAAGGCTTCCGTAATCAATGGTAAAAGATTTTGCCATTGCAAAATGGAAGTGTCTTGAAATTCATCAATAAAAAAATATTTATAGCGTTCACCCAGACGTTCGTAGATATAAGGAATCGCTTCTTGCTGTACTATTTTCGCTATGTATTGATTGCTTTCGCTGATATACATACTTTGATCCTCCTGCTTGATAGTATCCAATATTTCCTTTAATTGATGCAACAAAGAAATGGCATATATGGAATTTTTTATGGCATTGCATATTTGATATTTTGTATTATGGTTTTGATAATACTGTTGTATATCCTGATAATATTCGATTAAGCGAGGAGCTAAGGTTTCGATGTTTTGTTTTATAACAGGCTCAGTTGCTTTAGATGTCCATTTATTTTCGTAAACGCTATCCTCCACGAATTTATTTTTGGTTACGACACTCATACCCGTACGAGCAATCTTTTGAAACCAATACCCTATGCCTTTTTTAGCCTGATAAAAATCATCCAATGAAACATCATGCATTTGAATATAATCGACGGCAATTTGTGCCTTTTGCTTCATCGCAGCATCCATATTGTTTATGATTTGATCGAGCTCTTTTCTAATCTGACTAAAATCATGGAGGGTGTATTTTCGTAGACATGCCAAAGCTTCCATGGAATTTTCTTTATAAATCTCTTTGCCTTTTTGCAATAAATCGTTATCGATTTTCCAATTTTTATTAGAATCCATACGGCTATAAGCATAATGGATAATAGTATGGTCAAGGTCATTGTCATGACCCAATTTGGAAAGCAAAATATCGACGGCTTGTTTCATCAGCAAGTCAGCATCCAAGGATAAGGTATGATTCAGAGGCAACTTTAAGTCAACGGAAAACGTACGTATGATACGCTCAAAGAGACTATCAATGGTTAGAATAGAAAAGTTGCTGTAATCGTGATGTATTAACTTTAATAACTCGGCAGCATAAGCAGCAATTTCTGTAGGATTATGTGTTCCAGTAAAGTGCACCATAAGTTCTTCATCCTCACCTTTGGATAAAACATTGAGGAAATACAATATACGCGTTTTCATTTCCGACACGGCTTTGTTCGTAAAGGTAATACCCAATATCTTACGATATACATACTTATCCTGAGCAAAATGTCTAAAACAAATACTGAGATAGGTTTTGGCTAAGTTAAACGTTTTACCCGAACCGGCCGATGCTTTGTAAACAAGAAAGGAAGAAGGCTGTGTGACAGTATTCATATGCGTTTGAATTATGTATGCAAAAATACACGAATTTCTTTTCCAATTGACATAAAAAAAATGCTATCTTTGTTCCCTGATTTATAACAGAACTTCATATGCACAACACAGCGACAACAAGCATCCACGTAGTTTCAAAGGACGTGCTTACAGGCAAAGGGAAAGGCCTCGTTTTTTATCATGGATTTGGCCTGACTCCTTGGGGTTTATGTTTTATGGTTTATTGCGAACATGGGATATGTCATTTGCAGTTTACTGACATCCCCGACGAAACATGTCTTAAGGCATTGCAGAAACAATTTTCGGCAGCAAGCTTTATCTCCAACAACGACCATATCCAAAACCAACTAAACGAAATCTTTAGTGATAGACCCAATCAGACTTACTCCCTTTATGTGCAAGGCACTCCTTTTCAAGTAAAGGTATGGCAAAGTTTGGTTGAAGTAGCTTTCGGCACCTTAATTTCTTACGAAAGTTTGGCTAAACAAACAGGATTTCCGCAAGCGGTACGAGCTGTAGCTTCGGCGGTGGCACGCAATCCCGTTGCCTATCTGATTCCCTGCCATCGTATCATCCGTAAGAACGGCCATATAGGACAGTATCGCTGGGGCGAAGACATCAAAAAAGCCCTCATCGCTTGGGAAGCCAACAAGGTTTCGTAATTGGCATCCATTTCTTTTGTTTGCAGCCAAGATTTTATTACACATCCAATACCAAACCTTCTTCGGCGGCAATGGTAGCCGGAAAAATGGCACGTGCTTCTTGCAATAAAGGCTCCAAAGATGCATAGCGTGCAGAATAATGGCCTATGAGTAACGCTTTCACATTCGCTGCTTTAGCAATGGTAGCCGCTTCGGAAGCAGTGGCATGTAATTTATCACGGGCTACATCTTTCATATTATCCATAAAAGTAGCTTCATGGTAAAGCAAATCTACCCCTTGAATATAGGGAAGTATGCTTTCGGTATAGACCGTATCGGAACAATAGGCGAAACTTTTCGGTTGATAGCTTGAAGGAGTAGTAATCATTTGGTTTTCGATATGATTACCTGTCCCATCCACAAAATCCTCTCCGGCTTTCAGGCGTTGAATCCATTCCACACTCGGGTTGTAGTCAGCAATAAAATCTTTCTTTAGATTTCGATTTTTTGATTTCTCTCTAAACACAAATCCATTGGTTGGAATACTATGAATTAGAGGAAAAGTTTCAACTTTTATTTCATCATCTTCGTAAATCAGGGCATGTTTATGGGATTTGATGGTATGAAAACATAGCGGATAGGACAAAGTAGTATTGCCTGCTTTCATTTGCAAATCAATGATCTTTTTTAATACGGCATGTCCGTACACATGGATAGGTTCTGTTCGTCCGAACAAATGCAAGGAGGAAAGCAAGCCAATGAGTCCGAAGTAATGGTCGCCATGCAAATGACTAATAAACACGCGACTTATTTTTTGCATGCGGATTCCATAGGGTTTTAATTGCATTTGTGCCCCTTCGCTACAATCGACCAAGAAAAACTCATTTTCTTTTTTCAAGGCGAAAGCACTGGATATACGTTGCCCGATCGGTGTTGCCGAACCACAACCTATAACATATAACTTCAAGGACATCTCTATCTCTTATTTTAGATCTTTATTTCCGGATTTGGAATTAAGATTTTCTGATTCATCCTCCTTAATCACTTGTGCTCTTTCATCTGCAGGTTGTTTTTCTTTGCCGAGATAATCGGGCAATTTCATCCCTGCCATATTAAACAAATCATTCATAGGAGGCACCGCACTCATTAAACCGGAGACAAAGTTTGCAGTTGTTGTTTTATCGCCCTTGCCATTATTTCCGTCCCAAACAGTAATTTTATCAATCTTAAGGTTTTTAATCGCTTCGACCTGTGTTTTGACTAATTCAGGAAGTTTTTCGGCAATCAAGTAAGTAACGGCATTTTTCGTATCTCCACCGGCAGCTTGTACCAATTGTTTATAGCCTTCGGCTTGCTTGGAAAGGATTTCATACATCCCTTTTCCTTCGGCTTCCATTTTGGCAAAAATAGCATCGGCTTCCCCTTTGGCTCTTCTTCGGTAGGTTTCGGCTTCGGCTTCGGCATCGATAATGGCTTTTTCTTTATCGATTTCGGCTTTTACGACTACATTGGCTTTCTGGGTGGCTTTTTCTCTATCGGCACGTGTTAATTCAGCCTGACGTTCTGCCTCATAAGCCTCTTGTAAGGCCTTAGCCTGTTGTACTTTTTCCGCAGCAACGGCCTTTCTCATCGCTTCGGCTTCACGCTCTCTTCGTTCAGCGTCCGAATTAGCAATCACAATTTTAGATTGATTTTCTCCCGAAACAGCCGTTGCATTGGCATCGGCCGTACGAATACGTGTATCTCTGACTGTCTCGGCTATGCGAATATCTTTATCTCGATTCGCTTCGGCTTTTCCGATTTCACCAAAACGTTCCTGTTCGGCAACACTCTTTTTCGCTTCATTGATAGCTTTGGCAGCGGCCTCTTTTCCCAAGGCTTCTATATAACCGGACTCATCGCGTATATCTGTAACATTCACATTAATAAGCTTTAAGCCAATCTTTCGCATTTCCTGCTCCACATTCTGGCTGATGTTAATCAAAAACTTATCCCTATCAGCATTGATTTCTTCGATATCCATGGTAGCTATGACCAAACGCAATTGTCCGAAAAGAATGTCTTTGGCTAACTCTTGGATTTGTTCGGATTTCAAGCCCAATAAACGTTCGGCGGCATTGGTCATATTATCCGGTTCGGTAGATATCCCTACGGTGAAACGACAGGGAACATCAACACGTATATTCTGACGACTCAAGGCATTGGTCAGATTACATTCAATAGATATGGGCGTTAAATCTAAAAAAGCATAATTTTGAAAGACCGGCCAAATAAAGGCAGCCCCTCCGTGTATACACTTTCCTGAACTATGCCCTCCCCCTGCATTTTTTCCAGTTTTACCATAAACTACCAATATTTTATCCGAAGGACAACGTTTGTAACGACTTAAAATGGCCGCAAATGTGATAAAAAATACGGCAACAACAATTATTATTAATGTAGTAAGACCCATAATGATTATTATTTATATGTTTAATTTAATTATATTTTTCTACCAATAGTAAATTCCCTTCCAATACTTCTTTCACCTTGACAATATTGCCTGTTTTCAACGCCTCTCCATCGGTCATGGCATCGTATTCTCTGACACTATTCTGCACGCTTAATTGCACCTTCCCCTTTCCTTCTTTATGTGCCGGAATGGGAATATAAACACTGGCGGTCAATCCGATGGTTTGTGTAATGGAAATATTTCCACTCTCCTCCATCTTGCTTAAGGCTACAAAGATAAACATAACCCCCGCAACTACAAAAAGACCCACTAAAACAGATATGAAAATAATCCAAAACTGATTTTCGAGCATACCCGAAAAAACAATATAGGACCAACTGAATCCTAAGAAAAAATTAATGAAATTTCTAAACGTAAATAGCTGAAAAGGGGTCGAACTTACTTCACTTAAAGAAGGTTCGCCCATATCGCCCGAAAAGTCGGCATTGGCATCCATACCAATGAATGTCATAATCATCTGTATGACAAATATCAAACTAGTAGTCAGTGCTATTACCCATGCTATTTGAAGTGTTATATCCATTGAACTCCACCATGTTTCCATTTTATGTTATGATTAGGTTATCTATATTTTTTATCTTCGCAAAAGTAATCAATTTTAAACTATAAACCGATACTTTTATAGATTTTTTCATGCAATAGTACTATTGTATAATAAAAACTTAGGCTTTTAGATATAAATTTCCACCTTCATAAGCTTACTATCAGTATCACAATGATTCTACATAAAAAAATGAAGAAGAATAAGGGCATGCCTTGCGACAAAACAATTTCTTAAATTTTCCATACAAAGATTAAAAAGATCATCTTAAACGAACAAAGAAACTTTTTTATGTTTTCTCAAAAATAGTAATTTTTACTATTGATACAATTTAACTATAAAAAAAATAATTTCGGATATTTCTTCCATTTTTTCAGATGTATACTTATACAATTTTTAATATTTAGTAATTCCAACCTAATTATTTGCTGTTTTATTAAATTATATGCCATTGATTTTATGTTAAATAATAAATATTATTGATTTTTTTGTATAAAAATACAAAATATAAAAGAAAATGTATGCTTTTGCTGGCGTAAATAAACACATATCATTAATTAAAAAAGAAAAAGAAAATGAAAAAAGTTTTTTTAACCGTAGCTGTAATAGTAACAGTACTCAGTTTCAGTGCATGCAAAAAAACATGTACATGTATTGGCTATTTAGATGGTAAAGAAGTCCCTAACTCAAAATTTGAAGGGGAAATCAAAGGTAAATGTGCTGATTTAAATAAATCAGAAGAAGTCCCTGGAGTTGGTAAAGTTGAATATAAATGTGAATAAACTTCCATTTATATTTTTCATTAAAGCGCCATTAAATTAACCTAATGGTGCTTTTTTTTACCCTTTTATTGCAATCATTAATTTTTCCTAAAATTTCTACGAATTATCACGAATTAGTAATAGCGTCCAAACAAAATTCATCTAGCTATACAAATATTTTACCTAGTGCATAGAGAGTTCTGTATGCGGCAGATACTTATTTTTTTTGAAACCAAAAACAGACTGAAAACACAAATAGCACATGTTTGCAGCGGATAGAGGGATTTTATCACAATCTGAAATGCTATAAATCCTGTCTGAAAAAAGCCTGAAATCCCATATTTATTATACTATTTTAGGTATTTTTGCAGTCGAAATTCAGCGATTATTATTCCTTTAAAATTGATATGGAATTACAAGACTATATGATTAGATTAGGAGCTGCTTTGTTAGCAGGTGTACTGATTGGATTTGAAAGAGAATGGCGTTTGCGCAGTGCGGGACTGCTTACCAACACTTTGGTTGCGGTAGGTGCTTGTATTTATATTATGGCATCGGACATTATAAGTGCCGATGCTGTAAATGCGGACCCTTCGCGGGTATTAGGACAAATTGTTGCCGGTATCGGTTTTTTAGGTGCCGGTGCGATTATGCGCGATGGCGTAAACATCCATGGTTTAAACTCGGCGGCTACCATATGGTGTTCGGCTGCCGTGGGAACCTTGGCGGGATTTCACCTGCTACAAGAAGCCTTTATCGCTGCCGGAGTCATTATTACGGCTAATTTATGCATACGTCCCATTGCCGGGGCTATTAGCAAAATGTCGGCAAGTAAGAAATTCGTCAAAAACGGACGTTTATTAAAAGTCTTTATTGAAGAAAAAAACGAAGCCGGCATACGTGCAAAAATCATGGAAATGTTGCAATCATATCCCAATCTTAAATTAAAATCATTTTACGTAACGCAATCCAACGCTTTTACCCATGCCTTGGAAATCAATTGCGAATTTCTCTACACCGCACAAGACGATTTCGAGCAATTCTTTTACGAAGTCTCTAAAATCCCCGACATAATCAAAACACAGCAAGATTGTATTATAACCGGAAACATATAGCTGTTCAAAGGTATTATAAACTACCTATCAATCCTTATTTTATTACTTTTTTTCATTTTTTTTGTCGTTACTTCTTTGGGTTTTGAAATGCCGAAGAACACGGTTAACACAGGCATACACCCCGTTAATATTAAAGCAACGATTAAAATGATAAAGAAGATTTTTTTCATACAGCTGTTATTGAAAATTTGTTCCTTGTTATCATTATGAATTTATTTCTTATGCAAGCCACATTCCTTATGCTCATGTGATTTCCACCACTAACGTCCGGCACGCAGGACCTCGCCTGCTTTGACATAAAATTATATATCATCCTATGCCTATTTTAATCTGTGCAAATTTACATAAAAATAACTCACATCACAACTCATTAACATTAATTTTATCGTAAGTTTTTAATTATCAAATAAAATATAAAAAAAACACCCCACGCGCCAGAAAACTATATATAAAGATTTTTAACCTTACAAACCACCTTAATAGGGTATAATAATCAAAATTATTTTTTTATTGTAAAATCACTTGCATTGTATATGATTTTTTTTGTATTTTTGCGAAAAAAATTCAAAAGAAATGGTTTTTGATGAAAAAATAGCAGCAGAAATTATCGACAAATATGGTATTCCAAAAACAAAATTAGCTATATGGAGAAGTCGCAACGCAATCCCTAACAAATATTTTAAAGAAAATTTTTCCCCTATCCACGAACTATTGAAATCCTTCAATACTTTTGATATTGCCCATATACAAACTATCATTAATGCAAAAAAAATTAAACTATTGGCCATTAATGAGGAATGCAGTTTCAGCAAAAATAAGATTTATCGGGCTATACACCGACAAACCCGCTTAAACTACGATGAGGTGATGCAATTGATTTATGAGGGGAATAAATTAAAAAAATTAACCAAACAAGCCATAAATGCACTTTTGGATCGCGACAAAGATATTTTAATGGAATTCTTCAATCACAAAGCCCTTAATATTAAAGCTATCTTAAACGAAAACCAAACACTTATTAACAAAATCAAAAAATGCATCCATAGTAAAAAAACACCCTTCCCCTTTGAACACGCTTTTGAAATCGAAAAACAACTCAACATTTTTTTATTAGAAATAAAATTTATCATTATATTTTTATACTACCAATCCGAATTCGATCCTAAATACAACGAATAAAATTTCACTTAGCTCCCTGTACAGAATTATTCCACCACAAATTGCCTCCACTTAGCATTGCAATATTAACAAATAACAATATGTGATAATCTGTAGAAATCAGTGGGCAGCAAAAAAAAGAGGCTGCCTTTCGACAACCTCTTTTAGTAGTTACATAAAATATTTAAAACACTTTATTTCTGTATGGTCATTTTCTTTACGATGCGTTGACCTTGGTATTCCATGCTGTAGTAATAAATACCACCTGCCAGATGTTGGGTATCGA
>ENA-UOOK01003978-UOOK01003978.1-fermentation-metagenome-genome-assembly--contig:-NODE-3978-length-16273-cov-17.905722_pt1 | contig 16273 bp, 11 predicted proteins | sample MGYA00245777_ERZ724023 | MGnify/ENA primary metagenome ERZ724023 (study PRJEB28704, sample SAMN03018312) | fermentation metagenome | biome: anthropogenic terrestrial biome; feature: soil...
ACTGAGAAATATAAACTTGCATTCCGTTAAGCCACAAATGAGATTTTGTGCATGAACGGGAATTAATAAGCAAACCCTAATTATGGAGGGAAACAAAAAGCCCGTACCGTCGTGATGACAGGCACGGGCTTTATTATATCACTATACACATAATTCCCAATTCTCAATTCGGTTGATTTCATGGCAAATTATTGAGCGTTTTGTTGAGTTCCGTAATTTTCTCAATCAACTTATTGAAAGGCAGAGAGTCGCCGTATATCATGGTTTCCTGCATGGTTTCGTAATCCTTTTTCCAAGAATCCATAATCTCATCAGGTGGAATTATGCAAATAATCTGCGGACGCAATCGGGAGTAATCAAATCCTTTTATCCCGATAAACGTTTGTCGATGCTTGATTACCGATTCATAGAGTTGTGTATCCTCCAATGCTTTGGAAGCTATTGGTGTCTGCATTATTTGAACTATGTCGTAAAGGTGTCTCGACATTCTCTCGGTACGCATGGCTTCTTTTGGTTTTGCAAATTCCTCTTGAAGCAAACATATTTTTTCCAAGAAAGTACGCTCGGGTGCAACTGCCCGGACTTCAAAACTCGGGTCAGTGAATGGAGCATTTGTATATACTTCGTCAATGAAAGAAGATAATCGAACGGGAGTTATCGGTTCACTCATAGAACGACCGCTGACCTCTACGATTACTTTACGCTTGATATATTGAAGTTCTTCAAATATGGATTGGTATTCAATTTCGATTATTTCCGGGTCTGTCGTAGTAACAGGCGTAATATCGACTTTGACGGTAAACTTGCTTCCATTGATACCGTCTGCTATAAGTTGTTCCCGTAAATCGACCTGCATTTTCTCCCGGACAAACGAACAGGAAGCACGGCGCAATTTATCACTGATTTGTGTCTTTGAGAGTGTGCCGCTAAATCCTAAATATTCACGGTCTATGCCAATATCGGCATCTTCGGAGAATCGGCTGATTAAATTCCAGCATTTACTTAAATTAGTACCGCCTTTGAAAGACAAATGATTGGCATAAGGTAGAGAAAATAACGCCCTGAGAACAGCCGTTACCCACCAGTCCTTTTCGATTATTTGTTGATTAAGACCTGTTTCCGCTTGTACCCTTTGCACAATTTCTCGTTGCTCCGTATCTGTCAAATCTATGTATTTCATGCGTTTTGAAGAGTTTTACGTACCCATATCGGCGCCAACTGTATATCGTTTTGAAATTCTTCGGGACTTACCTTTTCCAAATGGGTTTTAATAATTGCAAGCTGTTCCGGAGTAATATTGCCTTCGCCTATTTCACGCATGGCAGTAACTATCAACATCATCATTTGTGATTGATAGGCAAAATTACGCATCTCGGAAGTGTGTTTGAATAAAATACCTTTTCCTTTACCAATGGATACACGGCGGGGAGAACCGTCGGTAACAAAAACGACATTCGCAGGAACTTGTGTCGATAAGCCAAGCATATTGAGAACGTATGCTCCTGTTGGCATAATCCGTACTTTATCCCGTTTGGCAATTCCGTTAGCGACTTCTTCTATACTTGGCGGAATAATACCGCTTCCCCATTTGGTATCTATTTTAGGATAATAATAAATTCCTTGTGCTACCCGTATAATGACCTCCGACTGGCACAAACGCACCAAAGCAGAGCGGACAGCATCCGACGAACCGAAAGAAGAAAAATCGTCAGGGAAGAATAGTTCTCCTCTCTCGGAGGAAAGAATTTTATCCTTTATTTGATTAAAAGCACTCTGCATACAAAAATAAGTTTGCCACAAATATACGATAAATTTGTGGCAAAATTGAATTTTACAGAAAATTTGAGTGGGACCTAGAGTCAAGCAGCAAGTGCAATATTACTGAAATTGTTTGTAAAACTCAACTTTTGGTGAACTGAATCCTATTTTTTCTCTCGGTCTGCTATTCAACTTATGCTGTGACGGATTCAAAGAAAATCCAGCGGGCTTTTTATTTTTGACTTTGACACGTCGGTAATATGTGTATAGATCTCGGTTGTTTTGACGGAATGGTGCCCAAGCAGATCCTTAATAAAGCGTATATCCGTACCGGTCTCAAGCAGGTGGGTTGCATAACTGTGCCGCAGTCCATGTATGCCAATCGGTTTTTTTATTCCCGCTTTTTTTAACCCTGACTTAAAAACCTGTTGCGCGCTACGGATGGAGTACTGACCGCCGTTTTGTCCTTCAAAGAGATATATTTCAGGACGATATTCCTTGTAATAACTCCGCATTTCATCCAGTACTGATTCTGGAAGTGGAACTACCCGGTCTTTTTTTCCCTTGCCTTGCTCTATCCGGACGGACATGGAAGTGCTGTCAATATCCGAAATTTTCAGATTGACCAGCTCGCTGACGCGCAATCCCATTCCATAAGCAAGTTTCAACATCAGTGTATGTTTCGGGTTCCGGGTGACCTCAATAATCTTCTGTACTTCTTTTTTATTCAGCATTTTGGGAAGTGTAAGCGGTTTCTTCGGACGCGGAATATCAAAGAACATCTTCTCGCGGTGCAAGACTTGTTCATAGTAAAATTTTATCGCATTTATACGACTATGAATTTCACTTTCGGAGAGTTTAAGAATCCGGTGACAATAGAGAAAGTAACCGCGTAAACGTTCCGGGGTAAGGTCGTTTACGGGATACGATCTGAGGATATAAAGCAATCGAGCGAACTCCAAGGAGTATGTCCGAAGTGTATTTTCGCTGTAACCTTTTAGAATTATCTGTTCCTGAAAACGTCTTAAAGCAGGCAAATTTACAGGGTGTATTTTACTCAGGGACTCTTTTCCGATACTAACCGGTCGTAAACCGAACAACTCACGATAGTGCCGGTTATCTGTAACGTACCAGGATTTGTGTGAGGCCGACCAGGATGCTTTCGTATGGGTGCGCAGATAGGTAATAAGTGCTGCGTCCTTTTCGAATCTAATCCAGATCACACGTTTATTTTTATATTCTCCCGGTTCAAAATGATATCTTTTATCCGTAAAACCCATAATTGCGTATTTTATATATGTTAAAAACACATCCTTTGCGATATATAAGACCCGAAAGATAGTATAATAATTCAGAATACGCAACAAACAACATCAACTAAGAATCTATTTTATAAGGTTATAATATCTATTTTAAATTTTTTCTAATAAATGTTTGTTTTTTTAATACTATTGCGTATATTTGTGCGTTATCGGCAAGTGCGCGGGAAGCACAAGCAACAGTGATGAATAAAAAAGACAAATGATATGAATAATGTCAATATAGGCAATATAATCTATTGGAATCCGTCTTTGGGTTACGGATTTATCGAATATGCTGAGCTTTTGTGTAGTATTTTCTTTCATAAAAGCAACTGTACTTATGAAGATGTGCAACTTTTTGATAATGTCACATTTCAAGTTTCCATTTCAAATTCAAAGAAACACAAAGGGAAAAATTTTGCAATTAATATTAATTTGAAAGAAAGAGGCAATTTTAAAAATTATGATTTACGAATAGGAATTGTTCAAGATTGGAATGGTAAATTTGGCTTCATTAAATATCCTACTGATGGGAAAAAAATATTTCTATTTCACACAAGATTATTATATACTAAAAACATACAAAATGAAGATTTAGTCATTTTCAACCCAATTGTTTCAACCAAAGACACTACACAACTATTTGCTTTTTTTGCATATCCGATAGTATTTGAAAAAGATGTCGAATTATTAAAAATGCAATATGCAAATTATCAAATACCTGCATTAAAAGATTATATTTTGGACATTTCAAAAGAAAGCAAATTATCTCTTTCTGAAAAATTTGAATTAGAATTAATGAATTTGGGGTTTATTTTAACAGGAAAAGATTATTTAAATTTTATTGATATTCTAAAAAGATACGATACAGAATTGCATTTTATTCCAAATTATGATTTATTATCGAAATATGTTTCAGAGATATACTTAATCCAACTTTGGGAATCCGACATTATTAAGTCTTATAGCATTGATACAATTAAAGACTATTTCATTAGAGCCAACGCTGATACAAAAAGATTAATCGTTCGAAAAATCACGGAACAGGACAGAAAAATTATCTTGGATTATTATTTTCTTTTCTTGCAAAATGCCAACAAACTTGAACGTATAAACAACGACCTAAAAACTTTTTTGAGCATAATATATCGTAATGAAGAAACGAGAATTAAGAATTTATATGAAAAGACAAAATCATATTTACTTTCAACTTTAACACCTGACGAATTAATAAACTTATGGTTATACGATTATATTGACGGATTAAGCGAAAGTTTTATAATTAAAAATTTCAATATTGGCGACAAAAATTTAATTAATCAACTTTTACAAAAAATAGATGAAAACGGTCATCGGCGATATGAAGAATTGATGTCTAAAATTTATGAACAATATTTTATTGATATTGCAAATCAGGTTTTAGATTTTGAATTGGAATATACAAGATTAGTCAAATATCTGCAAGTATTTGAATTTGAGTTTCAAAACCGTTATCCAGAAATAATTAATATTCTTCAAAAAACTTTGAATTCATATCAAAAATTTGTCTTGTGGGTTTTAAATATTAACATTGAATTTGATGCAATATCTTTCATACAGCAGAATAAAGAAGAAATAAATCATTACTTTAGATTGAAATCTGTTTTACGTTGTTATAATGAAATCAAAGATTCTAATTTTCAAGCATTTTCAGAAAATCTGCAAATTGATATAATAGAACTAAGAGAATTCGCAAGTAGTTATAAATGGAATGATGTAATTTACCCAACAAAGATATTAGGAAAAGAAGATAATCATAGTTTTTTGAATGACGTATTTGAGTATAATTCAATATGCAATAAAAATATTGATATTAAGGATTTGGCTGATGTTATTTATAATTCCGTTGAAAAATATAACGAAATACATTTAAGATTGTGGTTGTCCTATTTCTTTCCAAATAAAAAATATTATGATTATGTTGGATTTAGTGAATGTTTTAAAAATTTAACCAATGATGAGCGACGAGAATTTCGCAACAAAGCAAATGAAAAAGATTTTGCAGAAGTAATTGAGCAGGATATTTCAGAAGTGAAACCTTGTGAAGATTTTGAGCAAGACGAAAATGAAACAAAAAATACATATAATGCTTTTGTTGAAAATTTATATTTTAGTAATGGCTTTATTCGATTACGCTTGGAAACAGGAAAATATACAGAACAATTGCAACAAGAGTATTCAAGTATTGGATTAAACCGAATACCATCAAACCACTTTTTAAATAAAATTCCAATTAGAATAATAGTAGAATTAGAATCTAATAAAATCATTCAAGTAACAGGATTGAATGAACTATTTACACAAATTCATACAGGGGAAATAGAGAAAGCTCTAGGAACAATTATAGAACAAGACAATCAAGGACGTGAAAATTATACATATACGGAGGATTGGCAATTAAGAAAGCAAGTGATAGATTATCTTAATGCAAGTCAAGATGAAGATATTAAAACTACAATAGTAAATGAGCCTAAGAATTTATATAGACGATTAGACGAGAAATCTGGAATTGATTTGTTTGAAAAAACAGAATTATTTACAATTAAAGTTGAAAATGAATATGCTATTATTTGGGAAAATATAGACTTGTCAGAAGATAGAGCAACTTATGTTTTCAAATGTTTTCCCGAAAATCACAGTGTTCAAATTCAAAAAATTGCAGATGCCATTGTTTCGTTTGCACAATTCAGGTCTTCATTGTCAAGCGCAAAAGATGAAGAAGAATTACAAATTTTTAAAAATAATTTTGGATTTATTACTTCAATAAGAAAGCAACGAGGTAAAAATGAATCATTTTCAAACTGGTTAGAAAAATTGGGAAATGCACTAATACAACCAATTCCAAAGTTACCAACAATTGATGAATTAGAAAATATAAAAAACTGGACACCTAAAATTCCACATACAGCGAAAATAAATAAATCAAAGCAAAAAAAATATAAAGAATCTGCCATAATAAAAGAAAAAGATTTAGCAACAACCGATTTAATTGAAGGAAGAAAACAAAGTGGAAATGAAGAACAATTTGAAAATATTATCAATAATAAGTATGATAAACAAAATTCTCTATTGAATGCATTAAAAACATTCAACCAATATTTTACAGAAAGTTTAAATTTAGATATATGATGGACAAAAATATTGACATAGAACAGCAGTTGCAAGCAGAACTGTCTCGATTAAAAAAAGCAATTGAATATATTGCGCAAGCAGAACAAACAGTTCAACAAGCACAACAACTTAATGTAGATAATCTATCTAAGTATAACGAAGTGCTTAAATCAAACGAAAAATTGAGGACTGATATAGATTCTCGTATTTCTGAATTAGAGAAAGAATTGGGACAAATTGCAGATGTCTTGAATAAACTATCTAATCACAATTCTTCTTTAACACAAGAATTTCAAAAATTACAGAATGACAATGTGTCGAAAAATTCATTCGATAAAGCAATTTTTGAAATAAAGAAAAAACAAGAACTTGCAGAGTCGAATTTTAACAAAGAAAAAACAGAACTCAAAAAGGAAATAGATAGACTATTGAAAAAAGATAAGACAAATAAATTGTTTTTTATCCTTTTATCCATCTTGTTTATAATAACTTTGACAATAGCAATAGTTGTATAAAAGAATAATTGATTATAAAAGACAATGCACCAGCCGATAACAAGCGGTTTGGCGCAAGGCGGGGCGTATGCCCGCAGAAGGTACTGTCGGACTTTCAAGCGTTCACACCCGCGCGAACATTTGTAAATCCCCGCCCTGCGCCAAGCCGCCGCCCGTTGTGCGTCACTCTAAACCAAAACATTTCGCAAAAAAATGAAGTACGAAACATTTGAACCAAACAACGACTTGAAATCATTAGTCAAATGTTATTGGACTTTGGAAGTGCCTGCCGAAAGCAATGCCGAAAAACAACGAATTGTTCCTGACGGCTGTTTGGAAATGGCTTTTGTTCTCGGAGACGACATCAAACGGGTTACTTCCGAAAACGACTTTATACTGTAACCTCGTGCAATGGTTATCGGGCAGACGATTGAACCTTTTTATATTCAGCCGACAGGTTATGTAAGCACTTTTTCGGTTCGTTTTTACCCGTATGGTTTTGCAAATTTTGTAACCACGTCCATAAAAAATCTCGCAAATAAAGAAACGCCAATCGCTGAACTTTTTGAAGAAACAACAGCAAATGAATTGGAACAAAAAATAATTAAAGCGACCAATACACAACAACGAATTGAAATTACCGAAACTTTTCTGTTGAATAAACTTAACGAAAAAACTACGATTGACAACACCTAGAGTCAAGCAGCAAGTGCAATATTACTGAAATTGTTTGTAAAACTCAACTTTTGGTGAACTGAATCCTATTTTTTCTCTCGGTCTGCTATTCAGCTTATGCTGTATTTGCTTTATTCTCTCCGGGGGATAGTCCTTGAAAGATGCCCCTCTTGGGATATATTGCCGGATGAGTTTATTGGCATTTTCAATCGCTCCTTTTTGCCACGATGAATACGGATCGGTAAAATATACCGGGGCTCCCAGCCTTTTGGTAATCAGTTCGTGCGCGGCGAACTCCGTGCCGTTATCGGTGGTGATGGCCTTTAACTTGTCCTTGTAGTGCAGCAGCATGGTGATTACCGCTTTGGCCAGCTCTTTGGAATCCTTGCCCGTGGGAAGTTTTTCGGCCATTATAAAGTTGGTCTTCCTTTCTGTTATGGTCACCATCACCTCCGATTGCTCCTTTCGTATCATCGTGTCCATTTCGAAGTCCCCGAAACCGCCTCCGTCAGCTTCCACGGGTCTTTCCCTGATGCTCCTGCGGTTGGGGGGATACCTTTGACTGAACCGACCGGTCTCTGGCGGTGCTTGAGCTTGTGGCGGCAATGCTTGTACAGGTCACCACCGGCCTTCTTGTTCTTGCGGATCCACTTGTAGATGGTCTCGTGGGAAACAAGGATTTGTTCATATTTCTCCAAATATCCGCTGATCTGCCCGGGGGACCACTCTTTTCGGACAATCCGGATCACTTTTTGCCTGACCCATTCCGGGGTGGCCCTGTTCCCGGGAAAGCGCTCCTTTCTTTCCTGTGACATCTCGTGAGTCAACCGCCAAGAGTAGCGCCCATGCCTGTTATTGTTGCGCCGTATCTCCCTGGACACCGTCGAGGCGCTGACCCCTATTGACCCCGCGATCGCCCGGCGGCTGGCCCCCTTTTGTAAACCTAAGTAAATCGCGTATCTTTGCTCTGAAGTTAGCTGTTTGTACTTTTTTGTCATAAGCAACATAATAGTTAATTTTTGGGAGACTTCGGTCTCCTTTTTCATTTATGTTGCTGTTTGACTCTCTTCGGGGGCTGCGAGCCCCCGGCCGTTAGGCAATCCCCCCGGTGTTTTTCATAAATTAGTTGAAGAATCCTTGCTAAAAAACAAACCGGGGTGTTGCACTTCTATGTTGAACTTTCGGAATTATCAAATCTTTATCCCCTTAGAACTGTCTTTCTTCGGCGGACTACCGCCTACCGAAGCAATTACAAGCCTGTCGCCCATGATTTCCTTAACTCCCTGCAAATTATTCGGTAATGGAGTGTTCTGGACAAAGGTAGTTCCGGATTTCCCTTGTGATTGGCTTTGATCGTTTACCGAAACATTCTTATCCTGCACGCTCTCCTGTCCTTCGGTTTCTTCGATTGGTTTCAACGAAAGTTGAATTTCACGGTCTAACTCAATTAAATCGTCTTTCAGGGCTTTCAGTTCTGGTTCCTTTCGCCAAGTTCCTTCGACTACTTCTTTAAGAACGGGAATATCTTTTTGTAATTTCTCGTTATCTAATTGGTATTTCTCCAGCAATTTCGGCATGGTATCGAGTGCATTCAGAAAATTTTGTGCTGCCGTCTTCGGATCGGTAGCCATTGCTCCATGATTGTAGTTGTAGAGAATATCGCCTTCGCCTTTGATAAAGAAACGGTTTTGTATTACATCGAAGCCGTCTTTAGCTGTGGTTTCTGACTTTACCATTAAATCAAATCCGTAAAGCGTACCGATTTTCTCATGTGCTCCATGTGTACGAGCTTTTTCTGCTATTTCATTCAGCTTTGTGCCGACTTCTTTCGGGTTACTACCCTGTAATCCGTCCAACTGAACGGGATTCAGACGGGTAACACCGTCAGGTTGGTACTGCACACGGGAATTGAACGCTTCAATATCCTTAGATATACGGTTAATAAAGCCATTGTTCTTCTCCACATCAGAAACAATGCTCTCTAATTTGTAACGTGATGAAGACTTACCACGCATGAACGCCTGCCGTTCGGATTCCAACGAAGCAATTTTCTTTTCCAAACGTGCTTTTTCCAACAGTTCGGTATTACCCGAAAGAATTGCCACATATTCGGAAAAGTTCATACCGCCTTTTTCGTCCATGCTGCCCTCGTCGATGGTACGGCTACCCAGTGAATTGTTCTTCAACTGGCGAATGAAAAGCTGCTTGTTGTGGAGCAAGCCAAACTTGTACGCATCCAATGATTTTTCAACCGCATAAATCAGTACATCTACTTTGTTATTAGCATACAATTTTGCTATATCATTACCTTTGCGAATGCCCCGACCGTCCCGTTGCTCCAAATCTGATGGTCGCCAAGGCGCATCTAAATGATGAATAGCAACGCAACGTTTCTGTGCATTTACACCTGTTCCTAACATTTCGGTAGAGCCGAACAATACACGGATTTTGCCCTCGTTCATATCCTTAATCATGGTTTTGCGAGCCTTGTCGGTCTTGGCTTCCTGAATAAAGCGTATTTCGTGAGCCGGGATTCCGTAGTCATCCACCAGTTTACGCTTTATCTCGGAGCATGGGTTCCATTCTCCGGGTTTGTAAGTACCCAAATCAGAGAAAATAAACTGGGTTGCTTTATGGTCTTTAAATTTTGTATAGTAATCTGAAACCATTTTAGCAACGTGCGAAGCCTTATTATCCACATGGTCTCCGTACTTAACAGGATCAATCAGCCGCATATCGAGCGACATTTTTCGGGCGTAGTCCGTAGCAATCAACATTTTGGCTTTCTCTTCCTTTTCGGATAGTGGGGCACGTCCCAATATTTCGCCTTTACCTGTTTTGGCAAACTCTACTAACTTCTGAATAAACTCCTGTTGGTCGGGCGTAGGCGGAATATTGTGTAGGATTTCGTTTTTAACAGGTCGGTCGATACCAATATCTTCAGCAGAACGATAGTCCGTAATTTCGGCATAAAAAGCCGCCAATTCAGGTACTTTGATAAAATACCGGAAGCGTTCTTTTTGTACAATTTCATTCGTTACAGAAAATTCGTAGTCTATCGACTTTTTGGCGAAAATAGCTGCCCACGCATCAAATGTATTAATGCCCTGTCTTTCCAGTTCGTTTGGCCGGAGATACTTGAAAAGTAAATATAACTCCGTCAGCGAATTGGAAATAGTTGTTCCTGAAAGGAAAGTTGCTCCTAAATCTTTGCCCGTCCTGTCCTGAATGGTACGCAAGGCGAAAAGCATATTCAGGGCACGTTGTGAGCCTTCGGCATTACCCAGACCTGCAACCCTGTCGTGCCGAGTGGTAAAGGTCAGGTTCTTGAAACGGTGGCTCTCATCGACGTACAAATGGTCGATACCCATTAAACGGAAATCTACCGTATCATCTTTTCGGTTTTCAATCTGATAGGCGATATTACTTAACTTAGCTTCAAGATTAAGCTGCCGTTTAACCAAACCCTTCTCCATTGCACGGGAAATCTCCTTGCCCTGTGCCCGTAATACTTCCAGATTTTCTTCAACCGAATCCAGTTCTGCCTGTAATATCCGTTGCTGAATTTCGGGCGACTGGGGTATCATGCCAAATTGTTCGTGTGTTAAAATGATAGCATCCCAGTTGTTGTTTTTCATTTCGTTGAAGATCTTCGACCGTTTTGCGGGGGTAAAATCTTCTTTGCCCGGATACAGCACTTTAGCATTTGGGTAAGCCGTACAGAAAGTTTGGGCTATCTCATGCACATTGGCTTTGAGAGCCATAATGAGAGGTTTGTTTACCAATCCCAAACGTTTTTTCTCGTAGGCGCTTACACACATAATGAGGGTTTTACCGCCGCCCACCTCATGGTCAATTATGCCCCCACCATTGAGTTTATCCATCCAAATCGCATCCTTTTGGCTTTTGTATAAATCGGGAATACCCAAGCCTTTCAAATCAAGTCCCGGAAACTCTTGCTGGCTTCCATCATACTCCGGACGGACGAAACAATTAAACGTGCGGTTGTATTTATCTGCCAGCCGGTCTTTGAACTCCGGCGACTGCTCGTTAAGCCATTCTACAAAACCGTTCCGTATCTCGTCAATCTTAGAATTGGCGAGTTGGATTGATTCGGAATCACGCACTTTGACCTCTTTGATTTCCCCGTCAATCAACTTATTGACTTTCTTCGTAATATCGGGAGAAGTGTTGTGCAGGGCGTGTTTCATCAGGGCGATACCGTCGAAAGTCCGGTTTGTTGATTTAACAGCGTACTGATCCCATATCTTGATATTTTTGCTGTCGGCTTTGAGTGTGTATTCATCCCGGCTTTGTGCGTAATGTACCGATACATTGGTATCAAATAAATGCGAAGCATATTTGCTGTAAATACCTGACGGAATCCACCGTTCCCCAAAATTAAAATCCAAATCCTCGAACGGTATCGGACGGGGTATTGCTTCTTTGAGAGCCTTTAAGGATTCTTTTGCCGCTTCGTGGTCGGGGTGGTTCTCTATATACCGCTCGACGTGTTCCGCTTTGGATATGACGTTACCGCTTATGAACTTGTCTTTAATTTCATAAGCCCCTATCATCGGATTGAAAAATACCTGCCCTTTCAGTTCCTCCAGTATTTCGTCCGAAGTACTGCCTGTAAGCCCTGCCATATATTCAAGGTTTACTGTTGCATACTTATTAAGCGAAGCAGTTAGGGCTTCCCGTGCATTGTCGGCAGAAGTTATCTCGTTTGGATTGAAAGCAACCGGCTGCCCAAAAATATCGGCTTTGACCGCTTTGCCGTTTACATAGCGTTCAAGGGACAGAATTTCTGTTCCTCCGGCATCCATTTTTATAAGGCTTAGATTTTTTGCATCGTTTATATTTCCAAAACGACGGGTAAAATCGTCATAAAGCCTGTTGAGCATTTCACGCAAGGCGGGATTTGCTTCCAACCTTGTTGCTTCGTTGCTGTACAGGTGGTGATAAGTATCCCGTATTTCGATGTAAAGGGATGCTTTCGCCTGCTGTGTTCCGGTGAGCTGAAGCGGATGGAACATCGGCTGAAATCCGTTCAAATCACGTAAATAACCGATACGGTTGTTATTGTCCGTTACCAATGTGCCTTCCCGATAATGGGATGGAATATCTTCCGGTTGGAAAGGGACAGGTTTCAAACGCTCTTGTTGTTCCCGTTCAGCTTCCGCCCGAAGGTTTTCCAATTGTTCTTCCCGACGGGCATCGAATACGGGATAAGCTTGTGCTGTTTCCTGTTGCAATTGTTCCCTCTTTTGAGTGGCTTCATACTGCAATTCTTCCCGCCAATCCATAAAAGGAAGTTCTTGTGGTTTGCTTTCCTGCTTTTGAGGCTTCTTGCTCCGTTTTCTTGGTTTATTTGCCTGACTGCGTTCCTCTTGGGTAAATCCGAAGAGGTCATAGAGCGTAATTAATGGTTGCTCTGTAACAGGCTTCGGTTTTGTCTCCGGAGTCGGCTCTTTTTTAATGGCAGGGTTGTCCATATCGAAAAGAGTAGTTGCAAGTCCCGAAGTTGGCTTGTTTAGGGTTTGCTTTTCAGATTCATTTTTTACCGATTGTTCTATGGAAACAGTTTCTCTTGTATTCTGTGAAAGCATATTTTCATCAGAAAACCAATGTTCTTCAAGTGCTTCCCAAAAAGGATCAAGCTCATCTGTTTGCCAAAGGGGATTGAGGTCGTTGGCATATACGGCTTCTTCTGATTCAGGTTTCAACTCTATTTCTTCGGTGGGCAAAGACTTTATTTGTTCCGAAGCATCTTGTGCAAAGTTTTGGTATCGTTGTAAATCCAAATGTTGGGAAAAATCTTCATCCAGCATTTTACGCAGGTCTTTGGCAATACCGTCCACTCCACCCTCGTGTGTAAAGACAATGGCAGGTTTGCCATAAGGGTCGGTATCTATCTTTGAACCGGTCTGCACCACCCTGTCGAAATCACGAAACAGGTTATTGATGGAAATATCGTTTGACAACTTGCGGGATTCGATAAAATTCTGCTGTCGTTGGTTCAATTCCGTATTTTGACTGTTGCGTTGCAGGATAATCAAATCGCTGCCGACATCAGTTCCGGCGTGGTCGGTAAAGAGGTTGTTCGGTAAGCGGACAGCCGAAACCACATCGCAGGTGCTCATCAGGTATTCACGTATCGGCTTGTTTTGCTCTGAATTAAGAACGCCCTGTGAAGTGATAAAGGCGATTATTCCGCCCTCTCTTGCCGCCATAACGCTTTTGGTAAAAAAGTAGTTGTGGATAGCCTGTGTCGATTGTTTGACCGCCGGTATCTCGTGGGTGGATAACAGCGGGTCAAATACGGCAATATCGCCAAATGGAATATTGGATGCTATCACATCAAAATGCTGTGCGTAACGTCCTTCCATTTTCTCGTAACCCTCAATCCGCACTTTATCTTGCGGGTAAAGGTGTGAGAGGATTTTTCCCGTAAGCAAATCCTTTTCAAATCCGGTTACTTTGGCTTCGGGTGCGGTTTCTTTGAAAGAGGCAATAAAAGCACCTGTGCCGGCACTGGGTTCTAAGAAGCGAGTCGGTGTGATACCGCTATCTTTTAAGGCATCCGCCAACGCGTTAATAACAGGCTTCGGCGTATAAAATGCCGTTAGGATAGAGCTTTTCAAGGAACTGACATAGTGTTTGTAAACTTCCGGTGTGGGAGAACTTTCACGGAGTACCTCGTGAAGTTCCTGCACTAAGGGGAAAAGCTCGATTTCGGATTTAGACCACCGCTCAATATCTTCGGGCTTTTCCGCAGGATTAAGAATTGCCTTAATTCCTCCGAAACCTGAATAGTTGGCGAGTATTTCCCGCTCTTCGGGAGTTGCTCTCTTCTGTTCCTTGTCGAGCCTTAACGCCAACTTGACAGCATCAATGTTCTGACGCAAATGAGTTCGCTTATTGTAACTCATTTTCGAGCAAAATCAGGATTGTGCCGACAAGCTCCGTATAGAGCGACTGGTACTCTGTCGTCTCGGCAAAATCATCGTTCAGGTTGTAGTTGGAAAATACCGCTTGACATTCGGGCAATAGTTCTTTTGCCTTTGCTTGGGCTTCATTGGGAGAAACTTCGTCGAAGAACTCGTTCCAAAGAATTTCAACAATCACATTGTAAGGAGAGAAATGCAAACCTTTGAATAAGGTTTCGTTGGCAATTTCGGCTGCCTGAATATGGTCTAAACCACTTTTTACGGCTTCGCTGTACGCTTCGGCTGCCATATCCCCACGTCCTGCAATAAAGGAAAGGTCGTTGGCTTTGTCGGGGTGGGAATCACGTAAAAAGGATAGTAAATTAAGGCGGAAGTAGGACATTTCCGCAGGCTCTAAGTTTGAATTGTATTTCATACTATGAATTTTTTAGTGGGGGTCGCAGACGCTTTTGTTATTTTTTTACAAGCAAAAGGCACTGGGATATCCCTCCCCAGTGCCACCACTAAAAAAATTCAATAGCACCTGATTTAACAATTTCTCATCAAACCTGTGGCGTATGAACTTTCTTAGTGGCAAAGGTAAGAGTTTTATTCCAATTTATACAAGTCAGAACAGTATAGGACTGAGCGATTTATATTGTGGACAACATTTATCACCTTAATTTCACTCCCTATACAGGCAGTTAGTGAATTGATATTATCGAGTATATATAATTCACTATCATCATGTGATTTCGCCCATTCAATTACAAATTCTTCCAATGATATAAATTCTCCTACTCTTGGGATAAGAGGATATGTGAACTCATGACTATTGCAATAATCAATGAAAGAATATAGCATTATAGTCATCTTGTCGAGGTTTGGATTTCTTATCAAAGCCTGACCTAAATTTAATAACAAACTTATTTTCATTACTTTTTCCGTTTTTTAGAGTTATCAAATTGGAATACCGTCTTATACTCCGCATCAAAAGCTACGGCAGCATCGAAAGGCTTGTTTTCTTTGCTCTTAAAGCCTTTGATAGTTCCTGTCTTGCCTTTAGTAAGCAGGTCTTTCAGTTGTCCGTCGGTCAAGTCTTTGCCTGATTTGTTACGAAATACGGTCAATCCGCAGGCTTCGTTCTGACACTTGGCTACTTTCTGATAGAAAACAACCTGACCGTTTTTACATTTGGGACACGGACAGCTTTCACGCTGATTGCCGCCGCCCTCGATTTTAGTTCCCAACAATTCGGTGGTAATCTGTGCGGCATATATTTCAATTCCCCTGTGGAATGTATCGGCATTCATTTCGCCTTTTTCAATGCTGCCCAATGCTCTTTCCCATTCGCCAGTCATTGAAACGTCCGCAATCTTTTTATCACGGACAGCCAGATAGACAACCAACCCTTTATTGGTAGGAACAAGCGATTTTTTCTCACGTATAATATATTCACGGGAGAAAAGCGTTTCGATAATGCTTGCACGGGTTGCAGGCGTTCCGATACCTGATTCTTTGATTGCTTCCCGTTCTTCCTCGTTGGTAAGGTCTTTACCGCAGGTTTCCATTGAAGACAATAAACTACTCTCCGTGTGTAACGGACGGGGCTTGGTTTGTTTTTCCAATAAATCCGTTCCGTTAATGGGAAGAACGTCGTCATTGGAAAGACTGGGAAGTGCCGAAGCATCGTCTTCGCCTTTTTCTTCATCAGGTGCATTCAATACGGCTCGCCAACCGGGAATAAGGATAACACTGCCCTTGACCGAAAACAAAACGCCCGAAGCATCCAAAGAAACACTTGTGTTCTCTTTGGTACATTTACCTGAAAAGGCTTCGAGCATTCGGGCAGCAATCATATCATATATGATACGTTGGTCGGTTGAAATGTCTTTCGGTGTGTTTTCGGTAATTATCAGGGCATGGTGGTCGGTAACTTTTTTATCGTTTACCGAACGCCTGT
>ENA-UOOK01003979-UOOK01003979.1-fermentation-metagenome-genome-assembly--contig:-NODE-3979-length-16272-cov-4.533144_pt1 | contig 16272 bp, 21 predicted proteins | sample MGYA00245777_ERZ724023 | MGnify/ENA primary metagenome ERZ724023 (study PRJEB28704, sample SAMN03018312) | fermentation metagenome | biome: anthropogenic terrestrial biome; feature: soil; material...
CATACTCCAAAAGGCCGCGGTGATGGAGAACACGGACAAGCTCTACTACTCCTGGCAGCATGTCGTTGACAGTCATTTCTGGGCCCACCGTGATGTCAGGTCCATCTGGTCCGGCGACTATGCGCCGCTGAGGATGGGGTTCGCATATGATCACGAACCGATCTATGCTGACGGGCAGATCTACACAGACACGCTCAGTCGCGTTCTACCGGTGGCCGGAGGTGACCGCGCGTATCTCTCTGCGACCTTGCCGGAAGATGCCAACCCCGCAACCTCCGGTAAGATCTACGTTAATGGTACAGGGCGCATAACCTATGATGACGGGCAGGTCATCAATCTGACCTCCGGCACGTATGATGTTTCAACATTCAGATCGGGATACTGCACTTTGTCCGGAGCGGAGTTCTTCGGACCCTTCCTCCCTGCGGCGGTAAACGGCGCGGATATACAGGGCGCGATGGCATTGGTCACCGGCACCAAGACCCTTTTCGCTTATGCGGACGGGGACGAGATCAAGATCAGGAACGGAAATGACGTGACATCCTCCTCGTCCCTGGGGTATGAGATCACGTATCCGAACAAGGAAGGCGTGACCCAGACACTTACCGCGGATCTGAGCAAGGTCCTGACCGGATGGAATGCGATCATAGCAGGAATGGAGCACACCGTATCCACATCATCTGACGTCTCCTGGGCCGCATGGCAGCTTTATGACAGCATGGGGTCCGCGAATCCGCTGATCTCCGTATCTGCGGTGATGCCGGACCTGACGAATGTCACGATGACGAAGGAGCAGATCTATGCCATGAGCGTGCTTGCTCTCATACAGATCTCCAAGTGGATGGATGCCACGTCACAGCCGATGAGGCCTACGGATCTGATGATCTCCGAGGAGTCCATGGATCTGATCTGCAAAGGCACGATCAGGGCCGCGGACGGCACCGTGGTGGCGGAGGATGCGGTATTCACTCCGTACGCCTACATAAGGGATCAGATGGTCAGGACCGGTACGACCCTTTGGACGCAGCCCGGTATGGCACTTGTGTGGGGAAGCAAGGATACGTGGTCCGGGGAAGCGGACCTGACCTCGATGGAGCTGTTGACTCTGGACACCGGGATGACCATGGAGATCGACTCTATGGAATATCTCGGTGCTCCCGTGGAGTCGATGATACTGGACGTCAAGGAGATGGTCGTGGTAAAGAACAAGTACCTGGATGACCACCCAGATCCCACACCTGTTCCGGAGCCAAAGGATCTGACGCTCTTGGTAAAGGTCCTCTTCTTCGTGATAGCCGCGCTTGTCGCTGTGGTCGGATTCTATACGAGGAATCCCGTGCTCCTCCTGATAGCTCTTGCGATAGGTCTGGTTGCATATTTCGCGGCACCGTGGCTCGCAGGGGTGATCGTCTGACCGTCAATCGTATTACGGAGGTCGGAATGTTCGGCCTGAGTATGGAAAGCTTCTGGGATTGGCTGCCATCCGAGACAGGAGGTAGATTGTGAGGATCATCCTTGGCTTGGCGGCTATGATCGTTGTCGGTGTGATAGTGCTCTTTGCCATCGCCATGGCAACAGGGTATCTCACTTACTGGATAGGGGAGGTGCTGCCTTGAGCATAGGTCTGATAACTGACGGACTGGCCATAATCGGCATCCCTTATGCTATAGCATCGCTGATCAGGCTGTACCTGGACATCGCAGCGGGGGTGTTCCCATGATCGTCAAGGTGATCAAGGGCCTCCTGACAGTCTCCGGTGCGATCTTCGTCGGCCTCTCAGTGCTTACTGTAGTGGGCATGATCCTGATCTATGTCAATGGGGGTGTCGTATGACCGGATTGCTATCGAGAGCGGCTCTGCTCATCGTGGCTGCGATAGTTCTTATCGCAGTTGTGTGGCAGACTTGGCACGTCATAGATTGGGCATACACATTATATGAGGCCGAAGGTGACGGCTCGCTGGCCAGCTATCTCAGATGGCATGCTAAAACATATGTGGACTATATCTTCGGTCAGGGGGCGATCTGATGCTCACGGCTATTGAGTCTTGGCTGACTGCGAACTCGGAGCCCATCATCTCCTTGGTGATCGTCATAGGGCTGGCGCTGCTGGCCTGGAAGACCAACTTCGGCAAGATACTGGTTAGCATACTGTCTGCATTGGTCAGGCTGAGGGGAGTCCTCGTACTGCTGATCATACTTGCGATACTGGTCCTTGTGGCAGGGGAGGTGCTGTGATGGCCTCTCCGGTGACGATAGTCCTGGGAGCTCTGGCGATATTCGGTCTCGGAGGAGCTTTGGCTTTGTTCCTATTCCCGGTGGAGACCATCATAGCATTCCTGGCAGATTACGGCGCATATGTCATGATGGCCGCGCAGATTATGGGCATATTCTATGCCGGCATGAGCGGCAATGTGCGGCTCGGACTAATCTTGGGATTAACACTTCTCTTTACGGTGATATGGGCACAGGTGGTTGCATGATGAGCATCCTTGCCGGCATGAGCACTGGGTGGACCATGGCGGGTTTCGCCATGGGGATCATGGCAAGCATAATCGGATACTTCGCACGGTCAGTCACGAGGCAGGGGCTGGTATTCCGCTGTCCGATCTGGATAGGGACCGTGGTCGCAGAGGTCCTCCTGGTGATACTCGGAGTTTTCTATCCGGTGCTTCTGTCTCCGCTGCTTCAGACCGCTATGGTCTGCCTGATAATGGGGTATCCTGTAGGATATACCATGGCCAACCCCGGCGATAACGTGGCCATAGATCTCATCGACGAGTACAACAATTCCAATGCAGCCCTGATTTTCTTCTATCATCACAACGGCAGCAAGTACATGATGCCGCAGACGACAATGGGTTGCATCAAATCACTGCTTGGTGCCAGATACCCGCTGGTAATGGATCTTCAGTTCGCACGCAGGACCAGATCCCACGCGACGGCGAATAAGTACTGGTCTGTCAAGGTGGATGCATATGTCGCCCAGAGCCATATCATAAGTGAGGACAGCACAGGCATACTGAGATACTGGACGACAAGAAGGATACTGGATGACGGGACGATCGCAGAGCTTCCGAGATACCTCTTCCGTCCCAAGATAGAGATACATGAGGTATATTTTGCCGAGTCCGCCGTGGAGGATCCCAACTCCTTCTTGGTGAAAACGGACACCTACCATGAAGCTCTGGCCATGGCGGCCCGCGAGAAGGGCAAGTCCACGCGAGTATCCGTGGAGGCGAACAATGCCGCATACACATCGGCAGCCAAGATCCTGCAGGAGATGTTCGCTCTGGATGTGGACGGCCCGCAGGTCAGCGAAGATCTACGGACGAGACTGGAAGCGATAAAGATCAGGAAAGGAGGTGAGATCGATGCGACCGTCCTATCCGCAGACAGTGCCGAAAGCGATGTCATATCCGGATGATGCGGCTCAGGAGATGGCCCTCCTGGGCTCATCCTATCCGGAGATACGGGTGGCCGTTCCAAGATACTCTGCGATCAAAGAGACCGTTGAGTCCGAGCTTGAGGAGACCCTTGCAGAGGTGGATCCGGATGCGGTATTGGTCTTACTCGACATAGCTCCGGAGCTGATCTTCTCAGATGAGGATATAGAAGATGACGAGACAAATGAGGAGATGATAATCTTCGTCTATCAGTGCAGGAAGATCGTTCGATGCATGCTTGCACTGCAGTTCCTCGACCAGAAGAGGGAGGCCATGATCCGTGCCGGGAGACTGATCGGGGATGCGGAGTTCTCTGCCAGGATGCAGACCTACGGACCCGACTCGGAGCTTTGGCTGTCTTCGTCTCTCCGGGAGCCGGGGGAGGTGGTGATGCGTGGCCGCTGAGACTCTCTATCTGGATGTGGTGCGCCCTCTCAACACGAGCTACACAGACCTGCTGGCGGCATTCAATCGCATGGATACGAGGGTGTTCTATCTGCGGAGCTTCGCCTCAGCCCTGAGCATGGCCATGCCAAAGGACCTGTGGAGCGACGAGCTCTACATAGCGCAGCTAAAAGAGAATCCTCTGCCGGAAAACATCTACGCTAAGCTGGAGTATGATACATTCCAGAGCTGGATAACCGTCTATGAGATGATCATGCGCAAGGTCGGACTTATCGGACAGTCAGGAAGCTTCGGCAAGGACTACATGATCAAGTATTTCGGAGGAGGCGAAGAAGAGAATGAGGTTTGATATCGGGCTCTTCCTCAAGGACTTCTTCCGTCCCGGAGTGAACTGGATAGTTGATGGGCCGAGAGGCTCCGGCAAGACCTATGCCGTGATCGCCCTCCTTCACGCTCTGGCCAACGGAGAGTTCCCTCAATGCGGGAAGATAGAGATCATAACGAACATAGTCTTCGGGACGCGGGTGAACGGGAAGATCGTTCTCGGCCATCCCCCTGGAGTGCACTACATCAACACCATGGCGGACGCACTGAGGACCACGGGGGAGCTACTGAAGAAGCATGGCATGGGCAACGTGACGATCGCCTTCGTTCTCGATGAGGCGCAGAACTTCATGATCGCGGATCTGAACGCCGCCGCCGAGAATCAAGCACTTATAAAATTCATGGGCAACACCCGTAAGTTCGGGATGTGCACGATGTTCCTTACTCCGACCAGGCGCAATCTTGCACCCAAGATCCGCAATTTTGACGACGATGAGAGCGCACCCGGTTACTGCGGCATACTGATGCGGAAGGACACTGCACTGGCGGCTTCCATAGCCTCCAAGTCCCGCGGCCGCATTCCCGCACGTGAACTGACGTTCCTCTCCATGAGCTCGGCCATGGAGGACATACCGATACGCTTGGGAAAGACTGCCTGGACGAAGCCGCTGACCTCTCTTGAGGATGGGGAGTACTCCTATGATACGCTGTCCGCAGCAGACTTCTCCCTCGGTGAGAACGGTGCCGGGAAGACATTTGACATAAAGGATTTCCTGAGGTCTGTATCGAAAGGGATCTCTACGGCAATACCGGACGCGATCTGCGACTATTTCGAGAGGTGGGATGGCGACGTCACAGAGGAGAATGACGGAACGCAGGAGATAGTCGACATGAACACGCTCCAGGCCCACAGAGTTGAGAGGGGCAGGATCTTAGGGATGAAGTGGAAAGAGATCGCATTCTATGAAGGGGATAATGAAAAAACGATCATCTCCCGGCATAAGAAAGTCTTCGATTCAAAGAAGATTATGATGACTGGTGCTTCGGGTGCGGGCGCACATATAAAACCTAATATTGAGGGGGACGGGGAAGGTTTCGAGGCCCCGGGAGGAAATGACGAGGGGGAATGCCGATGTTCAAGCTAAGATTCAAGAGCCAGACCAAGAAAAGAAGGTTCAAACTGCGTCGTAAATCAGGGGGTAAACGTGAAGATACACCAATCGAGAAGCGTCCAAGCAGGGCTGCGGACACGGTCCGCCAGTCCGGGATGCCTGTAAAGAAGAAGAGCATAGTGAAGAAGCCACAGGAGAAAGTATCCGTGGCCAAGGTCACCCCTACAGAGGTGGCCAAGAGCATGAAGATGAAGAAGGGAGGTAAGAAATGAGCTTTTGGAAGAGAGACCGCTCACTGAGCGATCAGATGAGGATCAACAAGATCGAGAGGGACAGGATCCGCAATGCCAAAGAGCGGGCCAAAGTGGACAGAACGATCTCGCAGACACGGACCCGGGAGAAGAACGGCGGCGCGATCGTGCAGATAAAGCTGGCCAAGCCTGCCGACAAGGCACGCAGGAAGAGAAAGGGGTGAGCTCCATGGTGGCGAAGACGAAGCTCGCGAAAGCTCAAAGCAAACGCGCTAGGAAGCAGCCTAGAGACGAGCTGGGCAGGTTCGCCGAGGGGAAACAGGCACCGCTTAGGAACGGCGCCAAATTGGCACCCGTGGGTTCGCGGTTCAAAGAGGTCAAGACGGAGACGGTCACGGTGAACGGACAGAAGTACAGGATCCCTGTTGATGAGAAGGGGAATGTGCCGAAGTACGCGCTATCTGCGAGATTCACCAATGTGACCGAGGGGACAGGTCCTAAAACGGAACGTCGCAACATACGCATAGATCAGAGCTCGTATGCCAAAACAACCCTCAAGGGAGACCTGAAGCCAGAGGATGTGGCGGAATGGTGGGCGAGACCCAACACTTCCGATGTCCAGGGGATAGACGACCCCGGCAGCGGGATATTCGAGCTTGCGAATTTACAGTCGGAAGGGCGCAGGGAGGCTCAGGGCAAAGTAGCAATCATAGGCGGCACGAAGCAGGATCAGAAGACGATCAGAAACGTTCTGACCAACAGCTTCACTATAAGGGAACAGAAGGAGATATTCAAGAACGGCATGACTATAGATATCGTCAAGCTCAAGGACAACGTGGCCGGAGAATATCACGGACGAAAAGACGGGATGTCCCATCTGATCAGGATAGACCCCCGTTACGTCGATGACGGGGACACGCTGCTGCATGAGGCGGTGCATCACGCACGACTGGTGGATGCCAAGCGCGGAAAGACTCTTACGAAGACGCGCTCGAGGGACCCCCACAGAGTCGCCGTGCACAGGGACGATGTTGCGCTCGAAGAGGCCGCGACGGTGTCGGAAACGCTCGCCAGGCAGAGGAATTACAAGCAGCCGAACAATGCAGGCTATCATGCTTTGGTCCCGAAGAATGGCAAGGATGCAAAGACCATGATCTCCGAAGACAGAGAGCTTTACGCAGGATCCTCTGAGACCGGCAGCACCGGATTGAGAGGGCAGAGGGCCATAGCCTCGGTGGAGAAGAATTTCGACAAGTCCAATATAGCGAATCTGAACCTGAAGGGTCTGGGGTATCCGGACGTATCTGCGAAGAGGAGACTTGCGCAATTGAAAAAGAAATAAATATCATAACCATTATGTTATGATTCATGTCTGAATCTCTGCAATGGTTCCAAGGAGCGAGCGAAGAAGAATTCGCATTGATGGTATACAGGCTGCAGGAGAAGTGCGATCTGACGTTCCGTGAGGCGATAGCCGTCCTGAACCCCAATCACGCCTTCGGGGATCTGGCCAAGCACTGGGGCATCACCAAGGAAGCGGTCCATAATCTCAACCGTCGCGGTTGGGATAAGATATGGGCCGTCGTGGGTGAGGAGAACTGGGATGCCGCCGACGAGCTTGTTCCTACGTATTTCACCCACGTTTTCTGAGTCCCCGTAGCGATTGTGCGTTATATTGTTTAAGTCGTTGACGAGGTTCTTGTGGGTCGATTAAGATTAAGCCTTAACGGCTCTATATACATCCCGATTTTAGTTAACTAATTAGCTCTTTGATAGATTTACGGATCTGGCCAGCGCTCTCCTCAGCATCGCCCAGGTCACCGGGTGCGAGCGCGGCATCATCCAGGAGATCCTCGACAATAATGAGAGCAATCGCGGAGAGTCCTCATTGAGTATTTCACAAGAATACAAGATGTCTCAAGACTCACTTAGGATGATCCGATTAAGATCGGAAAGGAAGCTTCGCAGAACGGGAAAGACGCTGGAAGAGTTCTGCGGTGAGGATCTACCAGATTATGTTGTATATTACTGAATAAAACAATTTAATAACTCATCAGAGTTATAGTCCCCGTGTCGAAACCAGATAGTGCGTTTTCCATTGAAAGGACGAACAGGCTACGGGGAATGCTCATTGTGGGCATTTTCATTTTTCATTTTGCGGGCATGTTCCCTTATGAGACTGTGCCTGGAGTGGGGCATCTACTGGTGGGCGCATTCTTCATGCTCTCTGGCTTTGGACTGATGGAGAGCTTCAAGAGCAAAAAGAATTATCTAGATGATTTCATCGGAAAGAAGACGGCAAGGCTCCTAGTCCCGGTCTGGATTGCAGGATTGTTTGTTTTGGTTTTTCAATTGTTTGTTTTCGATAATCACTCGATACTCAGCGATCAAAGATATCTTTATGACCTCATTTCTGGTGGACCTGCGTCAACCGTCACATGGTTCGTGGTCGAACTGATTTTTTTCTATATGTTTTTCTATGTTTCGTTCAAATATTTGAAACCCAAACTGGCCATTGCCGCGGTCACAGCAATGGTCTTTGTTATGATGGTGCTGCTATCCCAGCAGTTGCCTATGTGGTATGGCTCCGGTATGATGTTTCCTGTGGGCCTCATATGGTCATATTACAGAGACCGAATTGAGTCGGTCCGGCCACACAATATTCTGATTGTTTCAATATGTGCAACGGCAATCTTGGCGTATGCTGTTTCTAAGAACCTGGAACCGGCAATCAACAATCTGGTCTATGGAAACCTCCAATGTTTGTTGGTCGGGACAATATTGCTGGCCTCGTTGGTTATGAGAAAAAACAATACTATATGGTGGTTGACCACATTGCTTCTCTGCAATATCGTCTATTATGTTTCAGGAATTCAGCTGGGCCATCTTGACAACCTGGCTGTAATTCTGCCCCTGATAACAATACTGCTAATCATAGCAGGCTTGGACGCACTTTCCCCTTTGACCGACTTTATGGGTGAAATATCATATGAATTTTATATAATTCATGGAGTGATGATTCTGGTCTCCAAAGAATGGTTCCCGGATATGATGACGTGCTTCATATTCAGTTTCATTTTGTCTATTGTCTTCGCATTCGCTATAAAACATATCAGTAATATTTTCTTTAATGGTAAGAAAGGGAAGTCGGAAGCAACCTCCTAAAAAAGGAGGTCCGTCCGGAAAGGAAGCTTTGCAACACCGGGAAGACATTAGAGGAATTCTGCGGAGAGGATTTGCCGGACTACGCGGTATATTATTGAATAATGCTCCATGTTTTAGATTTTCAGTTAAGAATCAGTGCGTTCAATACATAGAATTCGGGATACCTCGATAAACCCTCTTTCCTTTGCATTTGCGGGCATAACGACTTCAGACATGTTGGGATATGGCTGATGCGTCGTTTTTCAATTCTCTGGGTATCTGTGGACACGAAGTTTCAGTTCTGCAATGGAAATTTGAGAACACCGCACAAACCACCAAGGTCAAGGAGCGAACCGTCAATAAATCACGTCAAATGTCGTATTTCCTGAGGCCTGAAAATTGGGATTCTTAGACGAGACTAAGACAAGTGACGTTGGGCAAAGAATTGCGAATCTCGTGTGAGCTCACTACGGATTCCGTAATCTCGTGCTTGTCCGAATTCTGCGGTATTCGGTGACCTCTCCCGATTTGTTTACATTGGCTGAATAAATCTCCAGCATTTTGCCCTCATATCTAGATCAGGCTTCCGATAAGCCGCACGTCTTCAAATACGGGACAATCCCGTTTTCTACTTCATTGGGACTAGAGAAGGTCTTATCCGTCTTATTGATGAGCCTGAAAATATCCTTCTTGGTTATGTCTGACGCATTCTCATCTATGATGGACATTACTAGTGGATACACGGGCACATCCGCTATAACTGTCTTGTTTGCTAACTCCACCGCCATGGCTGTGATTGTAGCTTCTTTGCACCGGTCTTTATTGGAGGCAATCAAAATTGTGAATGGGATGCAGAAAAGACGGGCATACCCTGTTCCTCCGCTGGTTTCAGTGATGAGCCGTCAGGGAGCCTGCCATACGGAGATGACAGACAGCTTCCTTCCCATGCCCTGCTTGGAGATCCTGACCCTGGAGGTTGTTCCGAGGGAGACGAGCTTGTCGAGTCTCTCCTTCGCCTCCTCCAAGGTATCGGCGCGGTAGCGCTTCTTGCAGACCTCGGCATGACGGAAGAAATACCAATGATCGATGACGTACTCCCCCTTCTTGCTCATGCACCTCTGAACTTCGCCATCAACTGCTTGGCGTACTCTTCGTCTCCGTTGCTGTTGGCGGACACCATCGCTACACCGTCGAGGGCGACGCTCATCTTCATCGCGAAGTCGGCGAACTCCTTCCACCACTTTCCGTTGATCGGGAGGTCGAGATAGTTGTTCTTGCCGTAGATCGCGGTGATGCGGGGGGACTCCTCGATGGCTCCGGTCCTCGGATTGGTCTTGGAGTTGAGCTTGAGTCCGATGTAGAGCCCTCCGCCGCTGAAGCTGAGCGCGGCAGCCTTCTTCTGTTCGTTCCCGTCGGAGAGATTGACCTGACCAAACTCCGCCTTGAGCTTGTTCAATGCTCCGTTCTGTTCTGTTTTTACCTGTGTCTCGTTCGACATTTGCTACCCTCCTTCTGAGGTGATTTCTGTAAGAGGTTTCCCGGTGCCTGGGCACCGTAAGATATTTGCAGACCTCTCGGTGATATCTACTACAAAAAGTACGTCAACAAAACAAGGAAAATGGACAGTGATTGGAGTCGAATTACCGTCTGGCAGGTCGATTTCCGATTTTCATCGGAAAATCTGGCCAGAATTGCGGTGCATCACGCCTTGTCCACCATTTACCCTCCCGGTAAGTTTTCCATTTTTGCTTTTGAAACAAGATCCATGGGGGCTTGATAATTACGAATCCCTCATGCTGAAGATCAAGGCGTAAGGATAACGGTCTTCTCGGTAAGGTATTGTTCCAGGGCCTTAAGGCCGTTCTCGCGGCCTATGCCGCTGTTCTTGCTGCCTCCGAAGGGCACTTCCGGCGGTATTCTCATATGGCGGTTGATCCATAGGATGCCGCATTCTATTCGGTCTGCGGCCTCGCAGGCCGTTCCTATGTCCTTGGTCCATATCGAGGCCCCCAATCCGAATTTGGAGTCGTTAGCCATGCGTATCGCTTCACTCAGGTCCCCGAACCTCACTATCGGAAGCACCGGGCCGAAGATCTCCTTGGTCATCAGCACGCTTCCCGGTTCCGGGTCTGCAATCAAAGTCGGCGAGTAGAAATTCCCCGGCCCCTCCAGTCTGGTGCCGCCGGTAACCATTCTCCCGCCGTCTTCGATGCTCTTCACGGCATCTTCCATATCCCTGACCCCGGAGGCGCTGTTCAGCGGACCCATGGTGGTTCCTTCGGCGGCACCGTTCCCCACTTTGATCGCTTCTGCTTCCTTTTTGAGTTGGGATATGAACTCGTCGGCGATGGTCTCTGCGACGAAGAGCCTCTTGACTGCCGTGCACGTCTGGCCGCAGTTGAAGAATCTTCCTGAGATTGCGCCTTTGACAGCCCTCTCCATGTCGGCGTCCTCGCAAACGATCATAGGATCGCTCCCTCCCAGCTCAAGGGTCAGCCGCGTCTTCCGGGGATTGATCGTCTTTGCGATCCTGTCCCCCGTTTCAACGGACCCGGTGAATGAGAGATGCCCAATCCTTTCGTCTGCTGCTATGGCAGCGCCCGCAACGGCGCCGCTTCCGGTGATCACGGCCAGAACGTCTCTTGGAAGTCCGGCGCGGAATAATATGTTCGCCATCCCGATGTTAGTAAGCGGAGTGGCAGATGCCGTCTTCAATATCATTGTGTTCCCGGACACCAGTGCCGGGCAGATCTTCCACGCCATTATCAGTGCGGGCATGTTCCAGGGGATTATCGCACCGCACACACCCAGAGGCGTTTTCTTAGTGAACGCGTAGCCGTAATCCGCTTTCGGCAGTGTCTGGCCGCTGATCGTTCCCGCAACGGAAGCGTAGAAGTCCATGACCGCCGCGGCACTCAACATCTCATATCTAGATTCGTGGAGCGGTTTTCCCTGCTCTGCGGTCAGTACGGATGCCAGCCCCTCGACCTCCTGTCTCATGATCTCCGCGGCCTTGAACAGGATCTTGCCGCGTGCCGTAGGGTTCTGCACGGACCATTCTGTGAATTCTTTCTCGAGCATTCCGACGGTATCGTGCACCATATCCTCCGTGAAATCCTGCACTTCTCCGATCTTCCTGTTGTCGGCGGGGTTGAGAACATCCATGGCGTAACCTCTTCATTCTAGCTTGTTAATCAATGCATCGCAGAATGATATAGTGTCTGCGGTCCCTCCGAGGTCCGGGGTCCTTATCCCGGAGGATACGACCTCTTTTATGGCATCCTCGATCTCGCCATGGCATCTTATGCCGTTATGCTCGAGCAGCATGCCCGCGCTCCTTATCGCCGCTATCGGATTGGCGATACCTTTTCCTGCGATATCGGGCGCGCTGCCGTGGACCGGTTCGAAAAGTGAATGTTCTTCGCCGATGTTCGCGCTGGGAAGCATACCGAGTCCTCCGACGAGATGGCCCAGCGCATCGCTGAGTATGTCCCCGAAGAGATTCGTGGTGACTATCACATCGTATCTTTGAGGGTTATGTATGGCATCGAAGGTCAGTGCGTCTATGTACGCCGTTCTGTAAGGAACACCCATTTCGTCAGCCACCCTTATGCACGTGTCGCGGAAGAGCACATCCGACTTCATGACGTTGGCCTTGTTGCCGATGGTCAGGGTTCCGTTCTTAAAATCCTTCAACAGTATTTCGCATGCGCATCTTGCGATGCGCTCGCTCGCTTTCTTTGTGATCACCCGGAGGGTAGTGGACCTTTCCTCACCTATTTCCTCTATTCCAGAATACAGTCCTTCTGAGTTCTCACGAACCACCATTATGTTGAATCCCTCTCCGTGCACGGGTCTGAGATTGGCGTAAAGACCCAGTTCCTTTCTTATCTTCAGCATGACGCTCTTGTAGTTCGGGTCCGGAGGGGTGGTTATGGCGCCGAAGAGGATCGAGTCCACCTCTCTGAGGGATTCGATATCCCTGTCGTCGCATCCGATGCCGCATTTTTCCCATTTACCGTATCCGATCTCAACTTCGAAGTATTCTGTATCCGGAGCGTAGTGATCAAGGACCCTGACGGCCTGAGGTATAACTTCCTTGCCTATTCCGTCGCCCTTGACCAATGCGACCCTCATATCTCTCTTCTCCTCAGCTCTATGATGCCGCCCGCATCTATTATCTCCTTCATTTTGTCAGATAGTTTCAATGCCTGGTATCTGCGCCCGTTGATCTCTACGGACGATTCTTCAAGGGATATCGATATATCGTCCCCGTCCCCGCATATGAAACCATTAGGTATCTCGAACATGGGTATGCCCCGGTTGACGGCATTCCTGAAGAATATCCTGGCGAAGCTCTCTGCGACAACTGCGACGACCCCTGCTTCCTTCAGCGCTATGGCTGCCTGCTCCCGCGATGAGCCGCACCCCATATTCTTCCCTGCGACTATTACGCTTCCATTGAGACGGGAGGCCAGGCCGGGATCGAGATCCTCGAAGGCATGCTCTGCCCAGACAGATTTGTCCTTTGTCCTGAGATATCTTCCGGCGATTATCTGATCAGTATCAACGTCGTCGCCGAGCCTTATGGCGGCACCCTTCACAGGAAGTCCCCCGGCGAGGTTATCTCTCCTTTCAGCGCGGAGAACGCCGCGGTCGTAGGCGACGAAAGGAAATACTTCGCGCCCACGCCCATACGGTTCCTGAAATTCCTGTTGGCGGTCGAAAGTCCCGTTTCGCCCTCTCCCAGCACACCTTGGTGCGCTCCGAGACAGGGGCCGCATCCGGGGTTGCCGACCACGGCCCCGGATTCGATGATGTCCCTCAGAACACCGGTATCCACCGCTTTGAGGAGAACGGCCCGTGAAGCGGGGACGACTATCGTCCTCACTTTGACCCTTTTCCCTTTTACGATGTCCGCGAAACGCTTCAGGTCCCCGTATCTGCCGTTGGTGCATGTGCCTACGAACACCTGATCCAACGGGGTCCCTTCGAAATCGGATACGGGCTTGACATCATCCACCCTGTGGGGCACCGCGAGCAAAGGCTCCAGGTCGTCAAGCCGGATCGTTTCTTCCCTTATGTAATCGCAATCCTCCGCCTTTTGCGGGACCGCATCTCTTCCGTGGTCCCTGAGATATCTGCATGTTACGTCGTCAGCGTAGAACAGGCCCGCCTTGGCACCGGATTCGATGGACATGTTGGATATCGTCAGCCTGTCATCCATCTCCAAGTTGTTGTCGCCTGTGAACTCTATCGCCTTGTAGGTCGCCCCTCCGGCTCCCAGTAATCCTATGTAGCGGAGGGCCGCGTCCTTTGCTTCCGTGTACTTGGAAAGCTTGCCTTCCAGCCGGATGTTGATGGTCTCCGGCACCTTGAACCAGGTCTCGCCGGTGGCCCAGATCGATGCCATGTCGGATGCTCCGACGCCTGTAGCGAATGCTCCGAAGGCGCCCATTGTGCAGGTGTGGGAGTCCGCGCCCACGACGATCTCGCCGGGAGTGACGCTGCCTTCGCTCATCACCTGATGGCATATTCCCTCGCCGATGTCATGGAAGTCCATTCCGTTATCGAGTGCGAATCTTCTCAGCTCGGCCTGCAGATCCGCCGTGGTGGAATTGTTGGCCGGCACTATGTGATCGTAGACGATCGATACCCTATCAGGTTTTGATATCCTGCCGGCGCCCATCTCCCTGAATGCAATAAGGGCCTGGACTCCGGTCCCGTCATGTGCCAGGGCTCTATCAACGACAACATCGACGAAGCTTCCCGCATCGCCCTTCAGTATTTTTTCGGATAATGTGCTCAATCACTTCGTCCCCCTGGCATTGCGAATGAGCTCCTTGAGGACCTCAGAGGTTATGGCGCATTTCCCCTCGCTCCTCTCCTTCACATCATGCAGGACCCTGTCCATCTGAGAATCATCGAGTTCGCACCCGAAGGTCCTGGCTATGTGCTCGAGAGCCTTCCGCCCGGTATGCTTTCCGAGTACGAACCTCTGTTCGCCGCCCACCATCTTCGGCGGGAAGTACTCATAGGTATTGCTGTCAACCAGCAGGGCGGCGATATGTATGCCGCTCTCGTGGGAGAAAGCATTCTCCCCCACCACGGCCTTGGTCCTGGAGACGGAGAGGCCGGAGTACTTGGAGACCATTTTGGAAAGGCCAGTAAGATGTGTCAGATCATATCTGTCCACTCCGCCCTTCATCCTCAACGCCACCAGGAGCTCCTCGAGGCTCGCATTGCCTGCACGCTCACCTATGCCGTTCACCGTCGTGTGGAGCTGGAATGCACCGCACTCGGCCGCAGTGAAAGCGTTGGCGGTGGCCATTCCCATGTCGTTATGGAAATGCACGCACAGCCTGTTCCTCAGGTCCTTCGTCAGTTCTCTGACCATATCGGCGGTCTGCAGCGGCGTGAGGCATCCCACGGTATCAGCCAGGCTGCTGTACGTAGCCTTATGATCGTAACCCTGCCTGAACATCTCCTTCAGGAACGATATATCGGTCCTTGAGCCGTCTTCGGCCGAGAATCTTACCTGCAGCCCGTGATCCACCGCATGGTCCACTGCTGCCAATGCCTGTGCCAGCATCTCCTCTCTTGTCTTCTTGTATTTGACCCTTATATGCAGGTCGGATGTGGCGAAGAAGATGCTCACCAGGTCCACGTCGCAGCCTATGGCCGCATCCACGTCGGATATGATCGATCTGGAGAGGCAGCATATGCGGGCATTCAGCCCGGCGTGGGATATCCTCTTTATGCATTCTCTCTCGCTGTCGCTGACGCTGGGGAATCCCGCCTCTATGACCTCTATGCCTATAGCGTCAAGACAGTGGGCGATGTCAAGCTTCTCCTGGCACGTGAATGATACCCCCGGAGTCTGTTCCCCGTCTCTGAGCGTCACATCGCATATCTCAATATCTAATGGTCTCATGTTTCTCGTCCTCCGGACACCTTGCTTCGAAAATGAATGTCTTGGGTCTGACGACTGGCTCTTTCAGAATGCGTATATCGTCCAATGTCTGCGGGTTCGCCCATTGTATGTATTTCGCAACATCGGCTATATCCCCGCCCGTCATCCCCATCCTGCCGTTCCTCAGAACTATGGTCAGGAGAGGTAGTCCCTTCTCGTACACGTCTGCCAGGGCATTCATGCCCGAATGCAGCAATGCGTAATCCCCCGTTATCGCTATACCGACGGAACGTGCGGCGACGGCAACGGAGGATCCCAATCCGTAATTCGCCACCCCTATGCGATAGGGGTCCTTCATAGCCAAAAGGATACAGCCTGTATCCAATATGACGTCTATCCTCTCTTCGGAGATATACTCGAGCAGGGGCTTGTAGGGGCAGTTCCTGCAGAAGGTTTTGCTGTATCCTTTGTTCTGGAAGGTCTCCGGCTCGTTGCTTTCTCCTTTGAACAGATTGTCGGCCTGTTCGGAACGGCCCTTCATGGTGAGGTCCCTGTCTGCCAGCCTCCCGTATCCCCGGCTCTTCGATGCTCTTTTGATATGCCGGTCCCTGATAACGGTTCTCAGCTGTGAATCGGTCACTCTCAGGAGTGCCACTCTTGAATATCTCTCTGATTCCTC
>ENA-UOOK01003980-UOOK01003980.1-fermentation-metagenome-genome-assembly--contig:-NODE-3980-length-16270-cov-19.602220_pt1 | contig 16270 bp, 19 predicted proteins | sample MGYA00245777_ERZ724023 | MGnify/ENA primary metagenome ERZ724023 (study PRJEB28704, sample SAMN03018312) | fermentation metagenome | biome: anthropogenic terrestrial biome; feature: soil...
TGATTAATACAAATGATATTAAGGGTTATGCTCAGAAAATGTTCGAACAGATGTAAAACGCTTAATTTAAAGTTTATACAGACTTTCTTGTAAATTTAAATTTTGCTGGAAAGTCTGTTGTTTTTATATATAGATTGGATTGGAGGTGAGTTCTTGTGGCGAAATACAGTGATGAAGAAATCCGACAGATGTCAAAAATAACTTGTAAAATTGCTGCTGATTATTTAGGAGTTTCTCCTATGGCAGTGAGTTTTGGTATGCGTGAAGAGAAACTTCCTATAGGTTTTGCTGTTCACAATAAAGATCGGTATACAGATAGTTGGTCATATAATATTGTTCCAGAAAGGCTAATTGCTTACAATCATGGCAAAATTTCTGAAGTGCAAGTAGAAGGAATTGAAAGAAACTTAGAAACAATAATTCAAGAATTTAAAACCATGAAGGACGATTTAAGTTTTTTATTGCGAGGAAAAGAAGATTAAAAGAGGTGAGAAAGGCAAAAGAATTATATAGTCAAGCATTAATGAAAATAGATGCTACGGCAATATTATATGAAGAAATGAGTTTGAATATAAGAAATGGGGGTGAGGATATGGCTCAATACGAAAACATGACTTTTTCACGTCAACAGTTATATGATGAAATCTGGTCAATATCGACATCAAGGGTTGCAAAAAAATATAGCATCCCTTATGACAAATTAAAAAAAGCATGCAAAGATGCTAATATCCCTACACCAACTCAATCTTACTGGTCAAGTTTATCTATTGGAAAAGAAGTAGAAAAGGAGCCTCTGCCACCATCAGAATTAAAAGAAGTTGTAGTTCAATATAGTATTAAGAGTAAAGAGATTACACCACCTCAAATTAATGTTGTGAAAGTAATTGAAGAAGCAGTACTTCAATCGACTGATTTGCAAAAAGTCGAATTGAAAACTCAACCCCAACGTACATATGTTGAAGGGCAGAGGAATGTATATGATCGGGAGATACTTTATTATGAAGTTTGGAATGAACCGGTAACTACTGTGGCAAAAAGATATGGGGTATCCGATGTAGCCATTCATAAGGTATGCAAATCCTTATCTATACCAGTACCACCAAGAGGTTACTGGGCAATGAAAAATGCTGGGCAACCAGTGAAACAGATTCCATTGCCAGGATATGATGGACCGGCACAAAAAATAGGTATTAAATCGTTTGATGATTCTGAAGTAAAATCCGAATCTGATGATGCACTTTCCTTTTTAAGTGAAGATGAAAGAATCCGTTTATTCATTGCTGCACAGCAAATAACAATCTTGGATGATAAATGTAAATTGCATTCAAAATTAAATTCTCATAAGGCGAAAATTAAAGCATGGCGATCTAGCCATCCTCGTGATGAGTTTGCCCCTCGTAATCGTGATACATATAGAAGTGTTCCTGACGGTGAGCCGTTTCTGTATAATGATATTTCTGACGTTACGTTTCCAAGAGTTTATAGGATACTGAATACACTGTTTCAATATGTAGAAGCACTGGGAGGTTCAGTTAATGACGATTTATCATTGATGATTAGGAACGAAAAGGTATTCTATACAATAACAGAGGGGCAGGATCAGGTTCCACATGTATTGACCAAAGATGAAAAAAAACAATGGGATCAATATGAAAGGGATAAAAAATCACGTTCTTGGGCATATGAGCCTAAATTTAGAAAGTGGGACTACATACCGAATAGTAAACTCCGATTCTCCGTAAAAGCAAATAGTTTCATCCGTGATAGTGAAACTATTGGATTAGAACTTCGTTTAGGAGAAATGCTTGCTTCATTGTTTGAAGAATCTGAGAATGTTCGTATCGCCCGTGAAAAACGTGAAGAAGCTCATCGGAAAGAAGAGGAGGAAAAACGCCAGCGTGAACTTAAACGTGAGCACTATAATCAAGAGGTGGAAAAAGTACAAGCTTTGGAGAATGAAGCTAATGATTATGATATGGCTTGTAAGATAAGGGCTTATATTTCAGCTGTGGAAGACAAAGCAAGCCTTGATGAATCAACACTTAAATGGATTGAATGGGCAAAAGCAAAAGCTGATTGGTATGATCCAACGGTTGCTTATTCAGACCCTGACTTTGGGAAACGTAATCACACCTTGGATGAAGAAAAAAAGAGACCATCAAAAAAATCAGGATATAGTTTCTGGTAAAGAATAAATGCAGTGTAAGATTTAATCAATAGGATAATGTTAAATGAATAAATAACGGAGGTGACCACAGTGGCAGATATGAAACAAGTTTATGATTTTGCTGTAAAATGGTGCGATAAATTTCGTGACCAGAAAATCAATTACATAGAACTGGTAGACCACTATATGGCAGATGATTGTGATGCACTTGGATTTAAAATTGACTGTGGTAATGCTTTTGAACAACTCTATGGTAAAGCTGTCCATGATTATGAGCAACTGGATAAGATTATAGATGATGTTACAGATGTATCTCTACTGGGTTCCGCAATTTATTCAAGATGGAAATACTTTAATCATTGGGCATATACTGGAGAAGAAATCCTGGAATTTAAAAATCGTTCTTGGTTTATTTTGGCACTTAGTAGGCTGTCTATGCTTACAGGAGAAAACCCTTTTATCTTTAAAGGGATGCCTCAAAAGATACGAATTGTCTCTAATGGTATGGGTTATGGACCTTGTCCTGAACCAAATGACATAGTTGAGCAACATATAACTATCAATTCCGATGGACGGGTATGGTTTTCTGCATACTCATTTGGCGACGGCTTTGATAAATATAAAAAGGCTAAAACTAAAAATTACAAAATAGAAAAAGCGGCTACTCTGAAAAAGATGCACCTTTGCCTGTGGAAAAAACAAAGCATATTATTCGTAAATGTACGGATGATGATTTTGAATTACCAGAGGAGGAAGTAATGGAGTGTGATGATAATGGTCCAAAAGAAACTGAGTGAAAAAACATATAAAATTCTGGAGACAGAAGGTGCACATACCGTAGACTCAAAAGAAACAAGCGGTGCTACTCGCGCGTTAGAGTTTGAAGATGGTACAAACAATCTCCTAGCACCGGTTGAACTTGTAGAAGTAAAAAAACAGGTACCTAAAACGTATGAGGAATTTTCTCCGATGGGGCAATTAGTAATTGATATGGCTGATATAATTGTTACCAGAATGACTTACTATTTGACTGAAAAGGCCATTTTAAGTTTTGACAATTGGTTGAGAAACAGAAAAAAGCAACATAAGCGAGTCGAAAAGAAGAAATCGGAAAGCATTTTGACTTGCAAAACAAAAGCTCAACAAATATTGGAAATCAAACAAACACAACAAACAGGAGTAACATCATCCAAAGAAAAAGCAAATCAAACACCTTTTGTGGAGTTTGATAATGCGTATAAAGAATACCATATATATATGACAAGTGAAGAAGTTCAGAAAGAACTCATTGATATTTTTATGCTTTCTGTTATTCGTGCAAAAAGATATGGAAAGTATCTCACGCAAATGTTGTAGATGTACAAACTGTATCCAAGGAACTCCTGGAAGGCCCAGTATTAATTGAAAAGCTGTGTAATCAAGAAGTATTGGACAGTGTAAATGACTTATTGGGGAAGAAACCTGCTTTATTAGAAGAGTGGGAGTCAATAGCACTCTCGGATATTTTAGGTCGTAGTTTATTTAAAGATGGACAATATGTACCTATCGAAAGTAGAAACTTTGGAAATGCATTAAGACGAACGATTTAATAAGGTTCGAAGGAGGTATTTTTGTGAATAATAAAGAAATTATTCTATCAAGAATAGCAGAAATTATAAGCCGAAAAGGTTTCTTTGTTAAGAGCAACTCGGAGTTTAAGTCAAGATTAAAATGTGTTGGGTTAGGTGAATACTACGATAGATATGTGGACTATCTGATTCCGTATTATTATAACAATGGCTATGCACATAAGTTTTAAAATCCTAATGAAGAATATGATGTTTTTCTCGGATTAGATAACATTTTTACAGATTTATATAATGAAGAAAAAAATGGTGAAATCATATCCTCTTTAAAAGAATTGACAAAATCATTTAATATTGCTTATATTGCAGAAACTCTGTCTGAAGACTTTGAAGAATTGGCGAACTTATACGAATTATTGGGATTGAGTATAAATATTGAATTTGATAAGATTATTGTATCAAGTTGTATGGCCGGTGATGCAAAAAGGGTTGATGAGTTATTCTCTGTAGAAACTTGGTTGAAACAGAAGCACAAAGAAGTTTATGATTCATATGAATCTGCTATTGATGCATATACTCATGGACACGCAGGGGCTTGTATTGAGTCTTGCAGAACCTGCTTGGTAAGTATTTTTTCAAAATATAGAGGCACAGAGGATTTTGCAAAATGGATGAGAGGCATATATAATAATAGCGGTGAGAGTTCTACGTCATCGGCACAAGATCTATCACAGGCTTTAAATACTGATCTCCGTAAAGATGATTTGGCAGATTTCTTTTATGAAAACCGTGCTGGAAAATTAACAAAGACAAAAGCTATTTATATGATTTATTCGATGATGTCTGATTATGGCACGCATAGAAACGAATCAACTCAAGAGAATCCTACTGTGGAAGATGCATTATTTTCTTTGCGTTTAACTGATAGTATTCTTTTCTGGGTATACTCTAAGAAAAAATAAGCAGTTGATATGTTTGGATGGGAGATTCAATCCATCCTCTCAACCTTTCGGTTGTCAACGATATGTCTTAGGAAGCTGTATGACTTTTAACATAATATGGTAAAAAAAGAGAGTAAAACTCGGTCGAAGTTATTATAATATGTTATCTAAACGAAAGTGGGTTGAGTTGACATTATAAAAATCCCCTCGAGCCACGTGGAGACGGTTGTCTCTTTGTCCCACAAAAATGCAGATACCCATATCAACGTTAATGTAGAATTTGGTGATGAAGAAGGACAGATTCCCATTGATGAGATAGCGAGAAAAGCTGAAGAATATAGACCAAGTGAAAGAGTAACTTATAAAATGATAAAGAGTATATAGAAAGTAAGTATAATTTCAAGGTGCATACTGCCTATATTGCAGAAGTAAAAAGAGATTTAGGATTACCCATGTATGATGCTCCAAATGCAGTAGAAGAATTAAAACAAGAACGGAAACACCCAACACCTGAAAAGGTAGAGGCAATTAAAGATGCCTTAAGGCATTTTGGAGTTATCCAATAATTAAAATTGAATATGAAAACTAAAAGTTGTTTGCTCTTAATTTTGAGCAGGCAATTTTTTATATAAATAATATTTTTATAAGAAGTTAGTTTATATGATTAGCTTTTTTGTACCTAAACTTGAAAGTAGGAACAGGATTGGACGTAAAAATCATTGTAATTGTTAATCAAAAGGGCGATGTTGGTCAAACAGCTACCTGTACCAACTTAGAGATGGGTTTAGCAATGGGAAATAAGAAAGTCTTACTTGTGGATACATACCCTGAAGGCAGCTTATCCATTAGCTTGGGATATTCACAACTGGAAACAATAAATACTACCCTTGCTACGATTATGGGCAAGGTAATCACCGCTAGGTCTAAAGAGGGCATTTTATATCATTATGAAGGAGCGGATTTATTCACTGTCAACGTTGAGTTAAGAATATATATTATTACAGAGATTGATACAGGTTAATTACTATAAAATGTGCTTTATTTAGGTGGCGTGGGGACGAACTCTAAATTAAGTCCATATTTAAAATAAAATTATGTGGTATGAACTTGCATATCTTTCAAGACCTACATTGTTCACTTTCAAACGCTACAAACAATCTTAACCAAATTGCTAAAGTAGCCTAAACTATTGGCGTGATTTGCAAAGAAAACATAGTTAAGATGAAGAAAAAGATAGAAAATATCTCAAAAGAATTGTGGAAATATAGGCCCTGCAAGTTTGTACAGTTGTAGGAATAGACTATTTTGTGCTATAATATGACAATATGAGTGACAAACCCATAAATCAAGAGCATTAATTCTACATATATTTAGTAACACTATGTATAGAATGTTAAAAATACTAAATTTATAAAAAGTGATTTTTGACGGTCTAATAACATTATATCTATAGGAGGGCAAAATGGAAAATAAAAGGATTGTATTTATTATAGATGAAGTTTTGAAAGAAAAAAACTTTAGCAAAAATTGGCTGCAAGAAAAAGCTAATTTACAGCGAAGTCAGTTAAACTCCTATGCAAATAATAAGGTAAAAAGAATAGACCTTGAGGTGCTGGCAAGAATATGCACAGCATTAGATGTAGAGATAGGAGATATTATGAAGTGCCAATCACTAAATGGAGGTAATCAAAATGAAAACTAAGGTAATTGTCATACCTGAAGGCAAGGTGTGTGATTATATCGATGGGAAATTCAGAAATGATACTCCTGAAGAATATGTTCGTCAAACTATAGAAAAACGATTAATTAATGAACATAAGTATGACAGAGATCAGATTAATGTTGAATACACAATTCAAATAGGTTCAGGTAAAAAAAGAGCTGATTTAGTAATCTTCTCCGATACAAAAGTGGAAAAAAATCAGGAAAATATAAAGATTATAATTGAGTGTAAAAGCGAAAAAGTCGAAGCAAATAACGCCAAGGAAGGTGTGTCTCAATTAAAATCATATATGTCTGCTTGCCCTAATTCAGAGTGGGGAATGTGGACTAACAGTAAGGAAAAATTTGTATTTAAAAAATATGTTGATGACTCAGGAACTATTCAGTTTATGGATTATAATGATATTCCATCAGCGGATGGTAATTTGGATGACATAAACAGACCTAAGCGTACAACGCTAAAAAATGCTTCTGATGACAACTTGTTGTTTACTTTTAAGACTTGTCATAATCATATTTATGTTAATGAAGGTATGCAGAAACAACCTGCATTCTTTGAGTTACTTAAGGTTATTTTTTGTAAAATTGAAGATGAGAGAAATATTCCAAAACCTTTAGAATTTTACGCAACTAGTGAGGAAAGAGCTAATGCTGATGGACAGTTGACCGTTAAGAATAGAATTGAGAAAATCTTCGATAGAGTTAAGACAGAAAAGAAAAATGCGAAAATATTTGAGGCAAATGACTCTATTAAACTTCATCCTAGAACACTTGCTTATATCGTAAGTGAATTGCAAAAATACAGTCTTTTAAATACTAGAATAGACATAAAGGGTAAAGCTTATGAGGAGATAGTTGGAGCGAATCTACGTGGAGACCGTGGAGAGTTTTTTACACCTAGAAATGTTATGAATATGGTTGTAGAAATGATAAATCCAACTATAGATGAGAAAGTTTTAGACTCATCATGTGGTACAGGGGGATTTTTAGTTACTGCTATGACTCATGCTATGAAGCAATTAAAGACTGATTTTACAAAAGATATCGGGAAAGAAAAAGAAGATTGGGACGATTATGAAAAAAAAATGTTCCAAGATAAGATTACTGATATGGCAAAGGATAATTACTATGGTTTTGATATAAATCCCGACCTAGTAAAGGCTACTAAAATGAATATGGTCATGAATAATGATGGAAGTGGGAATATTTTACAAACAAATTCTCTTTTGCCACCTCATGAGTGGACAGATGACTTCAAAACTAGATTAGCAAATGCTTTACAAGTGGATAAAAAATCTATCAAGAATAAAGATGATATAGCCTTTTTTGATGTTATTGTTACTAACCCACCTTTTGGAAGTAAAATACCAATTAAAGACTATGCTATCTTATCTCAATTTGAATTAGCTAGAATATGGAGCCAGGATAAAAAGACGGGCAAATGGTCTATGACTGATAGATACCAATCTTCAGTTCCACCAGAAATTCTTTTTATTGAGCGTTGCTATCAGTTTTTAAAACCAGGTGGAAGAATGGGAATTGTCCTACCTGATGCTTTATTGGGTTCACCAGGGACAGGATACGTAAGAGAATGGCTTATAAAATATACAAAAATTATATCAAGTATAGACTTACATGAAGACACCTTCCAACCAGGGAATGGTACTCAAACATCTGTCTTAATCTTGCAAAGGAAAACACCAAAAGAAATAGCTACTGAAGAAAGCTCAGGTCAGATGGCCGACTATAATATCTATATGGCTATAGTTGATAAAATTGGTCATGACAAAAGAGGTAATACCCTTTTTAAAAGAGATGAAGATGGGAATGAAATCATGTTACCTGAAAAACAAAATGTAATTAGAATAGATGAGGTTTCATCAGGAGACAAAACATCACAAGTTGAGAGTCGTGAAAAGGTAGTGGATGATCAAACTGTGCTAGTTCCAGGTATTTTTCAAGAATGGAAGACTAATGAGGGGATATCATGGTAAATTCAGCAGCAATACATTTACAAAAAGCAGAAGTAGAAGTAGTTGAAGTAACAAAAGAGGAACTAAATTGGTCTACTGTCTCTTTAAGTGATGTTATTAATAAAGGGAAAAGACTTGAAGCTTCTGTTTTTGATGTAGAATCCAAACATGCAAGAGAATTGGTAAGGAACTCCAAATATGGATATGCTGAGATAAATTTGAGTGATGATATTATAGAGTGTTATACTAGACCGAGATTCAAGAGAATTTGGCTTGAGAAATCTGAATATCCAATTTATCAGCCAACATCTATGCTTGATGTTTATCCTACAAATGATGGCTATATTTCACGATTAACTAATACAGATATTGACGCACTAAGAGTTCATAAGGGACAGGTTTTAGTAACATGTAGTGGAACAATAGGAAACGTTAGTTTCGTAAGTGATACCCTGGATAAAAAAATATTTTCCCACGATCTATTGAGAATTAGATTTAAAAAAGAAGCAGACAATGGATTTTTCTATACATTTCTTAGAACGGATATAGGAAAATCAATTTTGAAATCAAATAAGTATGGGTCGGTTATTAGTCATATTGAAGCTGAGCATATAAATGAAGTGATTATGCCTACACCTCCTATTTTCTTGAAACAAAAAATTCACGATTTAATAGTAAAATCTTATGAAAATAGAGATTACTCGAATCACCTGATAGATGAAGCTACTAAACTTTTGGTTGATGAATTAGAATTACCGTCAATAGAGGAAATGCAAGAGGAAGCTTTCTCTTATAGTAAAGAGATAAACTATTTTAGAATTAAATTAAGCGAACTAAATGGACGTTTAGAGGGAAGTTACCATGTTCCTATTGTTGATGTTATAGAGAAATATTTGAGTAAAAATGCCATTTTAGTTAGGTTAGATGATGAAAGTCTAACTAAAAAAATCATTCTTGCGGGAGTGTTTAAAAGAAATTATGTACAAAAAGGACATGGTTATCCTTTTATTGGAGGAAAAGAAATAACTCAATTAGGTCCTGAAACAGATAAATATTTATCTAAAATTACTCATAAAGATAGATATGAAAAGGAATTGAGAGTAGAAAAGAATTGGATTTTAGTAACAGATAGAGGGACGATTGGAAAAGTAGTTTTAGTCCCAGAGCAAATGAATGGGTTTGCTGTCAGCCAAAACGTTCTTAAAGTTGTTCCTAATAGTAATCATGGATATATATATTGTTTCTTAAACTCAGACTATGGGAAAAAATTAATTGAAAGGGAAATATATGGTTCTGTTGTTAATATGATTGATGATAAGAGTTTAGGAAATATAAAAATTCCTATTCTGAAGGATGAAGACAAAGTTTCTATTATTAATGATTTGGTGATAAAAGCTAATGACTTAAGATATGAAGCCTATAAGAAAGAGCAAAAAGCAATTGATATTATGAATAAAGAAGTATTAGGTATATAGTTTTATCCCTTATCTAAATTACAAAATGGAAACTGGAACGGTGATAGGTAAAAAAATTAAAAACGACATAAAAATGAATTTACTATCACTAACTGAAACCCTATAAAGTAAGCCTTTTGAACTAGTTATACAAAGGAAAAAGAAGAGTGGGAATAGCAGGCAGAAATCTTTGTACCTTTGTAGAATGAGCTTTTATGTAGGACAAGATGAATGAGATATTATTAAGGTGTAGCTATATCAGTTACTTACAGGATATGATTATGTGTATTTGAGATTCTTTAATTTAAAACATATACAATGAGATGAGGCTTACTTAAAGGAAATTTAGAGGATTAATATAATTAGAAGAAAACTTTGTAAAGAAAGATTATATCTAAGCTTTGGAAATAGACTATAAATTTTAAAGGATAGAGGGTTGTTTTATGGATATTGAAATAATAGCTACTTCATCTATTGAAAGACTTATATCTAGAAATTCATATCTTAAACCTGCTATAAATAATAATGATAAGATACCAGTGTGGGATGGAGATGTAATTGTTTATGGAACTAAAGATCCAAACAAAAAGAAAATAAATTTAATCGGTAGAGTTCCTGTTCAAGTCAAAGGTCATAAAGTTGAGAATATAAGTGATTCAAAATTAAAGGGTATAAAGTTTAGGGTAAATAAAGAAGATATGAGGAAATATATAACAGATGGAGGAGTCATTTATTTTGTTGTCTATATAGATGATGATACCGAGAAAATATTTTATAATGCTTTATTACCACTAGATTTAGAACGTTTAATAAAAAGATATGACAAACAAGATAGTTTTGAGATTGATTTTAAACCTTTGCCTATTGGAGAAATTGAGTTAGCTGATATATTTTTAGACTTTATAAAAAACAGAAAGAAACAGCAAGGTACTTTGATTCCAGAGATATTATATACTGATGATATTGAAAGATTTAGAAATGAAATTCAAGAATTTAAATTTAGTTATAGTACAGTTGAACCTAAGGGAACTATTCCATTTAGAGAGTTAACGACTAGGGACTTTTATTTATATGCAAAGCCTAAGGGAATAGGGAACCCAATTCCATTTGAAAAAGTTAGTAATGCAATAATTAATATCCAAGATGAATTTGCAATATCTGTAGGCAAAAAGATTTATTATGATAATGCATATGTACAATGGGAAAAGGGGCAATCAAGAATTATATGTGGGAAATCAGTAAAAATAAATATAATCAATACTGATAAAAGTAATAGTAGAGCTGGTACTGTTAATTTTAACATTAATATTATATTTAAAGGTACTCTTAATGAACAGTTAAATGATTTATATTTTATGCAGGCATTAATTGAAAATGAAGAGTTAACTATAGGTGAACATAGTATTCCTTATGGCAATTTTAAATTTGATAAAAATGAGAATCTTTTTGAGAGAATATCAGATTTAGAATTGCTAAAACAGCGTCTAGAACATTATGGAGTAAAAACTGATTTCAACCTTGAATCCATAACTGAAGAGGATGATTTTAAAATATCATTCCTAATGGATGAAAATCCATCTATGGAAATTTTCAAAATAAATATCGTTAAGGTAGGAACATTAAGATTAGAAATTGCGAATATATCTATCTTATTATTTGTGGAAGAAAATATTGAAGAAGGTCATTTCGAAGTTGAAAGTTTTTTTGAAAGCCTTCGAAATGCAAAATATCGCTTAAATGAAACCAATGAAGAGATTGAGATAAGTCAATTTTTAATTTTGGATAAAAAAGGTCTGTTGGCTGATAATATTAATTCACAAAAAATCATTGAAGATATAAAAAAACATCATTCTGGCAATAAAAACATTTCATACATAAATGCATTTTTATTAGAAGCTATTAAAGCATATGATGAATGTAGCCCTCAACAGAGCGAACTTAGATATTTAATAGAAAATTTATCAAAATGGCTTTATGAAGAAAGCAAAGAGGATTATATTTTCTTAAATTTAGCTCAAGTAAAATATAGATTAGGTACATTAGAGGCCTATGATGTTGATAGGATAATAGCTATTGGCAATTTAGATAGGCATAATATAGAAACACAGGCAGGCGTTGCTATATTATTAAATAAAGAAGAAGAGGCAGAAGCATTAATAGCAGATATGAATTCAGAACAAAAAGAGTTATTTATGTCTTATCCCATTTATCATTTGTTAAAAAACAATGATGAATTAAAATCTGATACAAACAAGGACTAGCCTGGGGTAATCCTGCTATAGATTAGGGATATTTTAGGGCTTAAAGGTTTTAAAGATAAGAAAGATTTAAAGAGTATCCTGATGTTGTAACACTTGAACAATTTAGGAAAATGCTTGGTGGTATCGGTGATGGTACTGCAAGAAAACTTATGAGAGCAAAAAAGGTTAAACACTTTTATATAAGAGATACCTATATGATACCCAAAGAATATGTAATTGATTATGTCACAGGTGAACATTATGCAGAATATAAATATGATTTAAAGGTTCAAATATAAAATCATATTAGGAAACTGGATATGAAAACTAAAAGTTGTTTGCTCTTAATTTTGAGTAGGCAACTTTTTTATATAGATAAAATTGAATAGTATATTTTAACAGAGAGTTAGTTTATATGACTAGCTCTTTTTTGTGCCTAAAATTGAAAGGAGGGACAGAATTGGACGTAAAAATATATAGAACAAAGGATGGACAAAACTTTTCCCTTGAACCTATTTTAAATGATGGTAGGTATTGTACAGAAAAGGAATGTGACGTTGCCGGCATATATGCTATTCCTGAAGATATGAAAATAATTGTTTCTGGAGGGAGGTTGCGATTTGATGGCTCAGTGTATTTGATAAATGACAATGGAAAACCAGCCATTGGGATATACAAATTTAAAGATGGTGCGTTGAAACTTGATAAAGTAACTGCATTAGAAGAAAGTAAACAGAAAAAAATCAAAAATAAAGACATTTCACGATAAGCCGTTTTCTTTATTAAAAAATAGAGGGAGCGATTTTTTGTGTGAAAGGAGGAAGAAAATTGAATGCAAAGATAATTGCCATCACCAATCAAAAAGGTGGTGTAGGTAAAACAACTACCTGTGCCAACTTAGGTGTAGGCTTGGCTATGGAAGGAAAAAAAGTCCTGTTAGTAGATACAGATCCACAAGGAAGTCTTTCTATCAGCTTAGGATACCCACAGCCAGACAACCTTCCAACTACTATTACTACAGTAATGGAAAAAGTAATTACCGACACTCCCCTTGAACAAAGAGAGGGGATTATACAGCATCATGAGGGAGTGGATTTACTCCCTGCCAACATAGAACTGTCTGGTATGGAAGTTTCACTTGTTAATGTCATGAGCCGAGAAATCGTTCTAAAACAATATCTTGAAACTGTAAAAAAACAGTATGATTTTATCCTTTTAGATTGTATGCCCTCACTTGGTATGCTGACAGTAAATGCCCTTGCTGCGGCTGACAGTGTGATAATACCTGTACAAGCAGAATATCTTCCTGCAAAGGGTTTAGAACAGCTTTTACAGACTATAGGAAAGGTTCGCAGGCAGATAAATCCTAAGCTAAAAATTGACGGTATTTTGTTGACTATGGTAGATAACCGTACCAATTTCGCAAAGGACATTAGTAACTTGGTAAAAGAAACTTATGGAGGCAGTATCAAGGTATTTGACGCCTCTATACCCCGTTCTGTAAAAGCAGCAGAAATAAGTGCAGAAGGAAAAAGTATCTTCTCCCATGACCCAAAAGGTAAAGCAGCAGAGGGCTATGGAAACTTAACCAAGGAGGTGTTGAAAATTGAAAAGCTCCGCCAAAAACATAAAGCTGACATCAGTAGATGACCTGTTTTCTACCGAGGAAAGCAGAGCTGATGAAAACCGTGAAAAAGTAGTAGAGATACCATTGACAGAATTATTTCCTTTTAAAGACCATCCTTTTAAAGTGATAGATAATGAGGAAATGGTTGAAACAGCAGAAAGTGTAAAGAAATATGGCATACTTGTTCCTGCCATTGCAAGACCTCGAGATGAAGGAGGATATGAACTAATAGCAGGACATCGCCGTAAAAGAGCATGTGAGCTTGCAGAACTTGAAACAATGCCGGTTATTGTCCGTAATCTTGATGATGATGAAGCCATCATTATTATGGTTGACAGCAACTTACAAAGAGAAAGTATCTTGCCAAGTGAACGGGCTTTTGCATTTAAAATGAAGTTAGAAGCTATTAAAAGACAAGGTGCAAGGACGGATTTAACTTCGTCCCAACTTGGGACAAAGTTACCCCGAGCAGATGAAATAATAGCAGAACAAGTGGGTTCAAGCCGAAACCAAATACAACGCTACATCCGACTTACTCATCTTATACCTGAAATACTCTCCATGGTAGATGAGAAAAAAATAGCCTTTAACCCGGCTGTGGAATTGTCCTATCTAAAAAAAGAGGAACAGACCGACTTGCTTGAGGCAATGGATATGGAACAGGCTACTCCATCACTTTCACAGGCACAACGATTAAAGAAATTCAGCAATGAAGGGAAATTAACCCTTGAGGTAATGAGTGCAATTATGAGTGAAGAAAAGAAAGGTGACTTAGACAAGGTTACTCTTACTGGAGATACATTGAAAAAATATTTTCCAAAGTCATATACCCCAAAGCAAATGCAGGATACCATAATTAAACTGCTTGAGGGATGGCATAAAAAACGTACGAGAGAGCAGGAACGCTGAAATATAGGCGAGAAAGGAAGTGATGTTTATGGCGGTTTTCAGAGTAGAAAAAACCAGAGATTATACAGTAATGGCTAACCACCATTTAAGAAATACCGAGTTATCCTTAAAGGCGAAAGGCTTACTTTCTCTTATGCTTTCTTTGCCTGAAGATTGGGACTATACCACAAAGGGACTTGCCTGTATCTGCAAGGACGGAATTGATAGTATTAATACAACTATCAGGGAGCTTGAAGCAAATGGATATATTATTCGCAGAAGATTACGAAATGAAAAGGGGCAGCTTACCACAACGGAATACACCATTTTTGAAAAGCCACAAACCATTGATAATAGTCAATCTTCACCTAAAGGGGAAAACCCAATCTTGGATAATCCAATGTTGGGAAAGCCAATACAGGAAAAGCCTATATTGGAAAAACCTAAACAGGGAAAACCTATCTTGGAAAATCCCCACCAATTAAGTACTAATATATTAAATACTAATAAATCAAATACTGATTTATTAAATATGGATGTATCAAATCCTAATCAATCAAATCCACATCAATCAAGTAGAGAAAGGCAAAAACCGATGAGATATGATGGGATTGGATGTGATAGCGTAGAAGAAGTAAAAGAAATGGTTTTAAAGAACTTGGAGTATGAATATATCAAGGATTACCATGACTGTAAGCGTTTAGATGAAATAGTAGATTTAATGGTAGAAACCCTCTGCTCCACAAAGGACACTATAAATATTTCAGGAGACGATTATCCAGCACAGCTTGTCAAAGAAAAGCTATTACGTATCAATAGTTTGCATATTGATTATGTGTTTGAATGTCTTAAAAAGACTACCACCTATATTCGTAACATCAAGAAATATCTGCTGGCTACCCTCTTTAATGCACCATCAACCATAGATAATTATTATTCCGCACTTGTTAATCATGATTTATATAGAGACTTCTAAAGACGTTTTGTACCTGTATTTTAAGGAAATTACAAAGCGTCTTTTTTTGTATCCAAAATCAAGAAAGGAGAATTTTAAATTATGAAAAGACCAATGGCATATATTTCAGCAGCTTGGGGCAATAACGAATTTGAAAACACCGAGATTGCCGCCAAATATTGCAGGCAGCTTTATGAGGCAGGCTATACTCCCATGTGCCCACTTTTATTTCTACCCCTTTATCTAAACGATGAAATTCCACAAGAGCATAAAGATGGTATCGACATTGCAAGAGATATGCTTCGCCGCTGTCGTGTTCTTATTGTCTGCGGTGATGTTATAGATGAAAATGTGAAAAATGACATTGCTATAGCAGAGAGACTGGGAATTACCGCTACTACCCTTGAAGGAATTTTAACCGTAAGAAGACATGGACGGTCATAAGATGATTGTTAAATTATTTCTCATACAGTTGCTTGTTCCACCATAAAAAGACTTTAGAAAATACGAGAGGAGGCATAATTTATGCAAGAAGAAGTAGAAAATAGAACAGTAACGCTGGCAATAAGTACTACAAAACTCACAGGATATGTGCTTAAATCAGCAATACTTAAATTTTTAGAATCACAAAAGAATAAGAGCAGAGATAGTTCTAAAATTCCCCATGGTAAACAAAGTGTAAAGTAATCGTACAATAATATCATGGGTTTAATAGTGTCAAAAATCATGGGATAATAT
>ENA-UOOK01003982-UOOK01003982.1-fermentation-metagenome-genome-assembly--contig:-NODE-3982-length-16269-cov-4.249476_pt1 | contig 16269 bp, 12 predicted proteins | sample MGYA00245777_ERZ724023 | MGnify/ENA primary metagenome ERZ724023 (study PRJEB28704, sample SAMN03018312) | fermentation metagenome | biome: anthropogenic terrestrial biome; feature: soil; material...
CAACATGCCTCCAAGCAAAATTCACCCTTTGCAGCAGAATCTGGGTTTTTGAAGTAGAATCATAAATCAACGTAAAATATTAATTTGTAGGTTGTATATAAGTTAAATCATATATATTGCCGGTTATATCTATATCATCAATAACATATTTTACACTTGTTGTTCCATTCCAAGCAGTTACCTCCATGTAATAGGTACTGCTTGTTCTTTCATCTTCCCAGGACTTTGTGCTTCTCACCAGAGGCAATACATATTCCCAATGGATTTGACTTAATCTGTTTGCATTATCAAGCTCAAAGGTTTGTGGAAATGAAACATAGTCCAAGCCAAAATCATCTTTATAATCATATAAGCTTCCATTTTCATCAATGTACTGCATCTCTTCCAATTCAGGACTAAATCGAATTTGAATTTTATCAGCATATCCATCGGTCATCACATTAACCCTAACTCTTTCAAGACTTAAAAATCTGTGAGGCTCATTAGTAAGCTGCTTTCCGAATACATCTTCCTGTCCTCTCCAATGGTTCCAGTAGCCTTCTATGGTTACATTAGTAATTCTCAATGCTTCTACTTTGAATGTAACATCCTTAGTTTCACTTTTACCACTCGGTACAGTTGCTATAAATTTTGCTTTGTATGTTCCTTCAGGAATATCGGAAGGTATGGAATATTTATTTGCCCATGTCTTTATATTGCCATTATAATTTCCAATAAGGTCAAATGAAGCTTGGTATGATGTATCACAAAAAATAGTAACCTTTGTAGTCCCTGTATATTTTTTTGTAGCTGCCTTAATATCAATAGTAGTACCCGTCATAACTTTTTCAGATATTGATGGCACAAGGTCTATTGGAGTGTTTACTGTAACTGCGAAACTTTTACCCTCACGTTTACTTGAATCACCAACATCAATGGCTTTTATTTTAAAGGTATATGTTCCGTCTTTTACTGTACTTGGTATCTGATAACTAATATTTCTCCATATTATGTCATTACCTGTTTTAGTACCAGTTGCAGAACCATAGTTTACCGTTTTTACTGGGCTTACCCTTGTGCTTTCATTATAGAGAGCCATTTCTAGCTTTATATTATTCGGATACCTTGTCCAAGCATCATATATCTCCAGATACTCAGAAGCAGGAATACTGTCAAGACTAAAACCAGGATCTAGAGTACGAAGCTTTGCATCTAGGAATTGAATAGATGGCGCAGCTGCTAATGTAAAATTCATTGTGAAAGGATCTGACCATACACCTTCAACGTCCTTAACATAATATTTAAGTTCATAAGTTCCCGATGATAATTCTTCTGGTATATAATAACACCATTCACCTCCAGTCCTCCTGAACATTATTTTCCTATCTACAATCCCTTTGTCCTCTCTAGAATAATGGTGGTCAAGGTCATAGGACTGGCATACCCATCTTGTTTTATATGTGTTTTTACTGCTATCATAATCCCAATCTAGTGTAGCCCTTGCAATCGGTTTCCTATGAGCATATATTCTTAACTCAGGAGTACCAGAATAGTAGGAATAATTTGCAAAGTTAGGATCGGTTGAAGGTCTATCTTTTATTCTTCTAAATATACGGTACTCTCCTACCGTGTTAAACTTGTTTGCTTTGGTATCAATCCAGTTGCTATCTTCAGAAAAACTTGCTGTTGCAAAACTCTCCATGCCTGTAGGATTATCAAAGTAATTTTGATTTTGAACATATTGGAATTTTTTTTCTGTAATCAGATCACTTTCTTCATCAAAATCCATAATTTTTATATCAAAAGTATCGAGCTCTGCAAGTACATAATACTTTTCTATTGCCGGGCTGTTTGTGGTTACATAATCCAAAATTTCGCCCATTATTTTATCTATATCTTTATCCTTTGATATGTAGTAGTCATGATTTATTTGGCTTTTGATAATGCTATTTCCAACCAATATAAGCTTTGTATCCGCTTTAGACATTACCATTTTAAGGTCGCTTAGTTCATTTACGCTTCCATCGCTTATATAAACTATATATTTGTCCGATGTTGCCCTAAAGGGGTTAGAGTAAGATTGTCTTACTTCGCTGTATATAGTTCCAGAATAAAAACCTACATAATCACTTACCCATCGCATGTCAGGCTCCCATATTCTTTCTATTTCTGTTTCTGTTACTGTTTTTGTTAAGGTACCTCCATAGTGGGCAGTAAATGTTTGTTCATATACTTCTGATCCATCAGGAGATACATAGTGATATTGTGGACCTTCTGAAGTTCCTGTTCTTGGTATACTTCCGGAATATCCGTCTTCACTTATGTAATAACTTGAAGGGGCCGGGCTGCTGTCATAGGATTTTGAAGAACCATTGGCAAAGTAATAACTTATCACCGTATTATCATGGCTCGCAGAAAAATAGCTGCTTTCTGTCCTCGTCACTGTCGTTTCCTTGTTAACCCACTTTCCAAAATCTTCATATCCACCATTATCATCATAGTCATCTCTGTCTAAAGTACCCGAATAGCCTCCACTTGAATAAGATATTGAGCTTGGAGGTGTTGACGTGCCTGAATAGTAAGTATCAGAGGCTGATTGCGAATCTATATAGGTCTTCATATCCCATGTTTTTACTTGTGGCAATATATTTTTTGTTCTTAATGTATTATCAAAATTTACTCTATTGCTTGTAATGAAATTTCTTCTGTCTGAACTTAAATTCTTATCCATCATAATATAAAGATCAGCTTCCGGCATTACCACAGGCGTACTTATATACATACTTGTCATGGGAATAAGGTTATCTACCCAAAATTCACTTTCTATTGTTTTCTTTTTCTTATCAGCAGCAGTAATATATTCCTCTAAGGTTTCTTGTCCGAAATCTTCTGTTGCTGTTGCAACAAGCTTATATTTTCCTAACTTGTCGGGTGCATAACTTGTAAATTCTCCATTAGCAAAGGTTTTAGCAAGCTTTTCGCAAGTACCGTCATTATTGCTGTCATAATATAATTGCAAGGTTTTATTAGCTATAGTATCCTTATCTGTGCTGCTTACCATGTAATGCATATCAAGTTCTTCCATACGGGTAAGAACTCCGTTCCATATATTCATTTGGATTGCCGGCGCAACATCTTCATATATCACAAAGTCAAAGGTATAAGGTTTTGAAGTTCTTCCTAAAGTATTTGCAACTATAAGCTCTGCTCTGTAAACTCCGGGCTTTTTATACATAAATTCCTTTTTAAAATCGCTTAGGTTTCTCATTCTTAAGGAGCTTATGTCTCCGTCAACTGCCGTAAACTTCCAATCGTAAGTTACTATAGGATATTTTTCTGTTACAATATCTACATTTCCTGTACCTGTGTTTTCTTCTACCGTGAGCTTTCTGTTCTGTTTAAAAGTTCCGTTTATTTTAAATTGAGCATTAGGCTTAGTATCATATACATATACCCATTTACTAAAAGAACTTTTCATTCCGTCTATACTCACATATAGAACATCTATTTTCTTCATTCCATCCTGGCCGTCACCAAAGACATAATTTCCACTGAAAAACTCTATATCATTTACTTGTTCGTTGTTTATATACACAGTCCTTGATGAGACTTTGCTTAAATCAGTATTATCACTAGCTTCATAAGGTAAAATGTCAAAGGCCGGGTGAGGTATTTCACAATCAGGAATTACTGTAATCGGTGGCTTCGGCGGCGGTGGGGGCGGTTCTACAGGTCTTGGAGGAGCAGGAATTTCAGGGGGACCCGATTCTTTAATTACTTTAAATTTCAAAGTTGTACTTGCGGAATTTTCACTGTTTATATTATCCGTGAAATTTGCTCTTGTATTGCCTTTTAAGGTGTATTCCTGATTTTTTAAAATATCAGCAATTTTAAACCTTGCTTTGAAGCTGGCACTGCCTTTATTTTCATTTGTCGTAACATGATCTTTTGCATGAATATCTAAAGAAATATTCCAATCTTTTATATCGGCTCTTGTATAATATTTTTCTTTTTGTACAGGATCGTTATAATACTCTTCATCCTTTAAAGTACCTTCAACAAGAAACTCAAATTCAATTGGAGTATCCAGATATTCAAAAGTGTTGTTTTCCCCATAGTCAGTAACAATGAGCTTGCTATCTGGAGTTAAAACCTTTATTTCTGTTTCCACACCAGTCATTTCCTTAGGATCTATTATGGATAATATTCTATTTACCGTAAATTTTAAGATATTATTTCCGGAGCGTTGGTTGCTTTTATCATTTATGAAGTTTGCCTTTGCACTGCCGTTTAAAGAATATTCTTGCTTTTCAAAGATAGCGGATCTTTTAAATTTCAGCTTAAAAACAGCACTGCCTTTATTGTAGGAACTGGCATGAACGTTGTCTTTTATATCGGAACCTAAAGAGATAGTCCAGTCCTTTATATCAAACCTTGTATAACGTACTACCTTTTTTACAAGATCGTTATAGAATTCTTCATCTTTAAGGATACCTTCAACAAGAACTTCAACTTCAACCTCGCCGTTCAGGTATTCTGCAGGATTATCTTTTCCATAGTCATTGACAATAAGCTTCCAGTCCGGAGTTAATACTGTTATTGTAGCTTCAACATCCGTCATGAGCTTGTCCACATGGTCAAGCTTATCTAAAGTGAATGTACGGTATAGGAGCTGGTTGTTGTACTTGAACCATGCTTTACCTTCACCGGGATAGTTTACTGTCGGAGGTGACATTACATTTATATAACGATAAGCCTCCCTCTCACTGGCGTTTTCTGCGTTCTCAAAGGTGAGGGTTACACCATCCTTTTGAATGGGTCGGTTAATCCAGGCTTTGGTTTTTTGATCTTCTTGATTTCTCGGCCATTCTGCTGCTTCATTATAAGGGCTTATATTTTCTAATCCATAGGCATCCTTGTTCCATGGTCTATATAGCCATACGTTATCATTGATGCTTGAGCCTGTGTCTACGTCTACTGTCCACCAGGTATTATTATACCTATTTCCAGCCACATCAAAGCCATGATAACGGTATTCGCCTCTTACACTGTTTTTACTATAATAGCCGACATTGTGAGGGCTGTCTGTCTCAGCTTTAAAATCATTGGCTCTTGGATTTGCAGTTGCATAGTCACCATATACTACTATGTTTTTGCTAAACCATAACCTATAGTTAAAAGGAAATACACTTCCGTTAACTGTTATAGTTGAAGGTGTACCCGGTGGAAGGTTGCTTTTTATACTGTCGAAAGTATTTCTATTATTTACATCATAGAATATAGGGAAATATCCTTTTTCATAGTACATTTCACTATCCGATGCTGCATCTGCAGTCATGGAAGATATATTATGTATTATAAACATTGATATTAGTATTGATATTATTAGCATTAAGCTAATTTGTTTCTTTTTCTTCATATATTTTCACCTGCTTTAATATCGCTATTGTTTTGATATATTTTGTTTGCTAATATTCATTTATTTTTTATCCTTACATACATGCCAAAACTATCATCACTATTATTTTTAGCTATTATTACTTTTCTGTCATTAAGCCTATATTCTTTTTTATATGCAATCCCTTGTCTTTTAATTGCCAGGTCAAGAATGTGGTCAAAATCCTTTATTACTCTTTCTGCTTCATCTTCAAGAAGATGGTTAAGCAAATTAATGAATACATCCCCATGAAGTTCCTTTGTAGCTTTGGCATCAAATATGGTAATATCGTAACCACTTAATTCCCATTCAGCCATTCTTATATTAAAACTACAGTCTTTAAATATACTACTTTCTTCATAGGCTTCTTTGCTTTTGTAAAACCTAGTACCAACTACTTCATCAGGAGCATAATACCCCCTTAAAGGTAATCCTTTGCTTTTCTTAGCACTATCACTCATTACTCTTATTACATCCATTACTTCAGTTTTGGAAGGCGGGTATATTTCGTAAATTTTATTCTCATAATCATCATAGAACTTCACTATCTCACTATCCTTCGGTTTCATTGGTTTTCTCATGCTTTTGTCCAGGTACCTCATTACAATGGCACTTCCTTCGCCCCTGGTCAGTGTCCTTTTAGGAAGAAAGCTTCCGTCAGCTACCCCATTAATAAGGCCTAATGAATATGAGTATAAAACGTGCTGTTTATAGGTATCACCTATATTAGCATAATCGGGTATTCTTGCTTTTGCATAGCCTGTATGATTAGGTATTGGTGCTTTTTCTTTTTTAAGTGCAGCTTTAACAATTATTCTTGCTGCTTCCTCTCTTCGCAAGGTTCTTCTGTAATCTGTAAATTCATTTTCCTCAATAATTTTTTGCTCTTTAGCTAGCTTTATGTAAGGTTCTGCCCAGTAGTCCATCCCCTCCTCCACTTTAAAATTCATAGCTCTTAAGGTCATTTTTAAAAACTCATCCACTTTTAGAGAATCTTCGGGGCCAAACCGACCATCTCCGTAACCTGCAACAACTTCCATTTGTGTAAGCTTATCTACATATTCACTGCTCCAGTGGTTATCCATATCCTTGTATCTTCCGGCTGTTGTTCCAATATCTTCAATAGCTTCAATACCTATGACTGTATTACTGCTAAAGCCTAATATTAATACTATTAATAGGAGTATTATCCTTAAGTCAGTACTAGATATACAATTCCTTTTGGCAGGTATTTTTTTAGACACCTTATGGGATGCTTTTCTCACTTTTTATTGTTCTCCTTTTATTTTAATTTTTTTGTACTGCTTTGCATTATCTTAAAACAAACAGATAATCACTATTAGCAAAGGTAACTCTATCGCCATCCTTTATTTCATTTTCAACATTACATTCAAGCTTAATGTCATTTAACAATGTACCATTTGATGAGTTTAAGTCCTTCAAGTAATATTTGTTTTCGCAGGTTGTTATTTGAGCGTGAATTTTACCAACAGTATTATTTTTTATTACATAATCAACCATGTCATCTAGCCTTCCAATTAAAAAATCCTTTTTATTAATTGGAATTTCTTCTTTCGTGCTACCTGTCATATTTATGATATATGGCTTTTGCTCTTTTTTTACTGATAATAAAACAGTCTTGTTACCATATTCTGGATAACTTCCATAGTCTGAATCACTTTCATCATCAAGATCATTCTCAAAAGTCATGTTTTCAGGCTTTGAATTTAGATTATTATTTGTTTTATCGGCTTGTGGATTATTTTCTTTTTCCCCAAGAATCTCCTTGCTCTTTCTACCTTTTGAACTTTCATCCAAACTTCCTATAGTTCTTCTTCGATCTAATAAATTTTTAATAATTAGTGCATCTATTGCAATAATTATTAGAACAGTAGCAGCATATGTTGTTTTAATATTACCATTTAATGATTCAAGCAATTTTTTACTTGCCATGAACAGGACCAGCAATATAATCTGTGATGCTATACCTATTTCAAGTAGTTTAAAATTATGAGATTTACATGTATTGTTTTTAGAGTGCGATTCTACACTTTCCTGCTCATCAAGATCATTTATTTCAGAAGGCAAAGTAACTTCAGATATTGTATCTTCGATTTTATTTATATCGTTTAATTTACATTTATTAATTTCATTTTCTTCCTCATGATTTCCTTCATTTAACTGTTTTAGCAACCTATTAAGACCTGCTATATTGAAAGTATCCCCTTTTAAATAATTAATAATTTTTTGGATAAATCCGTCCCCTGAATCGTCATCTTCAGTATATGTAGCATTAATTATTAAATCTATAATAAGCTTTCGTAAATTTTGATTAATGTCTTCTTCCATTATTACAGGAACATACACCATATCTAGTTTAAATGCTGCAGGGTCGACATAGATGAATTCCTCTTTTAGAATATAGCACTTATTATATAGCAGATAGTTTACTCCTGAAAGCATCGTCTCAGTAATTTGATTTAATATGTTTAACAATTGACTTTTATTTATTTTTTTTCTTGATAGCAGTTGGGAAAGAGGTATTTTGGATGTTATTTTATAATATAAATATTCTTCATTGTTTTTACGTCTCAAGTCCATCGCTAACAAACCAGGTATACAGTTGTTTGTAATCATTTCTACTTGATATTCAAGCACTTTGCCAGCTTCAGGTTTTATTATAAAATAACTACAAAAGTCATCCCTTTCATACATTTGTATTATTTTACCTCCTCGAAGATTCATCACTGATTATCACCTCAATCAATCAATCAATTAATTATGTTGCTGTCTCTAATTCTACTGCTTTTAGCATCATTAATAATAGTATCATCACCAAAAACACTCTTCATAATATTAACTGCAAACTTAATTAATGCATCCCTGAAGATTAAAGCTATTCCTACTAAGACAGCAATTATCAGAACAATTTCTACCGTACCTAAACCATCTTCTTCATTCATAAATTTTTTTATCAGATTATTCATTCTTTTACCCCTTTCCTATACTTCAATCAAGATAAACTATTGCTAATCTCAATGCACTGGAACCAAATGAGTGCGTGCTTACATGCTATAATCACCTCTACATTCTTATTATTGATAATACTGCAGGGGTGGACACTATAAGAATAATTGCCACAAACATAAACATCATTGGTATTACCATTTTAGCGGAAGCCTCCTCTCCAAGTTTTTTTGCTGTATTTTTTCTCATTTCCCAGCTTTCATTAGATATAACTCGAAGTATTGAAGCAAGCTCGGCATTTCCTTTTCTAAGATTTTGAATTATTATTGATACAAAACGAGCAACTTCAATGGTCCTGCATCTTCTAGAAAAATCTTCATACACTTTTAATTCAGATTTTCCAGAAGTTATCTCAGTAATAACAATTTCAGCTTCTTTATAAAAATCCGATTGTTTTTTATTCTCTTTCACTATTTTTTCCCAAGCTTTAGATATTGTAAGACCAGCATTTACAAGAAGAGCAAGTTTATTTAGAAAGTCTGGGAAATCCCACCTTATTGAGAAATGCCTTTTTTTTAATCGACTTTCTAATTCTCTGTCTCCTGAAATAATAATTGCTACTAGGAAGCATGTACCAAAAAAGCAATAAGTCATATCTACAGTAGTAGCAAGACCTATTATGAAAATAATTACAAGACCTGTAATGAATAAGACGATTCTGTTTGCCCAATGAATTTTCAGATAGTGCCAGGAATTTTTTGTTCCTTTTATTTCAGTAAATTTCAACAACAATCTCCTGTCATAATTGGACATAAATTTATAATCTAATATATCCATTATGTAAAGACCTATTGGAATCAACTTTTTAAGAGGGTATTCTTTTTTATCTAAAGGATAAGTTATTTTATCATATTTTCTTTTAGATATTATATAAACAACTGTAACTAAAGATACCAGTATAATAATAGATATAAGCATTTTACACCTCAACATTATTTTTTACATATCTATTCAGCATTAAGTTTTATATTTCGATATTCATTATCTTTTTCGATATGAAATATGAAATAGTAATTAACACAAAAGCTATGCTCATTACAATTCTCCCTGCAGTAAACTTGTATATAGGTTCTATATAGTCTTTAGCTGTAAAAGATAACAGCGTAAGAATAATCACTGGCATAACATTCAGAACCTTTCTTTCCAAGTTTTTATTAGCTACCATAGTATCAATATCTTGCTTTATTTCGATCTTGTCATTAATTATGGTAGTAGTTCTTTTTATTGCTTCAACGATATTCCCCCCTGTTCTTTTGCAAATTTTGAAAACCTCTGCAAAATTTTTAACATCCTCAAGTCCGGAACGTTCTGCAAAATTATCAAGTGATGCTTCTATGGTTTCGTTCATTTCCAACTTTCTCGCTATGTATATTGCTTCTATAACAATATAGGTATCAGATCCTGGGTACAAAATTCTGAGATCATCTGCCATTCCCATGAAGGCTAATTCAATAGATTTTCCAGCCGATAAAGAGGAATGGAGAGAATACAGCATGTCTTTAAACTGCAAATTTAGCTCACTTTTCTGTTTCTTTATAATTTTTTTATTCTCAATTAGTGGATAAGCAAAAGCTAAAAAACTCAAACTTATGCATAATAGATGGCTTTCATAGAATAAGTAAGCTAAAAAATATATTACAGGCACCACTTTTACAATATGATAGACTTTTTCCTTGAATGGCATGGTATATTTGTTGTAGTCAGGAATGCTCATACCTCTCCCCCTTTCTCAATCCTGCTATATCAAATTTTACTGTGTTAATTAGTTTGTTACCAGTGCTTTCCAACTGCCCTATAACCTTCCCTTCCTTATTGTCACCCTCATCCTTGAATTTAAAAAGTGAGTTTAGTATAATTTCTCCATTAATAAACTCCTGGACCTCACTTATTTCAAAGATTTTTCTTGATTTATCCCGCATTCTTGTCAAATGAACAATAATATCTATTGTAGAGGCAATTTGCTGGCGTATAGCATCTAATGGTAGCTGGGCAGCACTTAAAACCATTACTTCCAACCTTAACAGCATGTCCTTTGGAGAATTGCCATGACCAGTTGAAAGAGAACCCTCATGCCCCGTATTCATAGCTTGTAGCATATCTAAAGCTTCCTCACCTCGAACCTCCCCTACAATTATTCGCTCTGGTCTCATTCGCAATGAAGTTCTTATAAGTTCCTTAATCCCTATTTTTCCCCTTCCTTCTATATTTATATCTCTTGTTTCTAAGCTTATAAGGTTTTCAATTGATGCTATCTGGAGTTCAGCTGAATCTTCTATTGTAATTATTCTCTCATCAGCAGGGATAAAATTTGAGAGAACATTTAAAAAGGTAGTTTTACCAGAGCCTGTCCCACCACATATAAAAATGTTATATTTAGCTTGTACTAATTGCCTTAAAAATTTTGCTGCTTCATTAGTAATAGAACCCCATTCAATAAGCTGTTCCATAGTTAAAGGTTTTTGTGGGAATTTCCTTATAGTCATTGCAGGACCGTTCAAAGCTATGGGTTTTAACACAACATTTACTCTTGAACCATCTTTAAGTCGTGCGTCTACAATCGGGGAAGCTTCATTCACAACTCTGTTTGCTTTGGAAACTACAGATTGTATAACATCATCTAATTTTTCACTATTTTCAAATTTATCATTTACTTTATTTATTCTTCCATTTCTTTCAATAAAAATATTGTTCGGTCCATTTATCATGATTTCTGTGACAGTTTCATCATCAATAAATGGTTGTATGACTCCAAGCCTTCTCATGGTATTAAATACAGTTTCCACCATTTCCTGCTTTTCATTAATACTAAAATAATGTTGCTTTGAAACTTCAAATGCAGCGTCTGTTATCATATTTCTTATTTCAGCATCTGTAATATCCTTACCCAGATCAATATTACTAGTTACAATATTCCGTATATCATTTAGTATTTGTTTTTTACATTCATATGTCATAGAATTACCTTCACAAATTAAATTTTATCCTGTGTTTTACAATACTTATAGACTATCTTTTGCAGCTCTATATTAAAATTATTGTCTTCATTAACAACAGAGCTCTGCGAAATACTTATTTCTTCGTAAGGAAGTTTTATTTCTATGCTTTTCCCTATCTTAGATAGATTATAGCCTAAGACCTTTAAATTCTGGTTGTTAAATATGTTTTCTTCCCACCGATTCATGATTAAGGTCATTCTCCCCAGAAAATCAATGTTCCTTTTTTTCTCATGAGTCTGGGCATCTTTTAAAAAACTTTCTAACTTATTTATAGCTATCCAGTCTGGAGTTGTTATTATTATAATTTCATCGCTTTCTTCCATTACAGTTAGGTTCTTGTAATTAAAACTACTTGGTAAATCTATTAAAACAATATCGTACAATCCTGTTAATTTTATTTCATCTAATAAAAGCTTTATTTCTGCAGAAGATACTTCATCTAATTCTAAAGAATTATCTGGTGGCAGGAAGTAACCTATATTATGAATGGTTTCATATTGTGTTATTTCTTTAATTTTCATATTAAGTTTTTCATCATTTTCTTTTAAAGCAAATAGTACTTTTGAAAAGCTACTCTGTATTTTTATTTCATCTATCTTTTCAAAGAAACAATTTAATGAATTTATCGATTCTAAATTCAGGTAAAATACTCTGAAGTCCTCTTTAGCTAAATATTTAGATAAATTTACTGCAATTGTAGTTTTGCCAGTACCACCTGCAGGTGAATATATGGTTACTACCCTGGTTGTCTGTAGTTCTTTTTGATCAAAAACATTAGTTTGTAATGATTTCTCATATATTTTAATAATATTTTGAACCAACTTTTCCCCATGGCAGTACTTGTATATGGTATTTTCATTTTTCGGCATTCCTCTATCAACAACTTTAATTACTACTGGAGTTTCTTTATCATATTTTAAATTTTTGATTTCATTAATAAATTTTTCACTTGCCAGTATTATGTCTATCTTACTTTCTTCCTCTATGAGAAATTGTTGAAGGATCTCTATATTTGTAAAAAAACTTACCTGGAATTTGTATGGGAATTTTTCCATAAGATACCCTGTAAGACTTTCAATATACGCTTGGTCATCATCTGCAAGTAATAGCTTCAATCTTCCCATATTTTCCCCCTAAATTTGATAGTATTATTTTGTAATAAGTTATTAATTTTTTATCTTTGCTATTTGATTGTTTTTGTAAAGTTTTGTTGTAACAGTTTGTACTTTTAGTCTTAATATAATATTTTTTACCATCAATGGCAATTATGTGTCTTATATGTATTATATATCCAATTACTTATTTTGTCAATTATAAAATTATTTAGGACGATAATATATTTTTTGTATGCACTTAGTAAAATATATTATGGGCAATAATGCCACATTTGGAGGTTTTATTACCCATTAAGTTGACACTTATTCCCACAAATAGTATATTGTAATATATCAATAATAGAAATGAATTTTCATATTTTAGTAATATTAATATAACATATTATATAATATGTTATAAGAAGCAATATAAGATGCAAAATAATACAATATATTACTAGATGTTATAGTGTACATTGCATTATTTTATATACCATTGTATAATATAATTATACTTTGCCGAGGGGTGATTTGGTGGTAGAATATCATTTAACTTTATTAGCTATTGATTTCCTCAAACTAATGATCACGTTATATGAGCTACAAGATGTAGATTATAACACTTTTTACGAATGCTGTATCTTAAAAATACAGTTCCTTGATGATGTAATTTTGAATATTCCTTCAGCAAAAAAAAGAGAGGAAGCTAGGTTAATTATAGATAAATGTAAAGCTGTTATAAATATTTCGGTTTAGCTTCCATATCATAATACTCAACTATAAGATCATCAAGTTCCTTGCTGATCATAAGTGCTTTGCCTGAGTTAATAGTTATTTGCCCATCTCTTATAGTTTCACCTAGCTTTTCTTGCAGCAATTTAATTTCCTGCTTAAGTTGGGTAACTTTTTCTTTTTGTACCATTTTCATGACCTCACTTAAGAATTTTATCCTTTGTAGTTATTTCCCCTATAAAACTTATCTTTTTATGTAAAATTAATTAATGCCTTTCATATCAAAATGTTCAATTTAACTTTAATCATTTTGCACTAATTTCAATTTATAATTATATATACCCAACATGCATTTCTTTAAGCATATATTATATTACACATATAAATCATAATATTTTACAGATTCCTCCATTTAGTAATTACATTACTAAATAAATCTTAATAATGATTTTATGTTGACACTTAATTTTCTTTTGCACTAGGATTATTAATATACTTTAAAGCATCTTTTTCAATAATCAAATCTGAAACTCTCAGTTGTTTTAACAAAACCTTTATACCATTTTCATAATTTTTAAATTTTATATGTTTATCATCTTTTGTAGAATACATTTCATTAAGTTCAGCGATATAAATATAATCATCAGTTATTACAGTACCATTCCTTAAAACAGCATATCCATTTTTAATATTCAAAAGGTCTTTACCTAAAGCATATGGAGCCTTGAAATCCATTAAATTTGCAATGGTTGGCAAAATATCAATTTGCCCACCTATAACACTCATAGTTTCACCATTTTTCAGGCCAGGATAATGCACTATTAATGGAACCTTCTGAAGTCTTACCCATTGGGCATCACTGTAATCTAAATTAATAAAATCCATCAATTCATTAGAGAGATGCCTTGGAACTCCTGAATGATCTCCGTAAACTACAAGAAGAGATTTATCAAAAAGTCCTTTCGCTTTCAATTCATCGATAAATTGTCCAAGGCATTTATCAAAATACATTATGGCCTTAACATAATTCCCCATAAACATACCTTCCAACTCACCAACTTCAAAATTGTACTCCTCAAAAAATGTAAATGGGTAGTGGCTTGAAAGAGTGATAAAGAATGAGTAAAAAGGGTTAGTTATATCAATTAAATCTAAAGATTGCCTAAAAAATGAGGCATCACTTAGTGCTTCACCCTCCCACCCTGCAAAATCGTCCATATTATAATATGAATCATCAATAAATTTATCAAATCCTATTGTTTCATACATTTCAGTTCTGTTCCAAAATTTGGAGGCAAATCCGTGAAGTGCATAGGTATCATACCCTATAGATTTTAAGGCTTCAGGTAATGAATAATATTCATTTTGATCAAATCTTACATATGCAGCCCCTTCTTTAGCAGGATACAAAGATGTGTTCAGTAGTAATTCTGCATCTGAGGTGTTTCCTCCAGCTACTTGATAATAAATATTATCAAAATATAAACTTTCATTTATTAATTTATTTAAATTAGGTGTAATTTCAACCCCATTTATCTTCCTATTTACCATAAACTGCTGTAAAGCTTCAGCCTGTATAATTATTAAATTACTTTCCTTAGCTACTCCTTTATAGCTTCTTCCTGTTTCAGGCTTATTATCGAAATGCTGTTTAATAAAGTCTCTTTCTTGTGTAGATAATTCTTTATTTTCTATATTATTTTCTTTAAAATACTTTCTTAAACCATCATAATGAGAATACAAGACACCTAGTTTCTTTGTAACATAGTTGCTGCTGTATATTAAAGCATCTTTTTCTGTTTTGTTATATACAGATATAAATCCTGTAAATCCTAGAACTACCGATACTAAGAAAGCAATACTACGTTTAGAGAATGGAACCTTTTCTATTCCTTTTTTCTGCAGCTTAACCAACCATAAAAGAAGTATGGGAAGATCTAAAATGTAAAATATGTCTTTAATCTTAAATAAACTCATTATACTTTCTTGAATAGAACTTGCAAGTTTAACATCAATCTGCAATACAACAGGTACTGTCAATATTCCATAATAATAACGGAAATAATTTGTATCACTTGTGAGCAATATGGATATGGCTAGGTTAATAATAAAGACTGCTATTAGTCTGTTCTTATTAAAAGCAAAGACAATAGGGGCAGTAATAATGATTAACACACAAAAAGATACAAAAAGCATCCTCAGATTGTCTATTGAAAAATAAGGTGGTCTGCTTATCTCAGTTGCAAATTGAAAGTACAAACATTTAAACATCATAGAAATTATATAATATATCCAGTAATTTTGTTCATGTTCAAGTGCTTTAGTTAAGCTGATCATATATTTGGTTTTTGTATTGGTTCTTGTATTTTTTCTAAAAGTTGCTTCTGGCACAAAAAATCCTCCTATTAAAAATATCTTTGAAGATGCACTAAAATTGTACATGAATAAATTATACCTTAATATTATTAAAAACATATTAAAACTTGATTAAAATTAGTTAAATATTTACATATGAATATTCTTGTTAAATAGTCCTTGACATGAAGAAACAGGAGACATGTCTCCTGTTTCTTATTATCATGAATGCTTAAGTTATCCTAAATATTTCTGCAAAGTCTTTCTAATAGCATTTTCTCCTGCAATCATTTCTGCAAAATATCCTTCAACTTTTTTGCCCAAACCTACTTCATATAAATTCAATCCAAATAATTCTGCATTTGATAAAATTGGTTTTAGCTTACCTTCTGCGCTTTCGGGGGCTCCAATTTTTATATCTGCAAAATATGGTTTTAAAGTTTCCATCATTGGATCAGAACTTAAAGTCATTTCTTTACCTGCATCATTTAATCCCATAACTGCTTCGTTAAAGGCTTCAGAAAGAGTTGGATGAGCATATTTTTAAGCTTGAGGAGGCATCACGTCGTGATCATCGTAAGCTGGGCAAGGAACTGGCCCTGTTCAGCATCAATGAAACGGCTGGAGCTGGCTTTATCTACTATCATCC
>ENA-UOOK01003983-UOOK01003983.1-fermentation-metagenome-genome-assembly--contig:-NODE-3983-length-16267-cov-94.769677_pt1 | contig 16267 bp, 17 predicted proteins | sample MGYA00245777_ERZ724023 | MGnify/ENA primary metagenome ERZ724023 (study PRJEB28704, sample SAMN03018312) | fermentation metagenome | biome: anthropogenic terrestrial biome; feature: soil...
ATCAAATGTCAAAGCAAGATAAGATTGATGATCTAGATGAAAGGAACCGCTTGATTCGGTTGAAGTCGAAAAGCAAGGCGTTCAATGTAACACAGGCAATTTGTTTCATATTGATGATTGCTTTCATGTTTCTAGGTACCACAGCAAAAGAAATGCTTCTTATTTATACTGGGGTTGGACTGGCGTTCGGTTTCAACATTTCGATGATAGCCGAGATCATCTCTAGTATTTATTATGAAAAACACACTTAAAGGAGGATACATTTTATGCTTAAAAAAAGAGATCATGCTCATTTTATGAACGGCGAAAAGAATGTGCTAAAGATAAAAAGTGAAAAGAACTTTGTGTATGGCATTATAAGCACGATTCTCGCCATCATTTGTTTGGTGGTACTGCTCATAAAATTCGAATGGCGTTTTCTGATTGTTGGGATTTTTCTAGTTGCTCTGGCGGCAGTAAACTATTCCATTGCCTTTTCACGGAAAGGAGCATTGGAGCAGCTCGCAGACAGTATAGATGAACGGGATATCTACATAACGATGAGAAGCAGTCGATTGGCACTAAAATTGTTGAATTATATTCTGTGCGCGTGTTGCTTTGTCTGTTTAGTTCTATATGGAGCGTTTAAAACACAGATTTTTCTTATCATTTCAATAACTTTATGTGTTGTGCTTTGCATATTGTTTGTTGTTATGCTGCTTGCTAATGTCCATTATGAAAAACATAGCTAAACATCATTTTTTTAAGTAGATCGAAGGTGGTAAGTCATGGTAAAGAAACCGGTCAATGAATTGATAAAAGATGAGCGTGATCGTGAGATTGATCTGAAAGCAAGTCGAAATGCACGTATCGTTGAAGGATATGCGGTTGCAATAATTGTAATCGTACCTTCCACCATACATGGTAAAAGGTACGATTACTATTATTGCAACCAAAGCCAGTAGAATAATGGGTTTTATATCTACCATTTAAGCCACCCCAGCTTCTTCTATTCTTTCTTCTTCTTCAGGTCCTATGACTTTTAATTTTTTTAAAATATCGGGTCTTCTTTTTTTAATGTAATCAAATATTACAACGGTTACTAATCCTTCTGCAATGGCCAGAGGTACCTGGGTATAAGCAAATATAACCATGAACTTGACTATGGCTTCTCCAAATGTGGGAATGGGGAAAGCCAGTGACAGCTGTAGTGCGGTGGTTATGTAGGTTAACCAGTTTCCAAGAAGTGCGGCAAAGAATATTCCAATCGAAGGACCCCAACCTATCTTCTTAATACCTTTAAACACAAGCCAAGCTACAACGGGACCTACAATACCCATGGAGAAAATGTTAGCTCCGAGGGTTGTTAATCCACCGTGTGCAAGTAGAAGAGCTTGAAAAACCAGAACAATTGCTGCCATGACGCTAGCAACTGCAGGTCCAAATAATACAGCACCTAATCCATTACCAGTAGGGTGAGAACAACTTCCTGTAACTGAGGGAAGTTTTAAAGAAGATAAAACAAACATAAATGCGCCTGAAACTGCTAATAAAGGTTTTGTTTCTGGTTTTTCATCTGTAATTCTTTTAATACGGATTACTCCGTATGCAACAACAGGTATTGAAATTAAATACCATAATAAACACCATTCCCATGGTAAAAATCCCTCCATAATATGCATGATCAAATCTCCTTTAACGTTTATCAAGCATAATTGAATAAAATGGATATATAAAGTTTGCTATTTTACTTGAACAGAACTAAAGTAAATTGAAAATAAGGTGCGCCAAACATTGTATGAGATTAACAGTTAAAAAAAAATTCAAAAAGAATTTAAAACAGATTGGTTAATTAAAATCAATGAAAGTTAAAAATGATATAATAATTGCACTGGATCTATTCCAGATGGATGCTGTCAGGAAGTTGTTAGAGGAAATATCAGGACAGATAAACACTGTAAAAATAGGCTATCCCCTGATACTTTCAGAAGGGCTCCATTCAATATCTAAAATTAAAGAGGAATATGGATTTAATATCATAGCTGATTTTAAAGTTGCAGATATTCCAGAAACCAATCAAAAGATTGCAGATTTAACCTTCAATGCAGGTGCCTATGCCATCATAACCCACGGATTTGTGGGTAAAGACAGTGTACAAGCCTGTCTTGATACTGCAGAGGAATATGGCCGGGATATATTTATTTTAACTGAGATGTCACATCCTGGAGCAGAACAATTTATACAGAATGTATCATTAGACATTGCCCGTATGGGTGTGGATTTGGGCGTAAGTAACTATGTCGCACCGTCCACCAGACTGGACCGTCTGAAAAAAATCAGGGAAATTGTGGGAGAAGGATCATTTATCATATCACCTGGGGTAGGTGTCCAGGGTGGAGATCCAGCAAAGACACTGGAATTTGCAGATGCTTTAATCGTTGGCCGATCTATCTACGCCTCGGATGAACCCCAGGAAGCTCTCAACTCTATCATAGATAGCATTGAACTTTAAACCAATCATTTCATAGGATAACTCAAACATCAAAAAACAGATGAAGGTTAATGGGGTGAAAAACTGAACCCCGAACATCTGTAATTCAGGATTGACTGTTGCCAGCGTTCCCAGGACAGTAAATAATAAGATAACTATTTTAAGGGCGAATCTGTACTGGAAAAATTCTTTAACATACCTATGCTCTTCTGCCCATTTACTGTCATTTCCTATTTCATCCAGGAATGCTGCCGCTGCACATACAGCCAGGGTTATGATTCCTATGGTAGGAAAGCCAAAAATCATGATTATTCCTATGAAAATTAGTAAGGATAGGATATGGTTTAGACAATCCACTTTCCAGGCTAATACTGTTCCAATCAGGATTGCCAGGAATATGCAAGCTGCATCTGCATTGGTAACCGCCAGGTAACCAATGGTGATACCACAGATTACCGCAGCTACAACACCCAGGAGTATATTGTTTTTCTGGTCTTGGGCATCATCAGATACCTTCATAAACAAACCCGAAAGGGAATAAAATAATATTTCCAGCATATTATCAGATAGATTTGGTTATTAATGTCTATTTTTTTCCGCTCATTATTTCCCAGGCGCCGGCCACCATTATGGGGAATATCATGGTTACATCTCCAATCACTGTAACCAGATTTGACCCGCATTTTGCCTTAGCCCAGGACTTAGCCTCTTCAAGGGGTGCTCCTGAGAGACTTCCTGTTTCGCTGCGGTCCATGGTAACCTGGATCCCAGTGTCAACCCCTCCTTTAAGGAGGTTAGATGCCAGGGCATAATGTTTTGGCAGTCCACCTCCCAGCATCACTGCAGCTACCTTAGGGGATGCATAAACTTGATCTGAAAGTTCATGCATATCAGCCACAACATCCAGGATTAATTCATTTTCCTGGGTGTGCATCCACAGCTGAAGACCCAGCATGCTATCAATTATTCCTGGAGAGTAGATGGGGGTTTTTTTACGGGCGGCAGTATTTAAGATGGAGTTTTCATCGGGAATCCTCTTACCAATTTCATATAGAAAATCCCTGATACTGAATTTGTTTTTGTCTTTAGTAACTTCAAAAAATAGTTTGATTATCTCCTTTTCAAAGATTTCAAAGTCTTCTGATTTAGTGTAGACATCACCTATTCTACCAATACCCATTTCACAGAGGTTTTCATCAGTACCATGGATGTCCCGATAATGGCTTCCTCCAAAGGCTTCCAGCAAGTCGTGGGTAATGTTTGCGCTGCTGGTGATAATCAGATCTATCTGTTCCTTTTCAATTAAGTCTTTGATGATCTTTCTAAGTCCTCCAGGCACCATTGGTCCGGCGATACTTAAAAAGACAGAGGTATCCTTATCTTCAATTACCTGGGCAAGTAGTTTGGTGGCATGGGCCAGCTTTCCAGCTCCCAGCACCCCTGATTTTCCCATTTCATCTATGATCTCCAGGACACTCATTTTCTCCTGAAGTTCCATTTGATTGATTTTCAAATTTGTTAGTCTCCTTAATAGGATTTATTTATGAAATTAGTTTGGGTGTTTTAAATAAATTATGAATTATGGTAGAAAATTGAAAATAAAAAAAATTAGATAAAAAAAGATTTTTTTAAGAACACTAATTTTTTTAAAAAAATCTGTTTTTATTTAAGAAATATCTGCGATCTTATTTAGCAGATCTGTACGAGTTATTATACCGCCCGGATGCCCATTTTCATCCAGAACTATCAATCTTCCGATTTGATTTTGATTCATTACCTCTACTGCATCGGCAATCATCATGTCAAATTCAACTGTGATTATTCTATGGGACATTATATCTTTTACCGTAAGTTTTTCTTTATTCTGGCCAATGGCTTTGGCGATATCACTGAGGGTTAAAATTCCAACAACCTCCCCAACTTCCATTACAGGGGCTCCATCAATACCTTCCCTTGTAAGAATCTGAGCAGCTTCTTGAATAGATATATCCTGACTTAAAGTTATCAAATCCATGCTGGCTACTTCTGCAACCTTCTTTTTGGGGATGCTGCGGATACCTGTGGTGTCTAATAACAGTATGTTGTCCATATCATCCCTGCCAACCACTACACCATTTATCACCAGCTTATTTACTGGTGTAGGACCTACCCTTATTTTGTCTCCCAGATCGATGCTTTTTATATTACCTATGGCTTTAATTGCTGCTTCACACTCACCGGGGTGCGGGATGCTGGTGAACTCGATCTTAGCTACTGTCAGGTCCTTCAGTATTTTATCATCCTTGTAGAGTGGTACCTGGGTCTCTTTGTTGATATCTGAAATATTTAGATTATGATAAGCTTCAATTGTAGGTTTATAACCACCACGTGGACCTGGAACTCCTTTGACAAGGCCCAGACTCCGTAACGATTGCATCTGATTTCTTATAGTACCCGGATTCCGGTTCATAATTTCAGCAATTTCCTCGCCCTTAATGGATTTACCATCCGACTGACGATATAGATTTATCAGACTCTGTAAAATTTCTTTTTGTACAGACGTAAGCAAAGTGTACACCCCTAAAATTTAATAATTTTTAGATAATTCATCATTATTTCTTAATTATGTCCATATGTAATCATTTAATATTAGTAATGTTTTATAATGATTATTCTCATCAAAATATATTATCATGATCAATTATTTAAAATTTTCTTAAATAACTTCAATATTGTTAAAAGATCAACTAAAGATTATGTACAAGCAATGAAATTAATAAGCAATTCACATCAAATAGTCAAGTTTAAAAAAAAATTACCAGAGAAAGGAAATAAACAATTTCTTGTAAGAACCGAATTAAATTTTGTTAAAACATTCATAAGAAGCTTATGAGTAAAAAGAATAAAACCAACCCTGAAATAAATTAGATGTTTCCGGATCTTATTCTTATATGAAAGCCACACACTGATCCATGATTATCTTTTTGTTCTTTATTGGGCATAAAAAAATATCAACCGATTGAACAGGATAATTCTTCTGCAGGAATATCTTCTACATTGCCCATCTAAAAAAAATAATCTCCATTATTCCTTTTTAAGAATTTCATTCAAATTATTAATTATATTTTGATTTGATAAGCGGTAATATATCCAAATTCCTTCTTTACGCCAGTTTAATAACCCTGCTTTTTTTAGTATATTTAGATGGTGGGATACAGTTGGTTGGGGTTTATTAAGTGCACTTATTATTTCACATACACACAATTCTTCTTCTTCAAGTAAATGAAGAATCTTAAGTCTAGTTGGGTCTCCAAATGCTTTGAAAAACTCGGCATTTATATTTAATACACTTTGGTCTGGTATTTTAGATATTATTTTTTTTAGTATTTCATTTTGCTCACAACTAGGTTTGTCTTTAGAATTGACCTCACAACTTTTCATGAATTTATTTATTCATTATTAACATATTTAAATATATGGATTTATTAGTGCAATGAAAAAAACTAAAATGCTTTATTTATTGTAAAACATGAATCCGTCTCATCACAATGACAGAGGTCTTTAAAAAATTATTTGATCATATTATGATGTTTACAAGGGTAGGTACAAAACCAGATAAATTAAACTATTATGTAGTAAATGCTATCTGAAAGAGGTACTGATATAATCCACAATCATTCTGAAATTCTCAATTAATTTAAAGGTTAAGAATTTGATAATAAGGTTATAGTTTGTGTGGGTGGAATTGATAATTGTCCATTTCCAGGAATAATTGTCCATTTTCCCCGGAGTAAAATTAATATTAATAGATCTTTCTTTGATATTATAACTATTATGGATACTGTAAAAAACTAAATTTTTACTCAAATCAAAAGATTAAAAATATTTTGGATAATTAAAACTTTCAAATAGATGATAATAACTTGTTGAAAGTAGTATAAGCATTACTGATTGGCATATGTGGAAGGGGAAGTAATATTTCCCTTGAATAATAGGAGACTTACTCATTTTATTAACTCCTATTTGATTGAATCTGCATTATATAATTTATTTCTGTATCTTATTCAACATGTATCTTTGTTCTATAAAATTTCACCAGTTACAGCATCAACTTTCACTGTGGATGTTTGACTAATTTCGTCTCCCACTTCGTTGTATATTTTTCCACCAACCAAGTAGTAAGGAACATCAGTATCTGTGATTAGTTCTGCATAATAATTTATATGGGGATCATCACCCAGCACTGTTTTTCCGATGCTTATGGCTTCCTCTGTACCAATGTAATTAGCATTTTTTGTGGTGGACGTTATAGTGTTATTAGTTTGATTTATCCCTGAATTTGAATCATTTGCAACTGTAGTATTGGTGACATCACCAGTTAAATATCCATCAAAAAGAAATCCGCTGAACATTCCTAGCCCTGCAACTATGATAACCGCTATAACCAGCAGAATTTTAATTTTATTATCCAATTACATCCACCTAGATAATTCTATTATTCAATAACATTCAAGATCTATGTTTAACTATGTTGCTTAGAAGGTATTAAAATTCTGATCAGAAAGAATTTAAAAAAATAAATTCAAAAAAATTCGGTTAAATTTAAAAAATTAACAATTTAAGAAATTTCATCATAAAAAAAATTAATTAAAAATTTTTTAGAAATTTAAAAAAAAAATTTAAAATGGAGATTTTAAAGTCTACAATTAATTTATTCTGTGGTATGCACTGTTTAAAACAAATGTTTTAAGCAAGGTAGGTCTTAGCTACCCAGTATCCAGAGCCAATTGCTCCGATGTGTTTTGAACTGTATTTAATGTAGTTCCAGTTTACCCATCCGTTACCAGTGTTTATCTGAACCCATTGATGAAGAGGATAAGAACTACTACTGGCTCTTACAGTTCTAACACTTACTCCTGCTGCGGATAGTTTATTATATAACCACAGAGAGCTGGCCCAGCAGTCTCCCCAACCAATTATTTCCATTCTATATGGGTCGGAATTTCCCTGTGCCCGTCCGTATATTGCTTCTTTGTATCCGATGGCGTCGATTTTAGCTTGTATACTTGCATCTGGTGTATAGAGACCTTCTCCACTTGATTTATTCCATGGGGTTACTGATACTGTGTTGGGTAATCGGTTGTTTGTTTTATAGAATGCTGTGATCTTTGAATAAGTGTAGATCATATTTTCTGGTCTCATATTCCCCAGGGAAGTGCTTATGAAGTTGGGTAGCCTTCCGTTGGTATTTATAAATTTGTTAATTGAATAGGCTAATTTGATATATTCACTTTTAGACAGAGAACCACTCCATACGTTTTCGTTGGGGTTAGGTGCTTTGTTTATTGATTTTATGGTTATGGTATTTTTATTGTTGTTGTTGATGTTGGTAACACTTGATGTCAATAGATACAGGTACTGTTCTATTGTTAGGTTTTTACCTGCTACTGTTATTGTGCTTGGAACTGCTTTTTTAGATTCAACATAGTTTTTTACTGTGTCTGATGATTTAACAACAGAGTCAATATCTACAGTTGTACCTGTTGATGGGACGTTACTTTCATTAGGTGTGGGTGTGCTTGGTGTTGTTGCAACTGGTGTGGTTAGTCCTTCTCCACTTGGTTTATTCCATGGTGCTATTGATACGAAGTTAGGTAATCTGTTGTTTGTTTTGTAGAAACTAATGATCCTTGAGTAGGTGTAGATCATGTTGTCAGGGTTCATTTTTCCCTTAGAAGTGTCAATGAAGTTGGGTAACCTTCCGTTAGTGTTTATAAATTTGGTAATTGAATAGGCTAAGTTGAGATATTCGCTTTTATATAGATTGCCGCTTTTTAAGTTTTCACTGGGGTTAGGTGCTTTAGCTACTGTTTTTACCGTTACTGCATTATTATTGTTATTGTTTATATTGGTAACAGTTGATGTTAATAGATATAGGTACTGTTCTGATGTTACCTGTTCATTGTTCACTGTTAATGTTGTTGGAACTGTTTTTTTAGATTCAATATGGTTTTTTACTATGTCTGATGAATTTACAACTGAATCAGTATCTACAGTTGTTGCAGCTGAAACTTCGCTTACATTAAAAAACATTACTAATGCTAACAAAGTTATGACTGCTAAAGTCAAATTTCTATTAATTATACCGCCTCCATGTCCAATTTAATAAAAAAGTCATCTTGAGACTTTTTCTGGACTTAAACAACTATCAATTTATAATCACATATAAAGTTTGCGGTTTTTTTGTCATTAAACGCACGTTTTAGAGCTTCTTTTTAAAATTAAGAGCATTTAAAAAGGAATTTTAAAAACGTAATAAGAAGATATGTATTTTAATCCCCCATTAACCAATTAAACTCATTTTTAAACTTTTTTTATTTAATAAGTTCTGTTAAACAGAGTTTGCACTTGGTGGTTATCTGCCATATTCAATAATGCAGGTTGATAGGGGGTTATATTTCCTTTTAATCCCTTATTAAAGGTGCTAAAAGGCAGCAAAAGTAGTGAGCATTAGGTACTGTTTTTTGGTCTGTTTTCATTAGAATCGGATTTTTTATTTGTTTTCTTATTTTGGCTATCCTGGTCAGATTGTGGGTTTTTTTGATTATCTTGTGAATTTATTTTGATTGTAGTATTTTTTTCAGGATAGGTTCCATAGGTTGATGAATTGTTTTCAGATTGGTTTACCATTATTATAGTGGGAGCCATCTGAGATGCATTATAATACAGACCAGATATTCCAAAAAGAGCTATTATAAGTAAAAATATAGAAGTAACTAAAATGAAGGTTTTATAATTTCTAAGTTTCTTTTTTTTCTTTGTGGGAACAGATGATAACAAATTCAACCCCCCGCTACTTTAGATTTACACAGGTTTTATCCTTTGTATTATCTTAAAAAGCGGGATTATATGTTATATATATTTTCTTAAATGTATATTGTATATTTGGGTTTATTTGACTGTATAATGTATATTTAGCTATACATTGTTTATTATAATTTATATTATACTTATTAAACAATATTTGCCCTGATATCTTAATTTTAACCTGATAATTTAATACACTTGTATATTGTTCTGTATTCCCTGGTTTATGAATTCAACTATTATTAAGGGTGAAGTAAAAATTGTTTAAAATTAAAAAAATATGCATTAAATATAAAAAATTAAATAAATGAAAATCAAAATAAAATTTTTAATAAGGAGGATTACTCACTTATTAAGCTGAATTTCAATGGCTGAAACGTTACTGTTTGAACCCTCTGCATTTTGAATTTCTTCAGTAGATATATTTATAGATCCAAGCTGTACCTCAGGTAAGAATTTATTCCTGACAATTTCTGCAACGTCAACAGCTCTGCTTATGGCTCGTCCACGAGCTTTAAGCATCACTTCTGAGACACCGCTATTCATCTGTGTAACTACAGCTAATACATAGTTCATTACTGGTTTGTTTCCAATGTATACCACATTTTCCTCTGACATCTGTTTATCCTCCACTTAGAAGTTCTTTACTGGTAATATATGGTCACCAATATATATCTATTGATATTAAATTCTTTGTTCTCTAAATTTTAGGTATACGAAAAGTTTTATATATGGTTTGAACATCTTAATATATAACAAATTGTTTAGGTGAACCTAAATGCCTCACACGGATTCAAATAAGAAACTCAGCGAAAATATAGAAGAATATCTGGAAACAATATACAGATTAAACAAGAACGGTGAAAGGGTTAAAACGACCAATATATCAAAAACCCTGAACATAGCCCCAGGAAGCGTCACACAAATGCTCCAAAAACTTAATAAGATGGGTTACGTCAATTATTCACAATACAAAGGTGCAAAACTAACAGATACTGGACTTAAAACCGCAAAAAACATCACACGTAAACATAGGTTACTTGAGAGATTCCTCCATGATATTTTAAAACTTAAAAACAACCTGTTACATGAACAGGCTTGTGATATGGAGCATTCGTTATCCGACGATGCTGAAAGAGCACTCTGCCAGGTTCTGGAGTATCCAGATACATGCCCTGATGACTCACCCATACCTGCATGTGATTTCCCTTTCACCACCTGTGAAGAATGTATGACCCGTAAAGAGGAAGTCAGTGAAGTGGGAAAGAGAAATGAAAATCTCATCCCCATAATGGATCTGAAGGATCACCAGGAAGGCAAAATATCCTTTATCAGGGGAGACAACAAAATCATCAGAAGACTCCTGGACATGGGAATTACCATTGGAGCAAAAATCAGCGTAATTAAAATCGCACCACTAAAAGGTCCTGTGGAAGTTTCAATCAGGGGATCAAAACTAGCAATTGGACGAGATATTGCATGCAATGTATTCGTCGAATTAACTGGTGACAGCGATGCCACTGCAAAGTGATTTAAAGTGATTTTCATGGAAGTAAGATGATGAAACATAAATCAGAGCAAAAAACATTAATCTCAACCAGCAATCATCAAGAAGATAAAGAAGAAGACAACATAACCATAGCCCTCGCCGGAAATGCCAACGTTGGTAAAAGCGTTATCTTCAACGAACTCACTGGATCTAATCAAATAATAGGAAACTGGCCCGGGAAAACAGTGGAACTGGCTGAAGGCCACCTCCATTTTGGAGGACATGAAATCGATGTGGTTGACTTACCTGGAATTTACTCATTCTCCACTTATTCCATGGAAGAAATTGTATCCCGAGAATTCATTGCTTTTAATAAACCAGACTTGGTGATCAACGTTGTAGATGCTGCTGTCCTGGAAAGAAACCTATTTTTTACAATGCAGCTTATGGAAATGGAAGTTCCCCTGATAGTCTGCATCAACCAAGTGGACATAGCTCAGCAAAAGGGAATAGTCATTGACACCGAAAAATTAGAAGCAGCACTGCAGGTACCAGTTATAGCCACAGTAGCAATCAGGGGAGAAGGACTACATGAACTGATGGAAAAGGCAGTAGAAATTGTGGATAAATCCAAGGAAACTGGAATTAAAGGATCATCCCCACATAAAACAAATCCCATTGAATACGGAGCCGAGGTTGAAAAACGGATACAAAGTTTAAGTGAATTCATAGACTCTGAAAAATTAGAACTTGATTATGTAACCCGTTGGATGGCCATTAAACTCTTGGAAAACGATGAAGAAATCAGGAGTCTGGTACAATCAAAATCAGAAGACGTGGTTAGAAAAGCCTATCAGCTTTCCAAGGAAATAGAGGACATCCACCAGGAACCATCCTTTTCTGTCATTGCTGCTGAAAGGTATTCTATCTCCAACCTCATTGTCCAGGGTGCACAAACCCAAACTAAAAAGATAAAAATCTCCTTTTCAGAAAAACTGGATAAAGTATTCACCCATCATGTATTTGGATACTTGACATCAGCACTGGTGATTGGTGGATTACTTCTCTGGACTTTCGTTATTGGTAATTTCTTTAGCGAACTTTTAGGAAACGCCTTAAGCTTCTTTCAACCTGTGGATCCGCAGTTATACGGAACACTTGGGAGTATTTTATGGAACGGTGCATTTGGTGGTTTAGTGGCTGGAATTACCCTGATAATACCATTTGTTGTTCCATTCTATTTGATGTTAAGCTTGATTGAGAACTCTGGTGTGCTCACCAGGGTTGCATTCATGATGGACAGCCTCATGCATAAGATAGGTCTCCATGGAAAAGCCCTGATACCCATGATCCTGGGTTACGGATGTAATGTACCTGCTATTGAAAGCACCCGAATTTTGGAGACACGCCGTGAAAGACTACTATCTGGTTTTGCCATTACATTTGCCCCCTGTTCTGCTAGGACCATCGTGATTCTGGGATTGGTGGCGGTGTACGTTAATGTATGGTGGGCCATAGCACTTTACGCCATTGATATACTGGTTATTTTCTTGCTTGGAAAGCTGGCATATAAGGTGGTTCCCGGGGAAACACCAGGCTTGATAATGGAGATACATTCATTTAAACTCCCCTCAATTTCAACTGCACTTAAACAGACCTGGACCAGGACAAAATCACTGATATATCTTGTATTTCCGGTGTACATAATATCAAGTGCAGCCATACAGGCTCTTTATGTATCTGGTATCTTAACACCAGTTACCAATGCAATGGCTCCAATAACCGTGACATGGTTGGGCCTTCCTGTAGTTGCTGGTCTGGTCTTAATCTTTGGTGTAGTAAGGAAGGAGTTCGTTTTACTGATATTGGTAACACTCTTTGGAACCAACCTTGCCCCGTTCTTCACTCCGTTACAGTTTATAATACTGGCCCTGGTTAGCATGCTGTTCATTCCATGTATAGCTACCATCACAGTTTTACTAAAAGAATTTGGATGGAAAGCCACCACAACCATGGTTTTAGCTAACTTCGCGACTGCAATAATTGTAGGTGGGATAATGTTTAGGCTGCTACTCCCATTCTTTTAAACAAGCATGTTTTTATATTATAAATTATTTTAAACCCCAATAATTTATTTTTCTAAAATCTTTTTTTTCGAAATATTGAAACAATTCAAATACCAATATAATATTATGAATTCATTGACACTATCTGAAATAGAGGTTCAGATGTTAAAAGAATACATTGAAACTTCCAACCTGGAAAGAAGCCCGTTAACCAACGAATATGAGTTACTCAGGGTTAAAGACCAGAAAGTTAAACTAATTCTTTACAATTCAGGGAAGCTGGTGTTCAACGAGACAAACGAGACACTGGATATTTTAAAGTCTATCTTAATCAGGGAATATGATTATGACTACTATTTAGGATCAGATGAAACTGGTAAAGGGGAGTGGTATGGGCCCCTGGTAGTGGTGGTAACTGCACTTACATCAGATGAGATATTAGAACTACGGCTTCTGGGCGTAAAGGACAGTAAAACCATGAAGACCAACAGGATCATTGAAATTGCCCAGGAGATCATGGAAAAAAACATTCCCTACGAGTACATTGTACTCAGCCCTGAAAGTTACAACAAACTCTACCAAGAATTTGAAAATGAAGGTAAATCCCTCAACGATTTAATGGCCTGGGCCCATGGCCGTGCTATCCGTGAACTACTGGAACGGCTTGAATATGAGAAGGTTGAGGTAACTGTAGATAAGTTTGACCAAATGAAAATGGAAAATCGTCTAAAAGGGTTAGACAGGATTAAGGTTAAAGTTATCCAGAAAACAGGCGGAGAATGTAAAACACCAGTAGCAGCAGCCAGTATCATAGCCAAATACTTCTTTGAACAAGCAGTCCGTGGACTGAATAATGAGTATAAATTAGATTTAAAGAATATGATTCCAGGAGATATAAATCCAGAAATATTGCCCTATGTGGCTAAAACACATTTTAAGAATGTTAAAAATATTATTAGGTAAAAGGTGTTGTATAAATGTTGAAGGGAGGATGGTTATGGATAATAAGGAGATTGCCCGTGTATTAGATGAAATCGCTGATCTGCTGGAAATTAAAGGTGTACCATACAAACCCATAGCCTATAAAAGAGCTGCCGAGACCATTAAATCACTCTCACAACCGGTTGAAGATTTAACATCAAAGGAAATAATGAAGTTACCTGGTGTTGGTGAAAGCATCACCAAAAAAATAGTTGAGTTAAATGAAACTGGACACCTTCCTTATTTTGAAGAGTTAAGGAAGCAATGCCCTATAGATTTTGAATCGTTATTAGCGGTGGAGGGTATTGGGCCGAAAACAGTTAAATTACTCTACCAATCCCTTGATATTAAGGATCTGGATGATCTGGAAGAAATGGCTAAACATCACCAGCTAAGAAGAATAAAGGGATTAAGCGAAAAGAAAGAAAAGAACATACTGGAGAATATCAAATATGCCAGAAAAACAACTCGCCACCTCTTAGGTCACATGTTACCACTGGCAAATAATATTAAAGAAAAATTAGAAGGTTTTAAACATGTCATCCAGGTTGAAGTGGCTGGATCCATCAGAAGAAGGCAGGAAACCATTGGAGACATAGACATACTAGTTGTGACTGATAATCCCCGCCAGGTGATGGGATACTTCGTTGCACTGGACATGGTTGACCGGGTTATAGCCAAAGGGATAAGCAAATCAACAGTTCGTTTGAAGGCTGATGTAAACTGCGATTTAAGGGTCATGCCTGAAAAATCCTTTGGAGCTGCATTACTTTATTTCACCGGATCTAAAGAAGTCAACGTGGAAATGAGGAAAATGTCAATAAAACGAGGTCTGAAACTCAATGAATACGGCCTTTTTAATGGAGCTACCATGGTAGCAGGGCAAAATGAGGAGGAGATCTTCCAGGAACTTGGAATTCATTACATGGAACCAGAACTTAGGCAGAATGTTGAGGATGTGGAGGTAGCTATACAGAGGGAATTACCTCTAATTATAGGCTACCATGATATCAGGGGTGATCTTCACATGCACACTGACTGGAGCGATGGTAAAAGCAGTCTCAAGGATATGGTTGAAGCAGCACAGGATTGGGGTCATGAGTACATTGCCATAACCGACCATATCGGTAGTTTACAGGTACCTAAAGGAATAGATGAAAATAAAATAAGGGTACAGATGAAAGAACTAGATAGATTAGATAGAGAAATTGAGAATATCACCATACTGAAGGGCCTTGAAGTTAACATAAAATCAGATGGAAAACTTGAAATTAAAGAGGATATTTTAAAGGATTTAGACGTTATTGTTGCGGGTATAAATTCTGGTTATAGGCAGAGTAAAGAACAGTTAACTGATAGAATTATTTCAGCCATGGAAAACCAGTATGTGAATATTATAGCACATCCCACAGGGAGAAAGATCCATAAAAGAAGTGCCTATGAACTAGATGTGGATAAGATATTCCAGACATCTGTAGATACCAATACCTACTTGGAGGTTAATTCCCAGCCTGATAGGCTCGATTTAAGGGATGTCATGATTAAAAATGCAATTCAGACCGGATGTAAACTGGTTATAAATACAGATGCCCACTCCATAGAACGCGTATGGGATATGGAGTTGGGGATAGCCACTGCCCGGCGAGGATGGGCAGTAAAAAAAGATATTATAAACACGAGTAGCCTTAAAGAGTTGATGAAGTTGCTTGTAAAATAAATTTAAAATAAATTTAAATGGATTGTTGTGATTTTACAAATTTTAATTAATCAATAATATACATATATGGGTGATGGTTTGATGGGAATTAGGTGGTTTTGATGGCGAAAAATCCAATATTAGCAGCATTCTTATCATTCTTGTTACCAGGTATGGGACAAATTTATGTGGGTAAAATCCTCTTTGGCCTATTTTTAATCCTTCTTGCTTTTATTATATCAACGTTAACTATTTTCTTAATATCAATAATTTTTATTTCAATAATTGGAATCATTTTATACGTAATCCTCTGGCTTTATACAATATACGATGCTTATATGTCTGCCCAGGAAACTTCTGATGTTAATTCCAAGGATGCTTAAATTAATTCACGGATGCTTAAATAGTGTATTATTTATTTTATAAATTTCATTTTCTTTTCTAAATTAAACGGAGGTAATTGAAATGGAGATAACAGTTAAACTGGATAAAGGTGAAGATCCATCCAGGGCTTATGAATTATACGTCGGGGATTAAGTGGATTTTACATTCTGAGATCTACCACTAAAAATACTGAAACTGGTACTGTTACATTTAAATTTAGTAAAAAATCTCAATAGATTGACTTTTTTTCTAAATTTTTTTATCATAATTTGGTTTTACTCCTATTTTTTTCCAACACGTCCCATAAATTGATTTTATAGGATATCCATAATACG
>ENA-UOOK01003984-UOOK01003984.1-fermentation-metagenome-genome-assembly--contig:-NODE-3984-length-16267-cov-84.209968_pt1 | contig 16267 bp, 9 predicted proteins | sample MGYA00245777_ERZ724023 | MGnify/ENA primary metagenome ERZ724023 (study PRJEB28704, sample SAMN03018312) | fermentation metagenome | biome: anthropogenic terrestrial biome; feature: soil; material...
TCGTTTCGGGTGGTAATAAATTCCACGGAATGAAACCCACGCTCGGTCAGTTGTTCTGCTACATGTTCCAAGTCGCGCTCAAAATCTGTATAATTTCCCTGAGCATCATCCGCTAAAAAAGGATATGTAGGTATTCCCCCTGCCTCAAGAATGATTTTGCAAACCGTCTGCATCGGAAGAAAAGCCTCTGCAGTCTCGGGAACAAAAGCCAAGCCGCCAGATTTCAAAAGATTAGCACGGATCTCATTCTCTACACCTGCAAGATTTTCGGTTGTCGATTTCAGCTCTTTCCCATCGAAAATCTCTTTTAGCAGGTTCTTTATACTCGTTGGGTTACCACTGCAGTTTTCGTAAACTTTCAAACGCAAGGCCTTCGCCAGATGACGTTCACGAACAGAACCCTTAGTAAGATTATCTTTAATCCAATCTATATCGAGTATAAATCCGGCATTTTTACCGGTAAGAATTCCGTTCAATTTTTCACACATCGCTTCCACCTGCTTGTTGGCTTTAGTGCGAACATCAGCCAACTGCGATGCAAATGGCTCAGTCAAACGAAACGGACACGCCAAGCCTTTCCCGCTGACATACGTCCGCCCAGGATTCCCGGGATCATTCACCCGCAAACCTGCTTTTTGATCTTCTTCGTTCAGGCTAATAAACTCAATGCCGAATAGGGGATAAAGTCCGCGTTTGCGGCAACCATCCGCCCACTCTTCGTAACCTTCGGTAGTGTAAAAATCGTTGATACCTACCACCTTCACATTCTCTGCGACTGCTCTATCCAGCGCATCGTCTATATCGCTGAAGGCACTAAACGAGTAAGGAGTGTGCAGATGTACGTTTACATTTACAAAGTTCATAGCGGATAAATCATTATAAGCGGCCATAAATAGTCTATTGCATTAATTTTAATTTCTCAGCTTAAACACCTTTTTTCGCCCTTCTGATAATCTCCCCGTTGGTGAAGTTTTGCCCTGCAACATAACCTGCGAGAGGCTGTATCCGCTCATGAATAATATCGATAAACCATCCCGGCTGGGGGAAAAAAGCACTTTCAAGTTCATGTGCCGGGGTTATCCAGTTACGCGAACCCAGCACACAGACAGGGGCATCCAGCCAGTCGAAAGCCAGCTGCCCGATATTGCTTGCCAGATCGTTCAGGAACGAACCTCGGGTGGTAGCATCACCGGCTACGATGATCTTACCTGTCTTCTTAACCGATGCTATCACGTGCTCGTAATTGAAAGGAACCAGCGAGCGGGCATCAATCACTTCGGCACTCATCCCGTACTTCTCTTCCAGTATCTCTGCCGCCTTCAAAGCGGGGTAAAGCGTATGGCCGACAGTAAGGAAAGTAATGTCTTTGCCTTCTTTCTTTACATCCGGCTCACCGATAGGCAGTTCGTAATATCCCTCAGGAACACCCCCTTCATGAAACTGTTCTCCGATATCATAAATACGCTGGCTCTCGAAGAAGATCACCGGGTCGGTTCCCTGAAGCGCAGCGTTCATAAGTCCCTTGGCATCGTAAGGCGTCACGGGGAAACAAACCTTGATGCCCGGAATATGCGCTACAAGCGAGGTCCAGTCCTGTGAGTGCTGAGCACCGTATTTAGAACCGACCGAGACACGTACCACAACAGGCATCTTTAAAACGTTGCCGCTCATTGCCTGCCACTTGGGAAGCTGGTTGAAGATCTCATCACCCGCACGCCCAATGAAATCGCAATACATAATCTCCGGGATTACACGACCACCGCACATCGCATAGCCGATGGCGGTACCTGCGATAGATGCCTCGGAGATGGGCGAGTTGAAAAGACGGTGATAGGGAAGAGACTCGGTGAGCCCACCGTAAACACCAAAAGCACCTCCCCAGTCGCGGTTCTCCTCTCCGTAAGCAATAAGCGATGCATCTTTATAGAAACGGTCGATTATCGCTTCGAAGATCCCGTCACGAAGCTGGAACTGCTTCATCTTGCTGAATGGCTTCCCCTCTGAGTCGAAGGCAAAACGCTCTTTATTAGAGATCTTCTTCACCCTCGGGTTCTCCTCCATCGGCAGCAACACTTCTGGCTTTGCATCCGAGAAAGAATCAACAGAACCGTTCGAGAACATCATATCGCCAATAATTTCAGCATTCTCCATCCTTGGAGAGATTTCATCATCAATCGCTTTAAGGAACATGCCGTTCATCAGCCCTTCTATATCAACACGGATTGAATCAAGATCAGATTGAGAGGCCAAACCTGCATCAATAAGCTGGCGACCGTAGCTGAGGATGCAATCATGGGACTCCCACGCTTCAACCTCTTCTTTGGTACGGTATGAGGAAGCATCGGACGGGGAGTGGCCACTGAAGCGGTAGGTCAGCACGTCAAGCAGTACGGGCCCTCTCTTATCCTCTATTACCTTACGTTTACGCTTATAGGCGTCGATTACCGCCAACGGGTTGTAACCATCAACACGTTCGGCGTGCATCTGATCGGGATTCACCCCGGCGCCCACGCGGGCAGCAATGCCGTAACCCATAGTCTCACCATCGGTCTGCCCTCCCATACCATACTGGTTGTTCATGATGTTGATGATCACCGGCAGGCCACCATTCATATCTCCTTCCCAAAGCTCACGGAACTGGTCCATTGCGGCAAAGGTGATGCCTTCCCAGACAGGGCCGCACGCAAGAGATGCATCGCCGATATTGGCTACAACAAGTCCCGGCTTGCGGTTCACCTTCTTGTAGAGTGCCGCACCAACGGCAATATCTCCGGAGCCACCCACGATAGCATTGTTAGGATAGACACCGAATGGTGTGAAGAAGGCATGCATAGAGCCGCCAAGGCCCTTGTTGAAACCAGTTTCCCGCGCAAAGATCTCGGCAAGGGTACCATAGACCAGAAAGCGGCGCGCAAGTTCCCTGGTTGTCCCGTTGAAATCCTTCTCAACGATTTTCAGAACGGAACCGCCGAAAAACTCCTTCATGATTTTCATCAGTTCCGAGTCAGTAAGCTTATGAATTGCTGACATACCCTTGGCAAGGATTTCGCCATGAGAGCGGTGGCTGCCGAAAATAAAATCATCCACTCCCAGTGTCCATGCCATACCCACGGCTGCGGACTCCTGCCCCACGGACAGATGAGCCGGACCAGGATGGTTGTACTGAGTACCGTTGTATTCTCCCTTGGTTTTTATCAGGTTCAACATGGTCTCGAACTCACGAATCAAAACCATGTCATGGTAAATTGACATGAACTCGCCTGGTGTGAAATTGGCTAACTCATCCTTAACGGTTTTTTGATACTGATTAACCGCAATAGGTTGAAACTCCACGAAGCCGGCCTTGCGGACTTCAGAAGGATCAATGGGTTGTACTTTTGGCATTATATTCTTATTTTTTAGTTGTTGAGTCTGCTAGAAGAAGTCTCAAATTAGAAGATTTCACATCATAATCACTTGAAAATAAAATACTATTTTTTACAAAACGGCTTATTAAAGTGGACTCGTTATTTGTTTGTTTGACTGATTGATTTCAGCAGTTACCCTGTTTGCTCATTTCTGATTGTTTCCCCAGGACCGAATCATCTGGCTGGCCCGTTATCGATCCGGAAGCTAAATGATAAGTGATCAACTTACTCAAACAACATATCAGATAACTGTTGTTTCACCAGAGGGGTCAAGACCGCAAGAAGGGACAGTCTATTTTGGTTCGCCTGTAATGAAAAAGACTTTTCAGAAAATAGTATCAATTTAAAACGAAAAAACGACCTCTTTGAAGATCTCGCTGACCGTGGGATGTGGGAAAACGACCTCCTGCATCTCTTTAAGGGTCATCTCCTGTTCTATTGCAAGGCAGGCGCCGTAGATGATCTCACTGCTGGGGTTTCCCAACATGTGAACCCCGATAACCTCGCCATGCTTCTCTCCCACAAGCACTTTGCAAATTCCGTTGCCACCCTCGTTCTCAGCTACAAAACGACCGGAATATGTCATCTGGAGTTTTGCAACCCTATAAGCAATATTTCTGGACCGGGCGGACTCCTCTGTCTCCCCCACTCCAGCTACTTCAGGATTTGTATAGACCACACCGGGGATGGCATTGTAGCGCATGATATCGTTCCTGCCGGTAAGGTTGTTGACAACAACCTCTCCTTCGCGGCTTGCAGTATGGGCAAGTAACGAAAAGCCCGTAACATCGCCCGCGGCATACACGCCGGGTACATTGGTACGCATCTTCTCATCTACCTTGATACCACCACGCAATAACTCTAATCCCAGGTTTTCCAGACCAAAACCTTGAGTTACCGGGCGTCGCCCAACGCTTAGGAGTATTCTTTCCCCTTCCACATGATGGGTTTCGCCATCTTTATCGAAAACAACACTGTTGCCTTCAACCTGAACCACTTTGGCATTGAGATGGAAGTCAATTCCTTTTTTCGCGTAGATGCTACGCAGCATCGCAGAAATCTCGAAATCGAGGCCTCCCAGGATCTCAGGAAGCATCTCTATAACGGTAACTTTTGTACCCAGGCTGTTGTAGAAACTGGCGAACTCCATACCGATAACCCCGCCACCGATGACCACAAGCGATTCGGGGCGCTCGGTCAACTCCAGTATCTCCCGGTTGGTCAACACGGTATCTCCCGCCTCCCTTAACCCGGGGATGGGAGGAACGGCTGACTCTGAACCGGTGCAGACAAGAAGGTTTCTACCCATGTAACTTTCTCCGTTACAGGTTACTTCAATACCGGATGATGAACGCCCTTTGATAAAGGCTTCACCCTTTACCACGGCAACATGGTTCAATTTCATCTTGTTCTCAACGCCTAGAACTAATTTGCGAACCACCTTCTTTTTACGGGAGACCATCTTCTGATAGTCGAAACGGATGTTATCTCCGAAGACTCCATACTTGTCCCCATGCAATGCATTCTCGTATAGCTTTGCACTATAGAGTAATGTCTTGGTAGGGATACATCCCTCGTTTAAGCACACCCCGCCTATAGCTTTTTTCTCGAAAAGTACTACCTTTAGTCCCTTTTCACCGGCTCTTTCGGCCGCTACATAACCGGCCGGGCCTCCCCCAATAATCAGTAAATCTATCATAGTTGAAAATATTTTTCTCTTCAGTTGTTTGGTTTCAAGTTTTCAGCGGCCTATTTCATTGAGCCGTTGGCCCCTGGTCACTAGTTCAGAATAAATCAACCTCAAACATCAACCTCAAACATTGAGCATCAAACCGACTAAAATATAAACATGTTAACATCGAATTCTCAAATCTTCAAATCAGCGAATCAGCTAATCACCGAATTCTCAAGCCAGCACATCAATTTCAAGATTCTCAATCTCCGTAGCTATCTGCTTAAGGAAGCGGGTGGCTTCACCGCCATCAAGCGAGCGATGGTCGTAGGTAAGGCTCAGGCCAATATAGGGGACAAAGGCATAAACGCCGTCACCCATATCTTTAGGACGGGGGACGATGGTATTGACTCCAAGAATGGCGGACTGAGGCAGGTTGATAACCGGTGTAAACATCTCTACCCCGTAGTTACCCAGGTTGGACACGGTGAAGGTGCCCGACTCGGAAGCGAGAATATCGGGATTCACACTACCTCCACGACAGGCCGAAGCAACCTCTTTAAGCTGTAAAGAGAGGCCGGGGAGGGACAGGTCATCAGCATTGCGCACGACAGGCACCATCAAACCACGGTCGGTATCAACGGCAAGGCCGAGGTGAACCTTATTGAAATAACGAATCTTTTCTCCCAGAAAATGACTGTTCACATTGGGGAATTTTTTCAGGGCTTTGATAACCGCGAAGCAGACCATGTCGTTCAGGGTTATGTTTTCTTCCAGAAGACCTTCTTCATGGGCGGCCTTGGCTCTTTTGCGCAGAGACAGGATACGCCTTGCATCGGCTCCAAGATGGTGTGTCAGCTGTGCCGAGTTCTGCAGCGAAGAATGCATCGAGCGGGCAATAAGCTTGCGCATATTAGAGATCTTCCTATCTTCGTAATCTACCCCGTAGGGGGTATCAACCGGCGCACTTAGATCGGAGGCTCGCACTCTGCCGCCAAGGCCGCTACCCGGAGAAAGTGGGGTAAGTACCTGCTGCTCCCAGGACACCTCCCTGGCAAGGGCGGTCATCTTCGGGCGTTTCTCCAGTGCTGACTCCACATCACGTTCCATCACACGGCCACCGGGACCGCTACCCTGAAGAACGGATGCATCAAGTGAATGACGTTCTGCGAGCTTTCCTGCTCGCGGTGTGACGTAATGCCGCTCTACCCGATGAGCACCTGCCGGACTTACAAGGGGCTCTTGCAACGGTGATTCCATGGTTAAACCAGGAGCGGAATGAAAGGTATCACCTGCCTCTATGGCAAGGCCGGCTGATGCTGATCCGGATGAAACGATATCTCCATAGGGAGAAGCTGTTTCATTATCTAAACTCGCTGCCGGGCTTTCGGCAAGCAATGAGGATATATCTTCTCCTGAATCGCCGATAACCATCATATTATCCAATACGGGCACCTCGTCGCCCTCGCCGTAAAAACAGGCCAACACAAATCCATCGACAGGTGACGACTCTTCAAAGCTGGCTTTATCAGTTTCGTAGGAAAACAAAATGTCTCCCTTTTCAACGGAATCACCCTTTTTCTTTTTTATTTCTGTTATGATACAGCTTTCTACAGATTGACCCTGCCTGGGCATGATTATCAATGTTGCCATTTATAAATGATTATCTTTTACAAAAAATACTATGCTGGGATATGCTGACGCAAAGATAGTTATAATCTATAAAAATTACAAAAAATAGCAATTTGCTTGTTTTTCGCGACAATATATTATATAACAGTTTTTCAATAATTATTATTGATTACGATTTACAAATGTATCTAAATTGTCTTTGATACCGTTCTAATAATTGATTTTTATACTATAAATTTTGATATTATTTCTGTAATACTTATTAAAACAGTTATTGATAGTGTTGGCCAGATTTGTTTTTAAAACAATATCAAAAAACGCAGTTAATAAATCATTTTTTTATTGTGAAAATTATGTGTTAACTGTATTTTTGTGAAAATAAATTTAAATAATTTCATATTTAACCTCGAAATGAACAGAGGAAAGTTAACATCTTTTTTAGCCATAGACATTGGCGCCAGCAGCGGAAGAGCCATATTGGGAACTATTCAGGATGAAAGTCTGCAATTGAAGGAGATCAGGCGTTTTCCCAATCCGATAATCGAAATGAATGGCCGTTTGCATTGGGATCTTCTCCATCAGTATCAACAAATTATAACATCGCTGCAAGAGGTTGAATCTGAGCATTTACCAATTATGTCTCTTGGTATCGACACTTGGGGAGTAGATTTCGTTTGTTTCGGAAAGGATGGAGAGCCGTTACGGATGCCTTACAGCTACCGCGACAATCATACTTTTGGAGCACCGGAACATTTTTTCTCAAAAATACCAAAAGAAGAGGTGTACAGAAAGACGGGGATACAAATTATGGACTTTAATACTCTCTTTCAATTAGACACCCAACTGAGACAAAATTCTTCAATTTACCCTGTTATTGACAAGATACTATTTATGCCTGATGCATTGTCCTATCTGTTAACAGGAGAAATGGTGACGGAATACACAATTGCTTCCACTTCGCAAATGGTAAACCCCTACTCCAAAGAATTCGACACTTCACTGCTTGAAGCAGTAAAACTATCCAAAGATCGGTTTGCTCCTGTCGTTTTCTCAGGAACAGAGATTGGAAAGATATCATCATCTGTACAGCGTTTAACCGGGCTGCAGAATATCTCGGTCATTGCTGTTGCCGGTCACGATACCGCTTCAGCAGTACTGGCTGTCCCGGCAGATAATAAGCACTTTGCCTATTTAAGTTCAGGCACCTGGTCGTTAATGGGTATTGAATCTGAAAAACCGGTTATCAACAAAGAGACCTATGCACTTAATTTCACGAACGAAGGAGGTGCCGACGGTTCAATCCGCCTACTAAAGAATATTTGTGGCATGTGGTTGATTGAACAGTGTAAAAAGGAATGGGAAAAAGAAGATCCTGTTACCTATCCAGAAATTGTTAATGCAGCAAAACAGTCTACACCTTTCAAATGCTTTATCAATCCAGATTCACCTTGTTTCACAAGCCCATCATCTATGGTGGAATCTATTCAGGAGTATTGCAGGCAAACCGGTCAATATGTACCGGCATCCATGGGGGAGATTGCACGCTGCATATACGAAAGCCTGGCATTCAGGTATAAACAGGTGTTACAGAATCTTCAGGAGTTGGCCAATTTCCCTATAGAGAAGCTACATATTATTGGCGGTGGCTCAAAAAACAACATGCTTAATTCATTTACTGCCAATGCCATAAATAAGCCGGTAGTTGCTGGCCCATCGGAGGCAACAGCTATCGGGAACATTCTTATGCAGGCTAAGGCAGCGGGACTGGTTAAAAATAAAACTGAGATACGGCGCATAGTCAGCAACTCTTCAGATCTTGAAGTATTTGAACCCTCAGAGGCAGAATTATGGAATGAAAGCTATCAAAGCTATCTGAATGTATATAAAGAGATTTAAGTTTCACCAGTATTAGTTACCAATATATACAAGTAAGTATAACACATTGCTTGTGCATTATAGTTGTCATAATTACACATACGAAAGTTCATAAGGAGATATGAACGATTTTATTTAATGTCAAATAATCATGCAAGGAGAACAGATCAGAAAAGCATATGAGGATGCCAAGGCACAATATGCATCATTGGGAGTGGATATTGATAATGCCATCGAAAAGTTAAACAATCAATCAATTTCGATACATTGCTGGCAGGCTGATGATGTATCGGGGTTTGAAAATCCAGACGGGGAATTGACCGGGGGTATCCAGACTACCGGCAACTATCCGGGAAAAGCGCGCACTATAAGTGAGTTAAGGAGTGACCTCGAAAAAGTGCTTTCACTTATCCCGGGAAAACACAGAATAAGCCTACACGCTACATATGGTGATTTTGGCAACGAATTTGTTGATCGCGATAAGATTGAACCAAAGCATTTTCAGAGCTGGATAGATTGGGCAAAAGAAAAAGGAGTAAAGCTGGACTTTAACTCAACTTTTTTTTCACACAAGAAATCAAATAGCGGTTATACTCTTTCAGATTTTGATCCTGAGATCAGGGGATTCTGGAAAGAACATTTACGCCGGTGTAGAAAAATTGCAGCGGAGATAGGACGTCAGCAGGGTGATCCCTGTATTCATAATATATGGATTCCGGACGGAGAAAAAGATAAAACTGTTTCCCGCTACGAACACAGAAGACTTTTACAGGAGTCGCTTGATGAAGTTTTAGCAGAAAAAATCAGCACCGATTATCTGAAAGATTGTATCGAGTGCAAGCTCTTTGGCATTGGAAGCGAGAGTTATGTAGTGGGTTCACACGAATTCTATATGGGCTATGCTGTTAAAAACAACATGATGCTGACTCTGGATGCCGGACACTTCCACCCGACCGAGGTGATCTCAGATAAAATATCTTCCATGCTGCTCTTTGTTCCCGAACTAAATCTGCATGTAAGTCGTCCTGAACGGTGGGACAGCGATCACGTGGTTATTCTAAGCGATGAGCTGCTGGCTTTATCTCAAGAGATTGTTCGTTCAGGGCATATCAACCGTGTTCACGTTGGACTCGACTATTTCGATGCATCTATCAATCGTATAGGTGCATACGTAGCAGGGATCCGCTCTACACAGAAAGCCATGTTGCAAGCGCTTCTTGAACCGACCCCAAAATTAGTCGAACTGGAAACCCGGAATAAGAATTTTGAACGTTTGGCCTGGTTTGAAGAACTGAAGTCGATGCCATGGAGTGCAGTATATAACTATTATTGCCTGCAACAGGATGTTCCGGTAAGTGATGCATACATCAAAGAGATTCAAGAGTATGAAAATCAGGTAACATCTAAAAGAAATTAAACAATGAATATAATTTTGGGTTTACTGATTATTGCTGTGGGAAGTATGGGCCAATCAAGCTCATACGTCCCCATCAATAAGATCAAGGAGTGGTCCTGGGAAAACTTCTGGTTAACACAGGGAGTTTTTGCATGGTTGATTTTTCCTTTTTTGGGAGCAATCATTGCCAACTCTCTGCCCGAATTGATTGAAATATACACCTCCAATCCGGCTGCATCGTGGCAGACAATCGGATATGGCATGCTATGGGGTATCGGAGGATTGACTTTCGGGTTGAGCATGCGCTATCTGGGAATCGCACTCGGACAATCGGTTGCACTGGGCACTTGTGCCGCTTTCGGAACCCTAATACCGGCATTATTGACAGGAACCGACCTACTCTCTCCAAAGGGATTGATCTTGCTGCTGGCTGTTGCCGTTACATTGGCAGGTATTGCGTTGGTAGGCTATGCAGGAAGTTTACGTTCTAAAAATATGCCGGAAGAAGAACGAAAGAAAGCGATCAAAGATTTTGCACTGAAGAAAGGACTTCTCATAGCATTGCTATCTGGTATAATGAGTGCCTGTTTCAGCTTGGGTTTAAGCGCCGGAATACCCGTAAAAGAGGCATCCATTGCTGCGGGAGCAAGGCAGCTGTTTGCACAGAACCCGGTTACTTTATTGGTCACTCTCGGTGGATTTATAACCAATCTCATCTATTGCCTCTATATGAACCGGAAAAACAAAACCGGAGGAGAAATAAAACGTTCATCAACAAATGTTTTGGTAAACAATTTTCTGTTTTGTGCATTGGCGGGGTTACTTTGGTACTCCCAATTTTTCGGTTTGGGGATGGGACAAAGTTTCTTCGAACCCAATGGTGTAATGATGGCCTTTTCATGGAGTATCCTTATGTCGTTGAACGTGGTTTTCAGCAATGTCTGGGGCATTATCCTGAAGGAGTGGAAAGGAGCAGGAAAAAAAGCCATCACTTTTTTAGCTTTGGGCATGGCGATATTGATCCTTTCTCTGGTGATACCAAATTTATTTTAAATGTTATTCATTTGAAGTGTTTTTTATCCTCCTTGGGTTTATAGAATGTACATAATGCGGCTTTGACTGAAAATATCATAAGTGAAGTCTGCTGCATTATGGTTTGTTTTAATAATTTTAGTATATTTACTCACTTAAACAATAATTTATGCAAACTTAAACAGAAAGTCCATGAGATATAATGATTTCGGTATCGACTTTAAATACCTGTTGGTCAGCGAAAGGGACAAAAAATTCGGGCTTACGATCAATACCGTTGGTTTTCAACCGATAGCTCCACACACACAGTATCCATCCACAGATCACCCCAAAAGCTACTATTTCAGTCCCGACAAAGGGCGCATTTTATCTGAATATCAGATTGTTTACATCAGCAAAGGCAAAGGCACATTTAATTCAGAGGCCACAAAAAAAGTCAATATAACCAAAGGACAGGCTATTATTCTGTTTCCTGGGCAATGGCATACCTATTGTCCTTTGAAAGATACCGGATGGAATGAGTATTATATCGGCTTTGAAGGCAGAATTATCGATAATATAGTTGAGAATGGGTTCATATCACCCTCAAATCAAGTTCTCGATGTTGGTGTTAATGAAGATCTTGTAAACCTGTTCTCGACTGCCATAAAAGTGGCAAAAGAAGATAAAACGGCAGCTCAGCAAAATTTGGCTGGTATTGCTTTCAATATTTTAGGGACTATACTGTCGTTAGCTCAAAACAAAAACTTCGAAACAAAGGATAAAGCCCAAAAGATAGAACGGGCAAAGGTAATAATGCTCGAAAATATTCATAAAAATATAGATATCAAAGGCATCGCCAATAATCTGGGAATAAGCTACTCTCTGTTCAGAAAAGCTTTTAAAGAATACACCGGATATGCTCCGGCGCAATACTTTCAGGAGTTAAAATTAAAAAAGGCCAAGGAGTTATTGACAGAAACCGACTTTTCAATAAAAGAGATCTCTTATGAGTTGAACTTCAGTTCTTATGAATATTTTTTATCTTTCTTCAAGAAAAGAGTCGGCTCCACTCCTCTGGAATACAGAAATTCAGGAAGAGTAAAATAGAAATTTCATGTACATCAGAAAAAATATTTTATTATTCATTGTATTTTTATCGGTTTGTTTGCAAGTCAGCGGCCAAGAGGAATCAGCTCCATACGGCTTAACAGTTAATTTGCTGGCACATCCGGAACAAGTATATTTAAACGGATACCCCGTATCAACAATACTTGGTGATGCCATAACACAAAAAGAAAATTACCAATTTACCGAAATAAGGACCTCTCACCCTGTCTTCGGGTGGATAGTCTCCTCCGGGACAAACAACACGAAACAAAATTCCTACCGGATACTTGTTGCATCCGACAAAGAGTTATTGGCGAGTGATTCCGCAGATCTGTGGGATACAGGTAAAATAAACAGCGCACAGTCAATTAATATTCCTTACAAGGGGAAACAACTTAGTCCAGGCACAATCTATTACTGGAAGGCAAAGACGTGGGATAATCACGATCGGGAGTCTGCTTTTTCCTACATTGCATGTTTCAAGACAGCCGAATCTCTCACAAATTATTTCACAGACAGATATCCCATCCAAAAAAAGGATGATTATCCTACCCGACTTGTAATGGTGGATGAAAACTGCTATTTTGCAGACTTCGGGAAAGCATCTTTCGGGAGATTGCGAGTCAACCTATTCTCCAAAACCGGCACCGACAGTGTACATATTCATTTAGGAGAGTCGATGAAAAACGGCAGGATAGACCGATCTCCAGGAGGTTCTCTACGTTATTCAAATTATAAGGTGAAGCCTCAACAAGGGTGGAATACCTATGTGATTGCTATTGGTCCCGACAAACGAAATACCGGATCTCAAGCAGTGCTGATTCCCGAATATATTGGTGAGGTTACTCCCTTTCGTTACTGTGAGATTGAGAACTATAACCACGCCATGGAGGAAAAAGACGTGATAAGGGAAACAGCTTTCTATCCCTTTAACGAGCACGACTCATACTTTCACAGTTCAGATAGTATATTGAATAAGATATGGGATATTAGTAAATATTCCATAAAAGCCACATCATTTCTGGGTGTATATATTGATGGGGATCGGGAAAGAATCCCCTATGAGGCTGATGCTCTGATAAACCAATTGTCGCATTACTGTGTGGCCCGCGAATACAGCATGGCAAGATATACACACGAATATCTGATCAGAAAGCCAACCTGGCCAACGGAATGGATACTTCAATCCGTTCTTATGGCATGGGAAGATTTTATGTTTACCGGAAACAGACAATCCATAGAGTATTATTATGAAGATCTAAAAGCCAAAACATTAACCATGCTTGCAGACGAAGAGGGCTTCATAAGTACTCGTACCGGAAAGGTAACACCTGAAGTATTGGAATCAATACACTTCAAAGGACAATTGCGTGATATTGTTGACTGGCCGCATACCGGTATTTTAGGTCTGGAAAAGGAAGAAGGAGGAGAAACCGACGGATTTGTCTTTACCGATATCAACACAGTGGTTAATTCATTCCACTACAAGGCATTAACACTAATGGCACGTATTGCCGAAGTGTTGGGAAAAGCAAGTGATCAAAAGTTTTACAGCGAACGGGCTAAACAACTTAAACAATCATTCAATGAACGTCTTTTTGATAAAAAGAGAGGTGTGTATATCGACGGCATCGGCACTGATCACGTGTCACTTCACGCGAACATGTTTCCTCTTGCGTTCGGATTGATTTCCGAAAAACATATCAATAGTGTGTTGGAATTTATCCGCTCACGAGGGATGGCTTGCAGTGTATATGGATCCCAGTTCCTTCTCGATGGCATATATAACGCTCATGATGCCGGATATGGGCTGCAGCTACTTACTTCCACAGGTGAACGAAGCTGGTACAATATGATCCGTGCCGGCTCCACCATTACAATGGAAGCATGGGACAATAAATATAAACCCAACCAGGACTGGAGCCATGCATGGGGAGCAGCTCCTGCAAACCTGATTCCGCGCAAGCTGATGGGGATAGAACCTCTTGAGCCGGGATTCAAAAAGATCAGAATCAAACCCCAACCCTCAAAGCTCGAACATGCCGAAATCAAACTCCCGACAATCCGGGGCAATGTCCAGGTTAGTTTTACAAACAACCCGGACCAATCATTCCGGCTCGAGGTAAGCATTCCGGCCAACACCACCGCGGATATCTATCTCCCCTTCTATTCGGTAAAACAGGTCATAAGTAAAGACAACAACCCCATTTCCTATCGAAAGCAGGGGGATTTCTCTGTCATAGATAATATTGGTTCGGGGAATTGGATTTTTATGGTAAAGAGATAATCTACAGCGCTTATCAGACGCCATCACCGTCGATAATCTTACCAAGTTATTAAGTCATGGTTTTAACTAAAAAATGCAAATAAAATACTTCTTTTTGATAACAGCATTATTAAGCCAGGTAATGGTTGCAGAGAATCCTGTCAGACCGGTTGTCTCCGACAAGTTACATGCTTCCCATTCTACAGAAATTATGGGGTATATGGGGAATAAATTTACCTTATCGTATAACAACAGGATACTTGCTCAGGATATCGAAAAACTCATTCACCCATTTACTTTAAGAGACGGACACAGTTGTTGGCAAGGCGAATTTTTTGGAAAATGGTTCACCTCTGATGTTCTCGCATATAAATACAAACCGGCTCAAACACTGTCTGAAATCCTAAAAAGGGCTGCTGCCGGATTGATCGACACCCAAACATCCGACGGTTATATAGGAAACTATGCACCTGATAGTCATCTCAACGCTTGGGATATTTGGGACCGAAAATACTGCATGCTGGGATTACTCTCCTATTATAACCTGACAAAAGATACAAAAGCCCTGAATGCGGCAGCAAAGGAAGCAGATTTTCTGATGCAGGACATTCGCGATGCACAGTTGCCGAACGGCCTGGTGACGAGTATTGCTCCCGAAGACGTAGTTTTTAACGGCGGATTTCTGGACTCCCCCGAATGGGGAAGCGCCAGCGTTATTTTTCCGTTTATCTACTACGAGTTTTACGGCGACAACTCGCTGATCGTGGAATATTTCGATGTAATGCAAAGGTAGGTCGACTACCTGACCACAACAGCAAAAGACCACATCGTTTCGCACGTGTTGTCCGATTGGCGCGATTACCGGGAAGATCAGCCTTATGGCGTATCGCACAATACCTCCCATATCATTATCCGCAATACAACGGTACGAATTCGTTTTTTATTCGATCGCATGATTCACCTGGATGCAGTGTTCACAGCCGGATCAATATCTCACAAACCCGCTGAAAACAACAAATGGGACATTCATTCCCATCGAGGATCCTTTTTTAGATCTTTGCAAGATTTGCTTGAAGCATCATTCAAATACAATAAACAAACAATTCATTAATTATAACAGTACATTTGAAACTTTTTTATGAAAAAAATCTTAATTACTTTATCGCTAATCGTTGCTCTTGCAACCAATACAACTGCTCAGCTGAATATTCTGAAGAATCAATTTAAACAGAACCTGCGACAGGATGAAATTATCAGAAGTTATGTAACACCCGTAAAAATCATCTGGCAATCAGATACGGAAGGGAAGCAGGTTATCAAACCGGAAGCACTCCTGACCCGCTTTGACGGTCAACTTTCAACCAGCGGTGCAGGAATGTGTATGCTCAGGTCGGATGATGATAAACAGGCTTCCGTCTTGCTGGATTTCGGTACTGAACTGTACGGAGGCATTGAGATCGCGGCAGCAATCAGGGGGGAAAAGAAACCGATCAAGGTCAGGGTTCGCCTGGGGGAGTCGGTGTCGGAAGCCATGAGTGATGCCATCGACAACAGCCGCCCCGGGATGCAGTCGGCCACCAACGAACACTCACTGAGGGATTTCACGTTGGAAATACCTTGGTTGGGAACCGTTGAAATCGGTAATTCGGGCTTTCGCTTTGTACGCATCGACCTGCTGGATAAGGAGGTAGAATTTCCTCTCCGAGCTGTAAGGGCAATTGCGCGATACCGGGATATCCCCTACTTAGGATCATTCAAATCCAGTGATGAACGGTTGAATAAAATCTGGGAAACGGGAGCCTATACCGTACACCTCAACATGCAGGATTACCTGTGGGACGGGATAAAACGTGACCGGCTGGTCTGGGTAGGAGATATGCATCCTGAGGTGATGACCA
>ENA-UOOK01003985-UOOK01003985.1-fermentation-metagenome-genome-assembly--contig:-NODE-3985-length-16265-cov-8.538125_pt1 | contig 16265 bp, 10 predicted proteins | sample MGYA00245777_ERZ724023 | MGnify/ENA primary metagenome ERZ724023 (study PRJEB28704, sample SAMN03018312) | fermentation metagenome | biome: anthropogenic terrestrial biome; feature: soil; material...
GGGGATCATCCAGACGATGCCGCTGGACGAATGTGCCTGGCATGCCGGGGACAAGCGCCAGGGGCAGGGCAATCGCAACAGTATCGGTGTTGAAATCGCCCGCAGCCGCTGTTACGGAATTGAAGATCACCTGTACCGGCAGGCGGAAGAGAACGCGGTCCATCTGGCCGCCTGGTTGTTGAATCGGTACAAGCTTTCCGTCAATGACTTGCGGATGCACAAGGATTGGAGCGGCAAAAACTGTCCGCACCGCATTCTCGAGGAAAAACGCTGGGACGAATTCAAAGCCCGCGTTGCCGCCTCACTGCACAATCTGCAGGATTAAAGTTGCCTCGTTTCGTGGAAGACTGCCTGTTTGTCGGTAGGCGATTCACAGGAATGTGTAGGCTTTTTTTAGTACTATGGTAGAGAATTCCCTTGGCATCAATGCATCATAAAATCAGGGTCTTCAGGACAGGCTCAAGGGCGTTCGCCATTCTCAGAAACCCAAGATCTGTGGGATGGCTTCCATCTACAGAACATTCAAAGAAATCATCTCCACCAAGAGAATTTGAGCCGTCAAAGAAATAAATATTTCGATCTCCTTTTGCTCGCAGCTCATTTACCAAGGCTTGTTCAAATTCCTTACGTTCCATTCTCATCTCATACAAATGCGGAGTAATCCTCTCTCTACCATATGGTATGCGTGAACTGATCATAATAGGTATTGTTGGATGAACTCCCCTATATATTCTTATAAATTCTGGAAGAGTTTTTTTGAAAAGCTCAGTGCTTACACAATTACCTTCATAATCAACCACAAGACAAGCCGGATTTTCAACCTTTGAAATGATCTCAGCAACTTCCGGTTCTCCTTTTCCACTTCCGGAAAACCTACAATAGCATGAAAAGCGGATTCATTTTTGAGTCATATAGTTCCTTGTAGGAACTCATGTCTTTCGGGTATGGTTAGAGGCAAAAACCGTTTATCTGGAAACCTGCTCATTATCATAAAAAATTAAGGATATATCAATGAATTCATGATTTATCACATGTTTTGGAATAGTATATTGGTTGAGTCAATTTACCAGGAATTCTGCACAGAGTCAAGTGGTCGTTTGGAGAGAACCGCAAAAATCGAAGAGAAAAAAGAAGAAACTGAACAAAAACCACAAAGAATCAATCTGTAGAATTCGTAAAAAACAAGCAGGAGGCAGAGGTGCCTGATCCTGATAGAATGAAAGACAAAAATATTAAGATAGGATGTTTGTCACGATGCTGAAATTTACTGTACAACCGGATAAGTCTGAAAAAAAGCCGGCTTTTTTTCGGAGATTCCCACTTTTTGCACGAAACAGATCTATTTTGAAAATGCATGTCGCGATTATAGCACTTGCTGTTGCCGGGGGGATATGTGCGGCAGAAACTCCAAATCCTGATCTGATTCCAAATAGGGTGCCACATGATAAGCAAATGACTCCTGGTTTACCAACAGCGCTCAGTTCGGGTGTCAAATCCAAGGCTCCGGCGGTTGCCGAAAAGATCAACTATATTGCCAATGGGCGGTTAGACGCTGCGCAAGTAGCTTTCCCCCCTTTCTTGACGGTGTCAGGTAAAGCCGAATATCGGCGTGATGCCTCGCCGGATGGTGCTGGTTCAATTTTGCTGCGCGGAGAGGATAACAGGGTAGTAATTCGGCAAGAACATAGCTGTACGCTCACGGCTGGCGAACGCTATCGCTTGAGCGCCTGGATAAGAACTCACGACTTGAAAGCTGAAAACTTTCGGATTGTTATGCACGACAATGGCTGGAATATCGAAATGGGCATTCTGGAAATACCTGTCAATACGCATTGGAGGCGTTTTGAAAATACTTTTACCGCGCCAGCTTCACAGAACAATGATTTTGGTTTTGCCGTCTTATTGCTTGGCGGAATATCTGGAGAGGCTGAATTTGCCGATATTAAACTTGAACCAATGTCCCCTGCCGCGGCAGAAGGAGCACGCTCACTATTGAGTAGTATTGGTGACGAAGATCGGTTGATCCCGCTGGCTCCAGCCCTCGCGTTGATTCCCGCCGATAACCCAAGTGTCCGACTACGTTGGTTTGGCGCGAAGGAATGCGGGCAATTCCAGGTTCATCTGGATGGCCTGAAAATGCCTAGAGTTCAGATTTCAGATAATATCGTTACCGTTAACCTTAACGGAATTTCTCTTGGAGATCATCGCCTGGAACTTACTAATAGCAAGAGTCGATTTACATTCAATATCACCATCGTGCCGCCCTTTCCCAAAGTTGAAACCAAACGGTTGAACAACTTGGTGCGGAGCCTGCCCTCTTTGACGCTGAAAGATGGTGAAACAGGTGAATTTGAAGTGCCGTCTAATGCCTGGTATTATCTGATTGCGCCCGCTGTCAATGCGGAACTGTTGGTCAAAGGAAAGACGATGCCGCAAATTGGTGAAGGATTCTTCCGCTTGAAAGCCGGCAAGCATCAATTAACGCTGAAAGGTGCTTCCGGGGTGGTCGATATTCGACAAACTCCAGTGATTTACTATTATCAGCCATTGAGTGGTCCTTATCCGCATGGCTTCGCCCGCAATGATACAGCGCAAATGAAAAAATATATGATAAATGCCATTAATACCTTTGGATTGGGATTAGTTGATACGAATGCCTCCGAGTCGGAAATTGCCGAGCTTCAAAAAACAGGTTGGGCACGCTGGGGCTCAATGCAGGCTTACTTTAAGACAGCGGAAGAGATGGCAAAGGAAATTAACGACAATGAATTTTTCAAACGACATGAATTTTCCGGTGTTTCTCTTGATGAATTTTCATCCGGTAGAATTCCTCAGCTAGTACAATTTACGAAAGCGATATCGCTGTTGAACGTACCGAAGTCCAAGACTCTCGATTGTTGGGTATACGGAGCCCCACTGCAAGGTGCAATCATGACGGATTTTATTTCAGGAGTCATCAATGTTTCACACGGAGCGGGAATGGTAATATTCGAAGCTTATTGTACCCCTAGCCGCAATGAAGAAACCGCACGCAAATATTGTGATTCAATCATTATTGACAATACTATTTCGTTCAAAAAAAACTATCCGGAAATTTTGCCTAATCTTGGAATGGTGTTCATTCACTGCAATGTGCCTAATTCATTGACAGCGGCAATTTATCCGGAGATTGACCTGAAATATTATCTTGATCTGCAATTTCAGACTGCAGCAACCGCAACGGAACTTGATGGACTTGGTATGATTGGAACTTGGGGTGGGAATTATGCTGATAATGAAATGGCACGTTGGACAGCGGCGCTTTGCCGTCATTATGCCGTTGAAGGCAAGACCAGCCTGCTCTCGGAAAAATATGGTTACAAATTCATCCCTGGATTCTTACAGAACGGCGACTTCGAAAAAGGTCTAAAGCATTGGCAGGTCGATGGTAACATTACCATTGGAAAACATGATTGGTATGGGCGCAAAATTCAGCGCCGCTGGACCGCGCCAAAGGGAATTGGCGATAATTATTGCATCATGAGCCGTGGGAAATCGCCAAATATCATCAGCCAGAAATTGCAGGGGCTGGAACCAGGTAAGATTTATAAATTACAGTATCTTACTTCCGATGCTGTCGACGTTACTGCAAGCGGCAAAGGGAAACCGCAGGAAATACGAGTCACTGCTACTCTGGACGGATGTGAAATATTGGATAAATACACTATTTACAATCGTGCAGGGACCAGTGGCAAATACCATAGAACGAACTGTAGTCAGTTGGTTTTTAAAGCTATTTCATCAGAGCCGCTATTGCGCTTTTCCGATGCAGACAACGCGCTCGGTAGAAAAGCAGCCTTGAACTATGTATCCGTCATGCCATATTTTATTGAATAGATAAATGGGTTCTGCGAAATAGAACCAAGTCAAGAGAGAGGCGGGTTCAGGCATCCGGGAAGGACGGCGAAGTTCTGAAAAAGGCTTGGGCAAAGATAGAGTTGTTGCCGTCTGGACGCAAAGATCCTTTTGGCCGATCGCGGCTATGATTCGGATGCGATTGCCGAGAAAACCGAAAAAGTTGGAATGAAAGCAGTCATTTCACCAAGAAAAAACCGTAAGGATTTACGCTCCTGAGAATCGCCGTTTCAAGGAACTGGTGGAGGAATGGGGGCGGGCGGCGGATCAGGTTTTCATCTGGGACTATGCCATAACGTTTAATGAAACCGGTTTGCCTTATCCCGGCGAATTTACCTATGAAGATACCTATCGTTTTTATGCCGCCAACAATGTAAAGGGGATCTTCTGGGAGCATGAATTTTCCAGTTATGCGGATCTGTTTGAACTTAAATTTTACCTCGAAGCGAAATTGATGGATGATCCTCATGCCGATGTTGAACAGTTGCGGCAGGATTTCCTGCAGAAATATTATGGACCGGCCGCGGACGGAGTGGAGGCTTACCGCCGGATTCTGCAGCAGGCGGCGGTGGCGAATCGGGCTGAAATTTATTGGTTTGAGACGGTGAATCAACAGTTTTAAATACTGCGATCTGGAGTCGTTGAAAACGGCTCAGGATCAAATGGAAAAGGCGGAAAAAGCCGTGGCGGTCCAGCCTGTGTATACCTGACGCGGGTACGCCGTGCGCGGTTGGGGTTGGACCGCCTTACCTATCGGCTGGAGCGTTACTATCGGCAATTTCAAAAATCAGCGGAGGATGCTTCGGTGTTTCATGCTCAATACGTCGAGCCGGCGCTTGGCCGGGTAAAGGCTTATTCCGCTCAAGCCGGGATCTCTTTGTTGAGTGGCGAGGTCGCCTGTTTTGAACAATTGCCTGCTGATACGGCGGAACTGCCGCAGTTCAAGGGGCAATCGTATCTGGACTTTCCCGCCGACCAGCTTTTCCGCACGGACAAAAAGATTCTTACTCTGGTGGATGACCTTGGTGCGCTCAATCGCATTGCTGTCCGGATGAACGTTGAAGGCAACCGCAAACTTTTCCAACTGCCGCAGAAAATGGGTGGTTATGACGTCAAAGAGGCCAAAACGCTTAACTCCATCTCGATCGACCAGTTGCCGCCCTCCGGCCAATACCGTTGGTACCGGCTTCCCGGCATCTCCTTGAATCGCGACTGCTATCTTTATGTGACCAACAGTTGGCAGATTCAATTGCCGTTGAGGCCAAGATGATGATTTTTTATTCTCCCTTAGAAATCGAGAAAATCACTCATTTTACGCTCAAAAATGTCTAATTCGACTCAATCCTTACCATGCTCTCAATAATTTTTTTACGGTACAATTCGGTACTTTCAAGTTTCAAAACGGTACCAAATGGCACCTTTTTTGAGCTCGATTTTCAACCTCCGATATACAATACATCCGGTAAACCGCTTTTCAAACAATGAATTGACGGTACTGCCCGATCAGGTAAAGCGGGATATTCAACAAACCATGATCCAGTTTCAGATTCTGCAGCGAGAAACGGATTGCATAAGGCGGCCGGTATTTTTCCCGATAGGCCTTCAGGCTCCTTGAACGCACATTCAAGCCGGACTTCACCTCGATCGGGATAATATCCCGGTCTTGCTGGATGACGAAATCGACTTCGGCCAGATTGCCGCTGCTCCAATAGTAAACCGGCGCATTGCCCAATGCGGTCAATTGCTGCAGCACATAATTCTCGACCAGTCGTCCTTTGAATTCGCCGAATACATCATTATTGATCAATACCGACGATGCCGGAACCTTTGCCAGATTGCGCAACAGGCCAGTATCCGACAAATAGACTTTGAAACTTTTCCGATCCTCATAGGCCGCAAGCGGAATCTCCGGCTTTTCCAGCCAGTTGACCTTTTGAATCAGCCCGGCTTCCAATTGCCAGCGCAAGGCATCTTCAAGGTCCTTGGCCCGTGCGCCGGTCTTGACCTCGCCATAAATAAACTTGGCATTCTCTCGGGCCAATTGTTCAGGTATCGATTTCCACAGTAGAAACAGCTTCGGCATATCCTTATGCGGAGCATGCTTGGAAAAGTCCATTTCATAGGACTGGATAATTCCCTGCTGAATTGCTTCCGCTTGCTGAACATCCTGATTTTCGATGAAATCGGATAAAACCGCAGGCATTCCGCCGAGTACCAAATACTCCCGGAAACGCTGCTCCAGCTTATCACAAATAGCCAAGCTCAGCGGCTCCGGCTTCTGCAATGACTCGCAATATTCCTGCAGGCCATTGTCAACGGTTCGCAGATACTCATCAAACCCACATGGGTTAAGCTCAAGGAATGTAACCTTGCCCACCGGAAAACTGGTTCCTGGAGTGGAAAGCGTAATCCCCAGCAATGACCCTGCGGCAACGATTGCAAACTCCGGCTCCTCCTCGCAAAAATACTTGAGCGCAGTCAAAGCCCTCGGGCAAGCCTGAATCTCGTCAAAAATAATCAACGTGGTCTGAGGCTGTATCTTCTTTCCGTGTACGACGCTCAACTCCAACAAAATGCGATCCGGCTCAAGGTTCTTCTCAAATATGTCGCCAAGCCCTTCCTCGCGCTCAAAGTTGAAGTAAGCAACATTCTCAAAGTGTCTTTTCCCAAACTCCTGCAACAGCCAGGTCTTACCGCATTGCCGGACTCCGCGCAATATCAAAGGCTTTCGCGATCTAACATTTTTCCACTTTACCAAATCCTGCATCAAATTACGTTCAATCACAACAATATCCTCCTGCGCTTTGCTCTTAGTATATCATATAATGCGTCGAAAATCAATATTGAATGTGCCAATTTTGCATAAAAACAAACAAAATAGATATCATAATTGCAGCAGTCAAGGCGAATTGTTTCAGCCATAAACTGACTGATCGAAAACTGCTTTCATGAAAATTAAGTACAAATGTAAAAATAACCGCCATTTTTGGGAGCACCACGAAACTCAATCTTACCCTGATTCCGTAATTCTCTGATGTGACGCTCTACAGTTCGACTTGTTACCCCAACCGCATTGGCAATTGCATTTGTTCGGCAACCGGGATTCTCGCAAATATAATCAAGAATTTTTACTCCGACATTTACTCCGACACTTACTCCGACATCATGATCTGGCTTCATCTGATGCATACTCAGAGTAGTTAGAATTTCATTCAGCATAAAATCGATAAATATTCCACTATTCCCGGCTTGGCTACTCTGATTAATAGCCTGGTAGTATTCTTGTTGATTGGCATGTACCATATTCTCGACTGGCAGATATTCAAAAAATGGATGCCATCCCCCCAAAATCAAAGATTGCCATAAACGCCCAATTCGCCCATTTCCATCAGAGAATGGGTGAATAAACTCAAACTCATAATGAAAGACACAGCTTTTAATCAATAAATGATCCTCGGACTTTTTCAGCCACCCGAAAAGGTCTTTCATCAATATAGGAACCCGTTCAGACGGCGGTGCAATATGAACCGCCTTTGTTCCGTCAAATACACCGACTCCGGATATACGGAACGTACCCGGCTCATCAACCAGAGCCATCATCATAACCTTATGCGCTTTCAGCAAATCCTTCATGGAATACGGATTCAAGGAACCATAAAGTTCATAAGCAGCAATGGCGTTTTTAGCCTCTTGGATAGCCCGTATCGACGCGACAACCTTCTTCCCATCCAGAATATCGGTAATCTGGCTCTCCGACAAATTATTTCCTTCAATAGCCAAAGACCCCTGAATCGTCTTAATCCGATTAACCCTACGCAACCGCAAGGAATCGCTTTGCTCCATGCGAATTACATAACGCTCAATCAAAGCGGATATCTCCGCAATCATCTTGATCGCTTTAGCGCTTACCGTAAATGGTGGTTCATATGTCATAATAATACTCTCATGAATCAAGATTCTTCCTTTCCTGCGAATATTGGCTCAACTGGATAAATATGTTTCTTGAATAATAAGCAATCTGGAGCGGACGCTGCCAGCTTTAAACGAATATTTTCATCAATAGATGAAGGCGGCTCACTTGTTGTTGTAATTATGTACTGAAATGGCTTTTGACTAATAATTGATTCTTTGCCAATATTTACTATACCTTGTAAATATCGACGATAAACATGCCGTGATAAGTCAGCTTCTCGTGGACTATCATGAAGAAGAAAACCGGGATGAGTGTTCAGTTGTAGTCCATAATTCATGCAAGCAATATCTGCAATAATAAGCGATAAGCTTTCAACAGCTTCTCCGTTCATACCGGCAATTTCACTTCCCACAGAAAAAGTTAATTTTTCAGGGAACTCCATGATGATGCCATTGTATTCATCAGAAAGAATTCTTTTAACAATAAATCTATATTGATTCATTAATTCCTGCAGCCGCTTCCCATAGCCTAAATATATACTTTTTAAGTGAGCTTCTTCATTACGAAGTTCCTCTCTTTTTACCGAAAGTTTATAATCTATTTTTTTTTCCTCATCTCCCTGTCCACCTTGCGAGACAGATAAAGAATCTTTATATTTTTTAGACCACTTCAACAGCTCTGATTTACGAGTTTTATATCCAGTTAACATTCCTTTAAATCGAGTCATTAGGTGGCTTTCAGAATCACGTTTGCCAAGAAGATTTAATACATTCTGATGAGCTTTATTTATTGTTTCTTGATATTGTTGTTTCAATAATGAACTTCTATTTTTATATTCATTATCTTCAGTTGAATGATCCCAAGGAATGGTGCTTTGCTGAGTCTCCACTGCTTGCAGATAGTATTCGCAGTCGCGAAAATCAATATCGCCAAAAGTACAATGCTTTTCAAAATAGGATTTTAAGTCTTGTATATCTTCATCATTTTTTTCAAAATTCATAATGTCTTGAGATAAAAAATTTGATATCTCATAACCCGATTCTACTTTCTCATTCCATGTTTGAATCCAGAAATTAAAAGCTTCAATACGTTTTTCTGAAAGATTCAATTTTTCTCGAATCTCTTTTAATTTATCATCAAACATCTTTTCGCAAGCGATGATTTGAGCTAATATTCCATCTAGCAAATCATTTGAATCTTTCGATTCAGTTGATATTTTATTCTTGTTGAAAATAAATTTTAATTGCCGAAGACAATATTCATATTGCCATTCAACTTCTCCTCGAATACGTTTCCTGTATGCCAGGTTTTCACTTATCTGAGATTTTATTAATTCCAGTTTATTTAGCAATTGTATTTCATTCTTATCCACCAACTCAAGAATACTTCTGACTAAAAATGTCGCATCTCTATCTGAATTAGAAAAACGCAGTGATTGAGCCTCACTTCGTGAAGCTCTCCATTGATTAAATTTCTGAAAGCGAGTTTCTTGATCTCTAGTTAACCAAGCCAAAAATTGATGCCATTCAAATTCTTTATCGGCTCCTGGAGAACGTTTGATTTTTAATGTTTCAATAAAGCTATCAGCTAATGCATTAACAAATCTTTGATATGGAATATCAGCTGCATTTCGATTAAGGAATTCCTGGTTTAATGTTTCTTTGTCTGCTTTTGATTCTTTATCTAAATTGAAAGGACGTAGAATAGCCCACGTATTTCCTTCTAATCTTAATTGCATCCCTACATAGCCAGTCTCAAAATTATCAGAAACTAGTTTACAGAAAAGACGCTTCCCATAAGAATTTTCTCCCAAGCAGTATCGAATCAATCGGCACAATGAAGTTTTCCCTACAGAGTGTCCACTTAATGTTCCATCAGTCTCATCAGCCTGAGACCCCTCTTCTTGTCCCCAAACAATGTTAACCCCTTGTTTAAATTTAACCATTCTGATTTCTTCGACTGGATTTATTGATTTATAAAGAATCAATTTTTCTATCCATAATCTAGGTTCAGATTGCACTCCCATAAAACACCTCATTGATTTACTGCTTGAAGAGCAGTGATTGTCTGATCAACGTTTTCCATATTGTTGCCGATGTCTCCCATCTGCTCCAGTTGAGCTTCAAGGTTGATAGCAGCCTTAGTCGACAGTTCAACTATTTCTAAGATATTGATATCCCAAGTGGGTAATTTAATATTATCCTCAAGTATTGCTTTTTGACTTGCTTCAAAAAATTTGATGAGCCCTTTTCTTGATAAAGATTTTATTATTTCTTGAATACGAAAGCGTTGTGTGCTAAAGTCAATTAACGAAACATCAATGGCACTTTGGGTTAATCTGTTAAGATCATCATCTTTAATAAAATACTTCAATGTATCAGGACGAGTTGCTAATGCTACTGCGATATTGTAGAAATATATTGTTTGGTTAGGTATATATTTTATTAATTCAGGCAACAAGGCTTCGATAAAACTCTCTCTGCCGATCCATGGGTATACTTGTGTAATAGGTTTATAATTTCCCTGATGGAAAGAACTGATGCGAATATCCACCTGATTAGTTCCAAGCATTATATCCATCAAATCTTCATAGCTGGCAATTACATCATACGTTACGCTTTCTTTGCTCAGGGACGCAAAATATTTCCGGGCGCAGTCGATCTTTTTTTCTTCGATCTTTTTCAGTTGCATCGTTGACATGGAGCCTTTAGTTTCGGCAATGAAGTAGACGTGCCGGACCTTCTCGGCATCAAAGGCGATTGCCCAGTCCGGATTATAATTCCCTACCGGCGTCGGAATATGAAAGCCTTTCGGCAGTTTGGAATAAACACATACTTCGGCACATTTATCCAACTTGCTGAGAAATTTAGCCTCGTTATCCGAATCACAGGCCACGTATCTTAAAACACTCTTCTCCACTTCAAAAACACGCTTTGCCGAGCTATTGATTTGCCCTTCCGTAAAGATGCTGTCGGAAAATGTTTCCGTCAGGCGATGATAGGTCAAATGCTCAATTACTGCGGCGGCTTTCTGCTCGTTTATTAGCATGCTGGCCTTGATGATGAACGATTCCGGGTTCAGCTTGAACAGGGCGAATGTGTTCTTATTGATCCCTTTCAATATTTCACAAATGGTACGGCGGGTCAAAGTCGTTCTGTCGGCGATTTGTCCAATCAAATCATATGGCACCTGAGAGTGCACGGAGTGGCGGAGTTTTCCGGAGCGGATATCCTTTGCAGTAAAAGTCGTTTTTTCTTCCAGGCTTTCATAATCCAACTTTTGAGCCTGTTCGCCTTCCGTGACACTATAGGTCGCCGCCGATACTTTCAGCTCTCGGTCCAAGATATAAATCGCATTGCTGATCAGTTCTTTGGAATCGAAATCAACCGTGTAGGCAGCTTTATGGTTGATCCGGTTCCATAACTCTTTGAATTCTTTTTTGCCGAAGTTTTTTGGATTGAGAGGATTACCCGGGTCACGACCATTTTTAAGGCCGGGTAGCTTGGCTCCACTGTAGAGACAATCCAGCAGTGTGAAAATCCGTTCCTCATGCGGGTGCAAGTCTTCCGGCAAAGGAACAGTGGCTTTATTTTTTCTGGCTTCGACGAAAACCGGGGTCAACTGTTCATTATTATCAATATAGTCGTTTTTCAAAAGATAACGATATATGGCCGTAGCCATGGGACGTTCAATACGAAGATCTTCTGTCAAGGCTTTGCCCAGGAAGTATTCGGTATTTGCCAGTTGCGGACGGGTACTGACCGCGTCGACGATTTCCTGCTGAAGGTTCTTGACAAATTCTTCATAGCTTTCATCTGTGACCACCGATAATACATTCAGCTCATGAACATTGGAACAACTCGTGTTGTCCATGCGTTCACCGGCTTGGTTGACGCACAAACGCAAACCGCGCCCCACTTCCTGACGCCGGGAAATTGTATTGTCCGAATGTTTCAAGGTGCAGATCACAAACACATTCGGATTATCCCAGCCTTCGCGTAAAGCCGAATGCGAAAATATAAAACGGGTCGGCTCGCTCAGCGATAACAGTCTCTCCTTGTCTTTCAGGATCAGATCATAAGCGTCAACGTCATCGGTTTCTTTATCGCCCTTGCTTTTGGGATCGACCAGACGTTTGCTTTTCTTGTCTATCGAGAAATAGCCGTTGTGGGTTCGGGAGGCTTCAATATTGCCGAGATATTCACAATACGCCTGGTCTTCAGGAGTGAGATTCAATTGTGAAAGCCGGTCGCTTGTCAATTGAATATATTCCTCCTCGAAATATCGGGCATAGTCACCGGGTACTTCTTCACCGTCCGCATATTGACGGTATTTTGCCACTTCATCGATAAAGAACAAACTCAGCGCCTTGATCCCTTGTGAAAACAGTTCTTCTTCTTTTTTCAAATGCGACGCAATGGCTTCCCGGATTTGGATGCGCCGTATCATGGACTCGGTCACATCGCCCACCGCATCCCCGGCGGTCAGGACTACGCCATTGGAAAAACTCACGGTGTTATCAAGTACATTGATATTTTCCACCACATAGTCTTCATACTGACTCAAACCATTCGACTTATCGAAGAGACGGTCTTTGTGTTCGATGGTTAACGTCTTGCGGGCGATGCTCTCTTTCTGCTTTATCTCAATTTCCAGCTTGGCCGCCGGTTTTTTGTCCGGACGTGGAAAAACACTCTGCAGATACAGATAACAACCGGTGCCGCCCTGGCCCCGGACATTGATCCCTTTTACCGCGATCTTCTTGACCAACTGCTGATTATAGGCGTCAATCGCATCCAGACGGTAGATTTGATTCCGCAGGTTCTTATGCGTGGCCGAATAACGCAGGATAAACAACGGATTGAACTTCGGCAAGCTTTCCTTCGTGACTTTGCCTTCCATCTTCTGCGGTTCGTCGATGATCAGGATCGGGCGATTTGCCGAAATTACGTCAATCGGGCGGCGCGACTGGAAACTGTCCAGCTCATCATAAATGCGCCGGGCATCCGACCCGCGTGCATTGAACGCCTGCAGATTGATAATCATCACATTCAAACCAGCATTGCTGGAAAATGTTTCCACCTCATGCAGTTGCCTGGAGTTGTAAATAAAGAAATTCGCCTTCTTTCCGTATTCATCCATGAAATGTTCGGCGGTGATCTGAAACGATTTGTAAACTCCCTCGCGAATGGCGATGGACGGCACCACGACGATAAACTTACCCCAGCCGTAACGCTTATTCAGTTCAAACATCGTTTTGATATACACATACGTCTTGCCCGTACCGGTCTCCATCTCGATATCGAAATTAAACGTCCCCAGGTCCGTGGACAACGCCTCCGACGGCTTCAGGTTAAAACGTGTCTGGGCCTTTTGCAGATTCTCCAGTATCAGATTCCGCGAAACCGTCAACTCGCAATTCCGGAATCCTTCCGCCTCCGGCAACACTTTTTGACCCGGCGTTTCCGCCCACGGCAAATCCGGCATATTGGTTTCCATCACCGGCTTTACCGGAATCCGCCCCGGATCGATTCGGTAAGTAATCCCGTCATGCTTCACCTGACCAGCAAAACAATCCACCACTGCCTCGGCGGCATCCGCCTGATATTGTTGATGTTTAAATTTTAGCTTCATCTTGACCGCTTGTTTCATTTACCGGCTGTTCTGCTTCAATAGATTCCGGAATAGCTAACTGAATCTTGGTGGTTTCATCCAACTTTAAAACGAACTTCTCTCCAAGGCAGAACTCATTAATTAACTTTTGAGAGACCGAGTATCTTGCACAGTCAATAATACGATATACTTCATTGAAAGCATCTTCTGTTTTTTTGAGTAGCTTAATAGTAGTTTCAACTTTATCAATATGAGGAATAAAAAGTTTCACCAATTCTCCAGCAGTAATAAGCCAGGATTTAATCGTACTTTCAGAAGAGTTTTTGCTTCTGCGTAAATTATTGATCAACGTTTGAATATCGTATTTAGTTTGCCTGTTTAACTTGAAAGCCGGTTCGTTGGCGATGATATTCAAACAATCAATCAATTTGTCAATTGCTTCATCTAATCTGCCTGCGGCGGCGTTTTTGGCAAATTCGGCATCCAGGTCGATATAGGATGAAACTACTTCTGATTGATCCCAGGAGAAATTCTTCAGATCAAAAAGGATATCGTTAATAAGCACGACATGCTTAGCATAGTCAGGAGCATTAAGATTTCCTAACTTACTGAATTTATCGCAAATATCAATTACGTCTGTTAACCATTTCGGATATTTGTCAGATGGTAAGAATTCTTTCAAGTGGTTTGCGTCATAAACTATTTTCCCGGCAAATTGTTTTGATTTGGCATAGTCATTAGACATTGCAGCCAAGACTAGGCTGTTCAAATATTCTAAAATCTGATCAGATATTTTTTTACATCCAGCGATCTTCAATGTATCACTCATATCTTCTTTTACTCCTTAAATCACCTTGATGTCGGTTGACGGAGAGAGCTGTTTGAAGATCTCCACTACGTTGATTTTTGAGGAATCGGTGAAACCGTTGTCACGGAACACCGCGCGGAGGACTTTGCGTTCGGCAATGAGCTGAATCAATTCGTCTGTTATGCCGCTGTCGAAACAGGCCGCGATGGCATCTCCATCCACGAAATAAACCGTTTTGCCTTTGAGCTTTTCGACTGTGACCGGCAACGAGAGTTCCACGCCCCAGTCGAGCATGACCTGAAATAATAGGTCTTCCGCAGTCCGGCCGTCTTTGATATTATCAACATATTTACTGACCATATCCTGCTCAATGGCATCCGGCGTATAATAAACGTCTTCCATATTCGACGAATCCAGCTTCAACACCCGGAATCCCACGTCCAAAGTCAATTTCTCTCCATTTTCGGCAAATAAATCATTTTCATTTTTTTTCTGTTTTTTTTCCCATTCCGTCTTGATTTTAGCTCCTGCCCGCCGTATCCGCTCTTTGCCCACCTCACAAATGTGTGCATACCCAAACTTTGAAGCTTCGCCTTTATCTGAGCATGCTTCTGGCAATTGAATCATTATAAAGCGTAATTTATAGTTTAATTCATCATTTAATTTCATTATAGAATGTGCAGTAGTTGCCGAGCCTGAAAAAAAGTCAAGAATAATATCAGAATTTTTTGCTCCTGAAACAAGTAACATCTTTTTTATTAAAGATGATGGTTTGGGGTAATCAAAAACATCTTTCCCTAGTAATCCATTTACTTCTTTGGTCCCATCATCTAAAGTACCAACCTCTTCATAGCGCCATAAGTTAACTGGAACCATCCCTTCATCTAATTCTGCTAAAAATCTTTTTAGCCTAGGATAACTATTTTCTCCATTTTTTCCCCAATAAAGCCTATTTTCTCTAGCGTGTATTTCGTATTGTTCCTTGCTGTATTTCCATGCATTTACTTCATGTGCAACTTTTATCCCTGTAATTGGATTTAAAATTTCATATGATAAATTAGGACGCTGGTCCTTTGTCCGTTGACTAACATAGGAAACACTAGTCCAGACCCCCCTAGGGTCATTATCTGGATTTGAGTAAATGGAATTAGCCTTTTCGGTACGAGGTTCTCTTATAAGAGCTAATGTATGAGATTTTCGATAAAATAAATTATGATCAAGAACTGAAGAGATAAGTTTCGCATCATTATTTCTTGTAAACCTCTTTTCCCAAATTAAATCAGCTATAAAATTTTCTTCTCCAAAGATTTCATCGCAAACTTTTCTAAGATTGTGAACTTCATTATCGTCAATAGAAATAAAAATCACGCCATCATCTCGCAGGAGTTGATGGGCTAGACGCAAGCGCGGATAAATCATGGTCAGCCAGTCGGAGTGATAACGGCCTTTGGTCTCGGGGTTTGCGGCAAGGCGCGCTCCCTGATCGTCTATCTGATTGGATTTGAGCAGATAACTTTCGGAGTCTTCGGCAAAATCGTCTTCATAGATGAAGTCATTACCGGTGTTATATGGAGGATCAATATAGATCATTTTTACTTTGCCGAGATAAGTATCGCGAAGCAACTTCAGCACATCGAGATTATCGCCTTCAATATAAAGGTTTTTGGTATTGTCAAAATCGACGCTTTCTTCCCGGCAGGGACGAAGTGTTTTAGCCACCGGCGAATTCGCCAGCAGAATTGCTTCCCGCTTGCCGGGCCAGTTGAGCATGTAACGCTCCTGCGAACCATCGATGACCGAACCCGCCAGTTCCTGCTGCAGCGCTTCAAAATCAATCTTCCGGGTCAGTTTTCCGGACTCGTCCCTGCACTCCACCAGGCATTGCGGAAACAACTTCACGATTTTATTAATATTCTCAGCCACCAGATCCGGGCTACGCATCTTCATCTTTTCCATATTTTGCCTTATTATTTTTGAAACCAGAGCTAATTTCAAAAGTATTTAATTCGCCGACTTGATAAAATATGGTAGAAAGTC
>ENA-UOOK01003986-UOOK01003986.1-fermentation-metagenome-genome-assembly--contig:-NODE-3986-length-16265-cov-4.763418_pt1 | contig 16265 bp, 11 predicted proteins | sample MGYA00245777_ERZ724023 | MGnify/ENA primary metagenome ERZ724023 (study PRJEB28704, sample SAMN03018312) | fermentation metagenome | biome: anthropogenic terrestrial biome; feature: soil; material...
TCAGAAGAGCAAAAATAATCAAATAGGTTATAATTAATCTTTTCATATGCATTTACGAATCACTCCTTGCTTTCACTATATACAATGTAGACTTTTATCTTAGTACGCTTATTTTTAAGTTATACCGAGTTATTTTTTACGCTATTTTCCCTCTATTTCTTATCTAAATTTCAAGGTTATATGCACTATAATCGAAGTATACTCTAATACCAATATGGATCACTTGTATAAGTTGTTTGTTCGGCCGCAACTCCATTTTTGTATACTGTACCAACTGAATAAAGCCGATAATTATAGCCACTCATTACATACCACGATTCTCCTATACCGCAGTAAAAATTACTGGAAGCATTTGACCAACTTTTAATAGTTGTCCATCTTCCATTTTTATATTGCTGCAAATTTGCTTCTACCTTAATCGTATCTACATCATAAGCATAAAGTACAACTGCTATTGTTGCTTTACCAGTACTTGAAATATCGAATTTATTTCGATATTCTGTTATCTCTTCCCAATAAGGTCGTATTACGTCTGCATCTATACTGTTAATCATTTTGTTCATTTTTTGAGCAAAACCTAAAATATTTTTTTATTTTTGTTTAACGCTCTCTGCTATTAACAGAAGTTCTTCTTTATCTACCCTTAGTAAATTTAAAAGAAAGGCAGTTAAACTGCCTTTCTTCTAAATTTACGCTTATCTTATTTATTCATTCTATCCCAAGCTGCTTGAGAAACTTCCAAGAATTTCTTCAATCCTATTTTTTCAAGTTCTTTAATATAGTTATCCCAGTCACTTTCAATATTAAGATCGCCGGTTACAAACCTGGCCAACGATTCTTCGGAATAAGTTTTAAGTGTTGCCTGAATTTCATTTATTTCATTAAGTTCTTCTGTCATAAATTTCAAATTAGAAATAAATGTTCCTTTAGGCGGTAATACCTTGTTATATTCTTGGGAAATTAAGCCTGCTGTATAAGTCGGATTTAATTTATTACCATCAAATAGACGAGAATCCAAGAAATCATATGAAAATGTTGGACATCCTGTTCTCCAATGTGAATTTTGAGGTTTGTTCCAATTTGAATTTGGCTGGTTAATCAAAGCTACAAAACCAGCAATATTTGCTTGTTTCTTCTCTGCAGGATCAATCGAGTTCCAATCTACACCTTTTACACCAAATCTACCCAAGCAGTATGATTCTTCAGACCACATAAAGTCTGCTACATCAAATGCTAATTTCGGATTTTTACAGTCCTTAGTAATAAACCAGCGAGGGACTACAGATGGTTCTGCGTATGAAGTTGTTCTCACTCCATTTGGTCCAGTAATAGGTGCTAACCCAACATAGTCCTTTGTAAACGGATTTTCTTTATAGTTATTCAACAGCATTGAAGTTGCAAAAGTGAATGCGATACCAACTACATGATGTTGTCCATCACTATCTGTTAATTGTTTTAACTGATTTAAGTCCATTGTAAAGGACAGAGGAGAAAATAAGCTTTCTTTGCAAAGCATATGCATATATTTTAAGCCTTCCCTATATTCTTCCTGCCTATATGCTACATCTACTACTTCATCTTTGACTATATAATGATTACCAGTGTCATAATATATAAATGCATTCATGAGCCAGTGTGCTGCTGAATCTTTTTTACCTACTATCGGTATCTCATCTTGTGAGCCATTTTTATTAGGATCATTCTTTTTTATGGCTTTAGCGAAGTCATACAATTCCTGAGTGTTTGTCGGTGCTTTCATACTCAATTCATCCAAAAACTTTTGACATATCCAGGCTTTCTGTGGTGCTAACCCAATTTCTTCTTTTGCTAACCAAGGCACAAAATAGGTTTTCCCATCTGGACCCATGCTGTTTTTTACAATATTATATTGTGGATAAGCATTGTTTGCTTTTTGAATGTTAACAGCAGTTTTATAATATTCTGTTAAGTCTAAAAAGATTCCATCTTGTCCATATGCGAACGCTTCTGTTTCAGACAAATTCATATTAATGACATCAGTTAATTTCTCACCAGATGAAAGGATCAGTGTCAACTTATTTTTAGCTTCCGCCGTGTCTGCTGGTAAAAAATTAAACTTAATGTCAATATTACAATTCTCTTCAATATGTTTTGTAAATGCATTCATTTCATAATCCTCAACTAAAACGTCTTGAGGCATAGTAATAGATAGAGTATATGGTCCTTTTTCTTTTGGTTCTTGAGTTTCTTTTATCGGATTTCCCTTTGAAACTGTTCCAGTAGGGCTTTGGTAACTGCAGCCTGACAGCACAATGCTTATCAATAAAATTACTGCAATTACCGTGTGAAGAATACTTTTTTTAAACATCTTTAAATCCCCCTATTTTTTTATTTTTATTTACAGCACTATTATTTAGTGCTTTAATACATGCTTAAAAATTATACTTGCCTCAATTTAACCGTTATAATTAGGTAAATATGCTCCGAGATTTTTTAATCTAAGCTGTAATTCTCTTACATCAAAGCCACGTATATCAGTGCTCTTTCCAGCTGCAATAGCTGCTGCAACTCCTGACGCCTGGCCAGTAATATAGCAGCCTGGCATGACACGAATAGAGGATTGAATATACCGATCACAGCTAACACATCTACCAGCTACCAGGACATTATCAAGACCCTGGGGTGTCAATATGCGATAAGGAATCCCATAGCTTTCACCCTTTTTATATGCTAAACCATAGTATTCTTTCTCGAATTTTGAGAAGCTTTCCTTTGATGTATCAGAAGGATGTATGTCTACAGGATAGGAATATCTTCCGATTTCATCATCAAAACCAGATTTATTAATGAAATCATCTAATACCATAATATAATCACCTATAATCCGTCGAGATTCCCGAATACCTAATAAGGCCCCTGTTGCTACCAATTCCATATTTTCAAAGCCGTCTAGATATTCCTTATAATATTTCTCAAATTCTGTTAAAGATTTTCGCCCCCATACGAGAGACTTAGTGAGAGAACGCTCGTCTGTTGCATCCACATCATAGGTATGACCAATGTTGCCGCCTCCTAAAGTATGCCCAATGCGCCACATTCCAGGCAAATGGCGGTCTTCGTAAGTAAATATCCTATCCTTAATAGCATCATCTAACCTTCTATTATCAGGTTTTTTCACATTATTCCAATCTACATTGGCCCAAATACTACAAAGAGTACCAGCCATCATCTTGCCGTTTCCATCGCCCTTTTCAAAGTTAGCTCCAGCCCATGCACATAGATCACCATCCCCAGTGCCATCAATGTATATCTTTGCTTTTACAGCGAACATGCCACTTTTTGCGGTAAACACTATATAGTTTACCTTTCCGTCAGCAGCATCAACAGCTACCATTTGTGTATGCAGAGCAAAATCAACTCCCGCTTCAGTTACAATATCATCATATACCCTTTTCAATGCCTCAACTTTAATAGAATACTTCCAACCTTCAATTTTCCCACCGTATTGCGACATCTTGCGGAGTATCTCCTCTCCTATGCCAGCTGCCAAAAAATTTTCTCCGTCAGTAAACTGCATAAAAGCAGGAACCATTCCACTAGTGCCCATACCACCTAAACAAGATGTAGCCTCCGCCAAAAATACCCTGGCTCCCTGCCTTGCGGCTGTAACAGCAGCGGCTACGCCAGCTGGTCCACCACCAACAACTAAAACGTCTACATCATGCCGTACTTCTATATTTTTCTGAAAAACAATAACACTCATTTATTGCCTTCCTCCTTTATAAAATGCTTTCTGTTTAGATTAATCAATCTTTTTAAAATACATAGCATCAATAATTACAGGTCCTACACATTCGCCAGTTAATATTTCGACTCTGCCTTCATTTCCCGCATCAAACGTAAACTCTCCTATGTCCAGCTTTCCCTTAGGAATATAATTAATTAACTTAACTCCATATTTTTCTTTTACTTTAATTTTGATTATAGAAAGACGATCCAATTTATCATGTTTGTAAAAACCAACCTTATATTTTCCTGCTTTTAAAACTGGCTGGAATACAGCTTTAATTTCTTTATTAAGATCATACCCATTAGTTAAATAAATGTTGTTATATCCCTTAGAGGTATACCAATTATTAAATTTATGGCCTACAAGTGTATAACCAGTTTTCCAAAACTCTTTATCAGTACAACTGCATATAACAGTGTCACTATTTATTTCAGGTAAAATATTTACCTTTATCCAAATTGTTTGATTCCCATTAAGCATATTGCACTTAATATCAACCTTTTCGAGGTATTCACGATTATCTAAACCCGTAGTATCAACCTTTATTTTACATACCATATTTTCGGCATCAATCGACTCTATTGAGATAAAGTCACTACTACACTCAATAGAACAATTTTCTATGGGGAATGGTAATGGACTATTATTATTTAATTTAAATGTTTTATAGAAAATACGCTTTTCTGTTTCAAACGCAGCAATATCCAGCACGTTGGGCATATCAATTACTTCTCCAAAAGTCATAGTATAAGGATGCTGTAACTGTACAAATCCTCTATCTTCTGCTTCAAGTGATAATCTTGGTGATGTTATCTCTTTTCCCATAACGGTTATGTATTGTAAACTACATGATACGCCATTTTTATCTTTCGCATATAATAGAACAGAATAAATGTCGGGTTTTGTAAACACATGTTTAACACTATTGCCATAATAACAAGATCCATCGCTCATCTTCCAAAATAACTCTGCATCTTTGGATGCCCCTACAGCTTCAAAATATATTTTTTCCCCTGAAATGCAACATGTAGGTTTAATAGATATACTCAAATAATCCTCTTTTGCATTAATAAACATCTGATGGAAAAGTATCCATGGATCAACTATATACTCATAACCATCCTCATATATTTTGAATACAAAATGACTATGATTATGGCTTCCAACAAAAACCATAGCACCCTTCGCTATTTCTGTTCCATTTTCAATCGGTATATACTCATCCACTAAAGGGATTCCTGTGTGGTGCACTTGTATTACCCAAGTAGTTTCACCGTTCCAGTGCCGAACTCCACGCCATCTATTGTTTTTATCTCCATTTTTAAGAGAATTAAAGTAATATTGATCATCCAACCTAAATGGCGCATATATAGGTGTCCCTTCCGGATGATTAATATCCAATCCACCATGGGCAGAAGCCCCATAATAGGCACCTAAATAACAATCATCTGCATCATAGCAATCAGCAATATCTATTTTATTTTGCCCATACAATTCACACCAGTTGGATAACTCTTCAGGACAAACCGGCATAGTAGCATCAGCTAAGACAAACCTTACATCTTTTTTAGGTTTACATTCACCATGGTTTTCCTGAATAATATCAAATATACACTTAGCTGCATCAAACCATAATTGCATACCATTAATGACATATGGTTCGTAAAAGCTCTCTTGAGATCCTATAAATCTCCTTAAGTTCATAGGAAATCCGTTTATCAAAACGCTGGCATCGATTCTAAGTAAAGTTCCACCAGCGGGATAATCAGTAGTTAAATCTTTTTTATTTGTTTCTACAATCGTGGAGTTACTACTAATAAGCTCAATTTTATTAGTAAACCCATTCAATAGTGTAAAAACTATAGTATCACCAATATTCATTTCAATCGGAGTAATAGTATTTTTAGCCTTTTTGCCTATTAACATTAACATTTCCTCCTTTTTTCTCATCCTTTAAGGGATCCAATCATAACGCCTTCTATAAAATGTTTTTGAATGAATGGATATAATAAAAGCATAGGAACCGATGTTACAACTATCAATGAGTATTTCAGTAACTCCTCCATACCGGATAGATGTGTTAAGCTTTCAGAGTCCAGCATACTGTTGGCTGCGATCTGATTTTTAAGTAATATTTCCCTTAGTACAACTTGCAGAGGGAACAACTTTCTATTCGTTAAATATAGGAAAGCACTAAAGTAATTACTCCAAAGCCCAACTGCATAGAATAAACATAGAACTGCAATTATGGCAGTAGATAGTGGGATTATTATACTTATAAAATACCTTATGTCCGAGCATCCGTCTATATTAGCCGCTTCTCTAAGCGCCTCCGGTATGTTTTGCAGAAATGTTCTAGTGATTATTAAATTATAAGCACTTATACATCCAGGAAGTATAATTGCCCATGGAGTATTAAGTAAATGTAATGAGGAAATCAATAAATAAGATGGTATCATTCCTCCACTGAATAGCATAGTAAATGTAAAAAGAAACATTAAAACGTTATTAAATGGTAGTTTCTTCTGGGATAAAGAATATGCTGCAATCATCGTCATACTTACACTTAATATCGTACCTGATACAGTATAAAATACTGAATTAAAAAACCCACTAATTATATTTTTGTCACTGAAAACTTCTTGATATCCTCTGATGGTGGGCTCTACCGGAAATAAAACTACCTTACCGCTTACCACAGCTTTAGGTGAAGAAAATGATGATGATAACACATATACCAGAGGATATAATACAATCAATGTAATTATGATTACCGCAACGTTAACTATAAACATAAATATTTTATCAGATTTAGTTGAAAACTTTACCATAAGCTTATTTCACCTACTTTTTTAGCAATTTTATTAACTATTATTAAAATTATTAAATTAATAACTGAGTTAAATAACCCTATCGCTGTAGCGTACGAGAAATTGGATCCTCCTAATCCCGTTAAGCCAACTTTATAAACATAAGTCGAAATCACTTCACTAGCAACCAAATTTAGATTATTCTGCATTAAAAATGCTTTTTCAAAGCCAACATTCATTATATGACCGGTATTTAATATAAAAACAATTACAACAGTCGGCAATATAGTGGGAATATCAATATGCACTATTCGTTTAAATCTGGAAGCACCATCAATCATAGCAGATTCATGAAGACTCAAATCAACATGAGAAAGCGCAGCAAAGTATAGTATAGAGTTCCACCCCACATTTTGCCAGATACCTGACCACACATATAAATGTGGAAATGCTTTAGGTTCTGATAATAAATCTGGTGGCATCCCTTCAGATAATGCCCTATATATATGACCATATAATCCTACTATCGGATTGAACATTTGGGTTAGCATACCTATAATTACAACAACAGATACAAAATGAGGCATATATAATATAGTCTGAACTAATTTTTTTTCTCTTTCACATCGAAGGCAATTTAAAGATAATGCTAAAATAACAGGTATAGGGAATCCGGCAATTAAACTATATAATGATATTATGATCGTATTCTTAATAACACGACTAAACATATATGAATTTAAAAACTTAGAGAAATGATCCAGTCCTACCCACTTACTTCTCCATATTCCTTCACTCGGCTTAAAATTTTTAAACGCAATTTGAGCTCCTAGCATAGGAACATAATGAAAAATTATTAAATAAGCAATTGGCAATGCTAATAGAAAATATAACTGCCTATACCTATACATGTCTTTAACTAATTGATCCTTTTTCATAAAAATCACTCTTTCTCTAAAATGTGTAATAGCGCTAATAAAACATTATCACCTATAGTGCAAATTGCAAATATTAAATTTAAAAATTAGTTTTACTAAAGTAAGAATAAAGGTCTTAAAAACAAAAAAAACTATGAGATTAGTAAGATTAAAGAAAATCAATAACATATAAAACCAAATTTTACATAAATAGTTACATTGAGTTTGCTTTTTAACTGGTTACATTGATAACTATATAGAAATTATTTGTAGAAAGGTAAATTACACCACATCAGCTTTAAAACACCAACTTGACCCCAAACTATTAAATATTAATTGCATGATCTTATCTAAGCAGACTACCCATTTTATAGTCTGAATTATCAACAATTGTTTTATTTTGTTCGAGTAAGCGAATTTTCTTGAGTCATAGTTTTATATTCTCTAAGAGACATACCATACTTACGTTTAAAAGTCTTATATAAGTTATTATATGTATTAAATCCAGCCTTCAGATATAAAGTATTAATCGGCATATCAGTTGTGGCAATAAGTTTAGCGACATATTCCAACCGCATTTCATTTAAAACAGTATTTATAGTTGTTCCTGTCTGCTCTTTGAAAAAACTGCACAAATATTTTTCAGATATAGAAAAATGCTCCGCTAAAGTATTAATATATAAATTCTGATCTGTAAAGTTATCATGAATATATTTTAGAATTTCATCTTTTAATTCTATATTGTTACTTTTCCTTTCAATTAAAAATAAATCACATAATTTTATAATTGTTTTACACAGATCATCTACTATTTGGCTTGGCCTTTTTGAAACATTATATTTAGGTATATTTATCTGCTTTCTAGATTTCTCTGATAATTGACTTAAACAATTAAGTAATGTCCCTCTGATTGAATAATATAGCTGTTCAAAATCGAACATAGGGGCTATATCACAGACAAAACTATTTTTTACTAGTTGGCAAGCTTCATCTTTATTTGTTGAAATAACAAGATAATATAAATTCTTTAAAGAATTTATATTAATATTTGAATTATTATCTTCTAATATATTTTCTATCTGAGCCTTTTTAAAATAATAATACCGTTTCCTAGCTTGCTCATATGCTAAATTAACATTCTCCAAACCGCAAAAAGTATCACTCATAGAATAAGATACATGTACACTTCCATTACAACTATAATTACTTAAAATAATGATTAACTCATTTGAAGCATTTTCATTAACTGCTGATATTATAACAATAAAGGAATCTTCTGTAATAATATGTATAATATTTTTGCTATCTATTTTGGCTTTTAGATATTCTACTGAATTATAATATAACTCAGTAGGGTTATCATATACCAAATCTTCTCTTACTTCTATAACCGAATAACAAACAATATATTTATCACAAAAAATTTTAGGAACCTCATAAACTGAAGTATGAATATTTTGAGATGATAATATACGTTCAATCATGTTGTTTTCAACAGTTTTTTTATAAATTTCTATTTGTTGCTGTCTAACTAGGTTTTGATTTTTTATTTCCTTATATTTATCTTTAACTAAATCAAATTCGTTAGTGTTTTTTATATATATATTTTCAGATTCATATAAACTACTTAATAACTCATCAATTGGCTTAAATCTCGTTATAGTTAAGATTAAAGCAAGTATTATACCTACCAAAAAAGCTAATACTAAATATTGTATCATTACAGTTAACAGACTAGCGTAATTTGTATAAAACAGATTGCTTGGTATGCCTAATGTTAACATTAAAGACAAATCACTATTTGTTACATTAACATTATAATATTCATCAAAATTATTTGTATCGCCTTTAGTTAAAATAGGATTATTATCATAATAAACTTTTATATAACCACCATTATTAATGATATAATGCAAAGAGTTAAATAATTTGTGCTTGTCTAGAAAAAAGTAAGCAAACCCATAGCTATTACCACCATTATATAATGTGAAAGATAAAGGTAAAACATCCTTACTTATGTATGTATCTGATTTTATTACCATTTCAGGATATAATTTAACACTTTTAATGTTTTTGTTAATGTTCACATCCAGCTTATCTAAATTATAATAGCTAAAAAAACTTGAAGAATTATTAAATGCATTATATTTAGTAATGACAATATCATTATTATTAAACATTAATATAACATCTGCAATATTATTATCTAAACAGGAATAAGTAAGCATACTTTTTCTTGCTAACTCAAGATACAAATAGTCTTCTAACTTTATTTCTCCCTTTGTTAATATCAGACGTTTAAAGCCCTCTGTCAAATAAATACTTTGAATAGTGTTATTAATTAAGTTAACTTCTGCAACGAATTCCAATAAAATATCATCACATAAATTTGTATATTCCCTTAGATTAAATTCAATATCTTTTTCATAGATATTGAGTAAAAAAGGTGTTAATGTTATTAAAGTCATGCTAATAATAAGTATATAAGAAATTAAAAATTTCCAAAATACGCTTTTCCTATTTTTAAGAATATCGTTTAATACTTTTTTTAAAGTACTCATAATAACCTCCCTGTAAATCAATGAGTATACATATTGAAGTAATTTTTTGAAGGCCTTTTTAAAGGTCTGTTTGCCATTCCCTTTTTAAGTTGGTTCACATATTCAATTATCAAACTCCACGATTTTCTGCAACCTTATCACATTTTCCAGTATACAATTATCCAGTAATTTTTCTTGTATACTTGTTTTACCTTAAATTCTTTGTTTTCCTATATATGCCAAATGTGTTTTCAAAATCACTCTAGTTGTATTCATAGTGACTAAATTTTACTATATTCTATATTGTTATTCAATATATTTTCAACAGATCATAAATAAATATAAATTGCAACTCTAATTACTCTGTATTTAAGAACATAGTTACAGTTCAGATGTAGTCTCAAAAAAAGCACTCTAATTAGAGTGCTTTTTACAATTGCACCGCTTTTAAAGTTATGACCTTATCGTCAAATGCATTCTTAATTTCTTGGAAAACATTTCTGTTATTTTCTGAAAATGTGAAAATGAAACTTCTGATTTGAAGATAATATTTTGCTCCAACCTCAATACGAAAAATTCCTATGTTTAACTTTAGTTTTGCAGGTCTGATATCAACTTCGGCTCTATTGTTAGAAAAAGGGATTTTAAAATCATACATAGCCAATGAATTCACATCAAAACAATCAATTTGCACGGGGACACCTTTCAGCATTAAAGGAATACCAATCACTCAGAGAAGAATGTCTCCGTGCAAAGAAGTGTCCTTCTATCCTATCAATCCGTTAAGCTTGTGTTTTGCTCTGTTGCAATGGACAATCTAGAATACAACGTTCTGCCGTTGTCGGACGGAATTTCAGCACTTTATCTGTAGTTTTCAATGCAGCAGCAAGGCCTTCAGAATCAATACTGTCCGGGATTGGAACCTCAGTGGTCGAGCCAGTATATTTAGAACCTTCATCTCCACATAGTGCATATTTTTTAGCCCAATCACAACGAGAGCCTATGGTTGGAATCCATTTATATGTTCTGCCGCCAAGCTCAATGTCAACTATTCTTTCAGGTAATAGTGCCCTAGCAGGACAAGCTTCAACACATATGTTACAATTCCTGCAATAGTTGGTTGCACTTGTGCCTGGAATCTCTACGCTCGTAATTTCGTCCAGCGGAGCATCTGTAACAATTGCTATAAAGCGCTGGTTCATTCCATGTTTATCTGTATAACAAATACCATTTACTGCAAGCTCACCAAGTCCTGCTTCGACAGCCTCAAGACTATTGCAGATTGCATCGTTTAAGAGTCCTCTTGGGGAGCCAATGTCGCCTCCCAATCCCGTTAAATCCGCTGTCATAACTGAATTGTATCCTTTGCCCTGCAAATATTTACAGATTTTAAGTGCCGAGAATGACAGCTCAAAGTTAGTTTGATAAGTAGCAAATACATAGGGTCCTACAGCATGTGCAGGTGGCTTTAGTGCCATTTCAGATACTTTACTTGGAAAATGGAGCCCAAATATAATAACATTTTTTGCAGTCTTCAAATAGTCCGATGGTGTGTATATGCGTCTTTGCACTTCGTTAACTTCAGGAGCATATTCTCTGAACATTGGATTCTTGTCGCGAACTAAAAACAACATTTCATTACCTTTGATTGCTTCAAGTTTTTCAGCAAGCGCATCCATACGCTCAGCAGATACTACTGCATAATGTTCAGAACCCTCAGCACGAATTTGTTCTGCAAGGTTTTCTGTAAGGCTTAAATGTTGATTTTCTATAGGCTCCTGTAGGTTAGTATATACAGTGTATTTGAATTTAGCCGAAGTAAGCACCACACCATAAACTGTCTTATAATTAGAACTTCCCTCATTAGTTCCAGTCTTCTCACCACTTTGGAAGCTTCCTGCATTATTTGTTTGCGAACCTTTGGTGTTTTTAAAACCTACTATTTCCGCATATTTTTCTGGATTATTCACTGAATTGAGTGCTTCAAAGCCTGAATTTTCAAGAATTCTTGTGATATCGAGATTTGCAAAGCCGTTAAAGAACGAAATTGCTGCGTTAGCTGGGTCATTGCCTGCATCCAGTTTTCCATCCCCATGGCCATGATTGTAAAGAAGTTCATTGGCAGGGAGCTGGCCTTCCGCTTTCTTTATGCTAATTGAGTAGACAACCGCACCCTTTGCCGGAGAAAACTCTGTTTTATAATCAATACCTGTGGCATTCAACGTTTCCTCGTCAAGGAATGCTATATTATCGACAGCATAACGCTGCACAAATCCTGTTATATCATTGTAAATCCTTCGGTGAACTGGCAAGTCGCTTGCATAGATATGCTTTTTTCTTATGTAAGTTGAAGTAAAATCTCCCCCATCCTGACGCAGATGCTCAGGCAAGCAATACTTAACACAGCAGCCCATCTCACCACCACGGCGACCATATTTCTTGATATTCTCAAGAATTACTTCCTCGTTTACTATCTCAGGTATCTCCAGGTCAAGATCAAGGTCAAAATGCTCACCCCATGCACAACGCCATAGGTTTTTGTTCGCAAATTTAAATGTTTTTCCTTCTACCTCAATACTCTTAACTCCATTTACTTCCTTACGATATGCGTCAGTAGGACAGTGTTTTATACATTCACCGCACATGTCGCAAAGCTTTGTGTCCTCATACATGGGAGTAGCGCACAAAGGAGCATCAGTAATTATAGAGATGAAACGATTCCACGAGCCATATTCTGGTGACACTGTAAGGCCGTGCCAACCAAGTTGACCTATTCCAGCACAAGTTGCAGCATAGATATGGGACATATCTGGAGCGAAATTAGCATTTAAGTTCATAAAGTTGCGGTAACGCCAGATGTTTGATGATGCGATGGGAATTACGTCATAACTTAGGGAGTCGATGAATTTTGCGATACGAATTGCGATGTAATCGAGCTTGCAGTTCATTATGTACTGGATTGAATATGGACCGATAATTTGTGGGTGTTTCTCACCACCTAATTGCATAGCAGCATCTGGATGGTGAATTGCGCATACAATGACATTTCTCGCTGTTGGCATAAGTCCCTGGGGGCTCATCATTATGGGAGCATTAGCGAAACGCTCAATCGGTGCTATACCTACTAGATCTGCACCAAGATCAAGTGCATACTTCTTCACTCTCTCTGTAAGATTTCTATTCATTTTCATCCACCTTTCAATTTATTTAAAATCTCTTCTAAGATTATTTGAGTTCATCTTCCAGGCCTCTTTTGAAATTATTTGAGTTCCCTTCCAAGACTACCCGTGATCTCTTCTGAGATTTTCAATACATTTTCTATGACAAGTTTTCGATAATCTGGTGTGAATTTATATTTTGGCATATGCACACCAATAGCCGCATTCACATTCCCATCAAGTTTAATTGGTGCAGCAACCTCTGCAATTTCTTTTTTTACTGTCATTGACAAATAGCCATCAGTGCGTACTGAGCTTAAAAAGTTACAATAGTCTTGCTGGGATGCGAAAATCCGTGGTATACCATTTTCTTTTATTAGCTCTAATATCAAATTCTCCGGCTGGTATGCTAATAGCAGCAGTCCTGTAGAAGTCTCATAAGGATCTGAAATGTCCAATTCTGAGGAATTAACTTGTATGATGCTATCACTGTCAATCCTAAGAAGAACATGTTTTTGATTGTTTTTTAAAACCGATAGAACAGCAGAAGCATTAATGTGTTCGGCAAGTTTTTTGAGGGGAACCTTGGTTGTATTAACAAGATCAATATTATATCCTGATATATTAACAATGCTATATGCCATTATTCCTAATTTATAGCCTCGTTTTCCAACACGTTCCATATATCCGCGTTCAAACAGTGTCTTTACGATATTTGAGCAGGTTGTCGTCTTCTCGTCTATTGCTTGCGCAATTTCCGTAAGAGAATATGACCTTCCCTTATCATGAGATATGTATTCAAGAATATCTAAAGCTTTATGTATAACCTTTATCATTTGCGTTCCTCCAACATTGTTGAATGTTTGTCATTATTGTTGATGTGATTCAATTATACTACATTGATAATGTGGAGTCAATATAAAATTGATTTCTATACATGATTCTGCTGCAAAAACTCATTTAGCTTCAACATGTTGAAATTTGCATCACTTCTTCTTGCAATTTAATGGCATGCGCTGATTCGACATTGTGTCTCAGCAGCCACTTTCCACGCCATTAATGGTGTTTCAAACCTTCCCGTATAATACTTATTTTAAAAATGATGGTTTGAAACACCAAATGTGGCGTTCCAGCCATTAAATTGCGGCGATTTTAGTGGCAAATTTTACAACATGTCTCCAAGCAAAATTCACCCTTTGCAACAGAATCTGGGTTTTTGAAGTAGAATCATATATAGAGCATACTAATCAGGCTGAATCATTTTCGTTACTGGAAGAGATATTTCCGCTATAGTTAACATATCACTGCTTCTATAAAGTCTGACACCATAATTATCACCGAAGTATAACTTTATGCGTTGGTCTACATTTTTCAATCCATATCCACTTCCATTTCCATGGCGGCTATTTGTACTTTCATTTTTTTGTTCTCTTATCCCGAGACCAACGCCATTATCACTAACCATAATCTTAACTATATCTTCCTCTATATAACCATTAATAAAGATTTCTCCCCGTTTTTCAGGCTTTTCCATAATTCCATGTACTATAGAGTTTTCAACCAAGGGTTGTAATGTCAACTTGACTATTTTAACCCCAAGTATACTACTGTCAACATTGAAATTAACGATGATTGAATCCTCAAATCTCATTGACTGTAGGACAACATATAATCTTACATGCTCCAATTCTTCAGCTATCGTTATTATATCCCTTCCCCCACTTAAGCTTATTCTATAAAATCTTCCAAGGTCACTAACCACATCACTGATAGCATCATTACCTGCTTTTAAAGCCATCCAGTTAATAGAGTCCAGCATATTATACAAAAAATGGGGGTTTATCTGAGCCTGGAGAGCCCGAAGCTCTGCCTCTCGTTTCAAGATTTTAGTCTGATATATCTCATTGTTTAGTTGATATATTCGTGATATCATCCTATTAAAAGTCTTCTGAAGACTGCCTATTTCATCATTTTGACTTACATTTTCAATCTGCATACGAGGAGAGGCTTTATGATAAATCACCTCAATGTCATTCATCCTGGAAATTACCCGGCTAATACCCTTAGTTATCCTGTCTGTAGCAATTACAACGGACATTATACTTATTGTTATAATAAGTATAACTGTTATAACTATAGTATTCATCAATTTCTTACTGCGCGCTAATATATCAGAATGTGGCATGGTATAAAAAATAGTCCAGCCATTGTTTTTTATTGTATGTGATATAGCCACATAATTCTTGCCATCAACTCTTACAGTAAGATATTTTCCATCTAATTCTTGAAAGGGGGTGTTTTCGTTGCCACGATAAGATAAAATTATTTCTTGGATGAATTCCTTATCAGGCTTGCAGGAATCTCCAGAAACGCATACTAGAACATCGTCTTTATCTGAGAGCAGCAATGATATAGCATTATCACCAATAATTGTTTCTTTAAGTTTTTCAACAAATGTGGACTGTTTAATATCAATGCATACACACCCAACGATGCGAGCTATCTGTGCAAAATCCTTCAAAGCTACCATATAGGTTATTACATCTCTGCTGCCTTGATATCTGATATTGTATGTATAGCTATCTGTCCATCCAATTTGTCTTTCCTTTCCTATAATCATTTTATAATTTTCTGTATTTATAATATCCTCAATAGGGAACAATATTGTATAGTTTCTTGCGTATAGCTTATATGAAGGAATATACATACGTACATAACCTACCTGTGGATAGTAAAGAATCTGGTCAATTATATTTTCTATATATTTTACTTCAGAATACTGATCGGCATTGGAAGAATTCTCATTAGTAATATATTCTACCAAAGTCGTATTGATAAATACCTGCCCTGCAACATTTTCTATTTCCTCAACAAGTGATTTAATACTGGTTCCACTTTGCCTAATGGCACGTTCTACTACTTGCTGCCCCTGGTGTTCAGATATAATACTTAATTGGTTAAATAAATACATACATACAAAAAACATAGGGAGTGCTAAAAAAAACATATAAAGTAGCATGAATCTGTCTCTTAGTCGCATGCTCCTGTTAAGCCCAGATCGGAAGAGCGTC
>ENA-UOOK01003987-UOOK01003987.1-fermentation-metagenome-genome-assembly--contig:-NODE-3987-length-16265-cov-3.239852_pt1 | contig 16265 bp, 16 predicted proteins | sample MGYA00245777_ERZ724023 | MGnify/ENA primary metagenome ERZ724023 (study PRJEB28704, sample SAMN03018312) | fermentation metagenome | biome: anthropogenic terrestrial biome; feature: soil; material...
GCCCTATTAGGAGAGTATGATGCCCTTCCTGGATTATCACAAGTTGCAGGCGGAATAGAAAAAGAAGCGGTAAAGAATGGAGCTCCAGGACATGCATGTGGTCATAATTTAATTGGTACTGCTGCATATGGAGCTGCTCTAGCGATAAAAGAGTATTTAATGAAAACCAATAAACAAGGAACTATTAGGTTTTACGGTTGTCCTCAAGAGGAATTATTGAATGGTAAAGTAATCATGGCGAAATATAATGCTTTTGAAGGATGTGACATAGCTATAAGCTATCATCCTTGGAATGCAAATATTCCCGTATCAAAAGGATTCCTTGCTATGAATAATATTAAGTTTGATTTTACAGGAAAGTCTGCTCATGCAGGCCAAGCTCCAGAACAAGGAAGAAGTGCTTTAGATGCTGTAGAGTTAGCAAACATGGGAGTTAATATGATGCGTGAACATATAATAAGTTCTGCAAGAATCCATTATGTAATTACAAATGGTGGAGAAGCTCCAAATATAGTTCCTAAAGAAGCATCTTCATGGTATTATGTTAGGGCACCACATCGTGAAGATGTTGTTGATATTACAAATAGAGTGATTAATTGTCAGAAAGGTGGAGCCTTAATGACTGATACAAATCTACAATATGATATCACTAGTGGTTGCTATGAAATATTGCCTAATCGAGTTTTAAATAAAATCGCAAGAAATAATTTTGAAGAAATGGAAATGTGTGAATACACCGATAAAGAGTTAGAATTTGCTAGAGCAATTGTGGAATCATTACCAGCTGAAGAAGTAACAAAAGATAAATTAAGTATTGATTTTAATAAGGAAGGTGTATATCTTCATAATGAAGTTGTTAGTGAAGAAAACTTAATAAATTACAATATCTCAGGATCATCAGATATCGGAGATGTAAGTTGGTTAATGCCCTTTAGCACATTCTTTACTGCAACTTGGCCATTGGGTGTAAACGCCCATACTTGGCAATCTGCATCAGCTTCAGGTCATAGTTTAGGACAAAAAGGAATGCTCTACGCAGCAAAAATCATGGCTGGAATGGCATATGATTTAATCAATGATAAGAGACAGTTAGAACTCGCAACTGCAGAGTTTAGAGAAAGAACAAAAAATAGGGCTTATGTTAGTCCGATAAAATAGGTGGAAGATGGAAAAATGTAATGTAAAGGGATGTGGAGGATGTGATTTACTTCATTTACCTTATGAAGAGACAGTAAAGAATAAATATAATTATGTTAGTAAATTATTTAATGAAAAGAAATTTAACACAAAAATAGAAAAAATTATCCCAGCAAAAAATCATTATCAATACCGAAATAAAATGATTATTGCTTTTCAAACGCAAAACGGAAAGATTGTTCATGGCTTTTTTCAAGAAAATTCACATCGCGTTATGCCAATGGATAAGTGCTTAATGCATACAGATATTCAAAACAATATCGCTTCATATATTAAGGAAATAATGATAAAATTAAGACTAAGGCCTTATGATGAGGATCGTAAGACTGGACTAATTAGATATGCTTTAATTAAGCATGGATTTAAATCAGGGGAAATTATGGTTGTAATCATTACAGCAACTGAGGTTTTTCCTGGGAGAAGTGATTTCGTCAAAATGTTAAGGGCAAAATTTCCTGAAATAACAACAATCATTCAAAACATCAATCCTCGGAGAACTTCAATTGTTCTTGGAGAAAAAGAAAGAGTCTTATATGGTAAAGGATATATCACTGAATTTTTAGAAGAATTCAAATTTAAAATATCTTCTAAATCATTTTTTCAAGTTAATCCTGAACAAACAGTAAACTTATATAATACTGTATTAGAGTTTGCCGATTTAAAAGGAAAAGAAGTAGTCCTTGATGCATATTCAGGTGTTGGGACTATTGGGATGTTTCTTTCAAATAAGGCAAAACATATTATTTCAGTTGAATCTAATAAACAAGCAGTTAATGCAGCTATAACAAACGCAAGAGATAATAATATAAAAAACATAAGTTTTGTTTGTGATGATGCTACAAATTACATTATTAACCTAGCGGATGCAAAAGAAAAACTAGATGTCTTAGTATTGGATCCACCACGAAGTGGATCAACTCCTGAATTCCTTAATGCAGCATTAACTTTAAAACCGGAAAAGATAATATATGTATCTTGTGAACCGACAACCTTAGTTAGAGATTTAGGATTATTAACAAAACAATATAATATATCTAGAGTTATATTAGTGGACATGTTCTGTTGGGTAGAACATGTTGAGACGGTAGTATTGTTGACAGGTATATAAGATTAAGTTTTTAAAACCCTTATCATTTAAATAATTTTATCACATATGGTGTGAAATCTATTTTCAAAAATGATGTAAAAAGTTGTGGATTGATTTTAAAGATATGAAATTTAAAAAACATTTTTTCATTATTTGAGAAAAGCACAAAAAAAACATTTGTTTTTAAATAATAACGATTTTTTTACAGCAAGATAATGTTTTAATAAACCATTATATATTAATAATAAAGGAGAAAATATATGCTTTATGAACAAATCCTCGAGGAATTATCCAATATCCCAAATTTGAAAACTAAAGATCTTGACGCATATAGTAAAAAACTTATTAAAAATGGTACCGATGTCAGTGAAATTAGGGATTATATTTTAAAGCATCAACTTTTGTACCGCATTTATTTTCAAGCATCATTAGGTCAGATTACTGATATTACTAATCAATTTTCCTTTATAGAGGATAATGAAGATTATTTACAAGACTGGTGGCATGTAGATCAATTAACACAGTTTGTCAGAAAACCAATCAATTTCGAATTTGCTTACGATAGAGCAAAGAGATATGTTAACTCTAAAAAACCATTTACACGTCGCTGGGGATATGTGCTATTCTTAATAGGACTTCAAAAGGATTCAAAGAATACAAAACAAATTTTATCGTTAATGAAAGATGATGATGAATATTATGTCCAAATGGCGGAGGCTTGGCTTATTTGTGATTTAGCTGTTTTCAATCCTAAAGACACCATTGCCTTTATTGAAACCAGTGGCCTTAGTTACAATATCATTGGAAAGGCCATTCAAAAAATGGTTGACTCATTCCGAATCAGTGATGAAGATAAAGAATATGTAAAATCGCTACGGGCAAAACTAAAACAAATACAATAAAATGAAGCATGTAGTAGATACTATAAAAAAACAATAAAATTACTCTTAAACTTATGATAATATATCGTTGATAGAATTAGCCAAATCGATTGGTTGAAAATCGATGATTGTCATAATAATAAATCCAAAAGAGTTATGTTCGTTCGTTAGATCTATGGATTAAAATTAAATCTAAATATATATAAGGAGAGAATTATTATGAAAGTAATGCTTGCTAGAGAGTATGGTGAAGATGCGAGTATCCAAATTAGTCAAATATTCGTCGAAGGTTTATACCAATGGTTGAAGTATTTTTCCAAGGATAAAGAAAAACTTATTAATGCATTTAAACATATATTTAATCTAGATGTAATCTATGTTGCCGTTATCGATGATAAAATTGTGGGAATGACAGCTTGTAATGATGGAAAGGAAAAGACAATCCATTTTAATAAGAAAGAGCTAAAAAAATATCTAGGTTTCTTCATGGGTAATATTACTTATTATGTTTTACGAAAAGAATTTATTACAAAAACATACCCATTTCCAATAACTGAAGGAATGGGTTCAGTAGAATTTGTTGCTACATCAACTGATCATCGCAGTAAAGGTGTTGCCACATCAATTATGAAACATATTTTCGAAAACACTTCATTCAAAGATTATGTTTTAGAGGTTGCAGATACAAATACTAATGCTGTAAGTTTATATACTAAGCTTGGATATAAAGAGTTTATGCGTATAAAAGAAAAACATACTAAACAAAGTGGAATAAACTATTTGGTATATATGAAGTATTAAATATAATAGTTTTAGTATTAATAAAACCCATATTTAAATAGTATTTTTTAAAAGAGATCTTAGTTTAATAATATTTTTAATAAATCTACTTCTTTTAATAATGAAATAAATATTTTTCGTTTTTTGGTTAGGGTCAAAGTGTCTTTATAATTTAAATTGTATAATGTAATTACAAACTAATTAATGCTTTAGGATATAAGTAAAAATAATTTAATTATTTTCCATTTTTTGACTCAAGTCAAAGATAATATAAATAATTAAACGTATAATAGAATTATAAACTAAATATTCTATTTGTATTAAAACATATTAGTTTAGAATAATAAAGGGTGAACAAATACCCTAATTACGTAGGAGGTAATTATTATGACAATTTTAATAACTGGAGCAATTCTATCAATCGTGGTGGCAGCATTGTTTTTAGCACCAACAAAGGTTAGTGCTCACTGTGATACTATGGATGGGCCTACTGCAATCGACGGTAAAAAGGCACTTGAAATTGGGAATATTAATTATGCATTTAAATGGATTTTTCCAGAGCATGAAAATGAATTGAAAGAGATTTTTGAAAAAACGCTTAAAGTAAGAAAATTAGGAAAAGATGCACAAGAACTAGCAGATAGATATTTTCTTGAAAATCTAGTTAGACTTCATCGTGCAGGTGAAGGAGCTCCATTCATTGGCTTAAAACCTTCAGGGATTCCAATAGACGAAAAAATTGCAGCAGCTGATAAGAGTATTGAAGTAGGAAACTTAACTCCACTAAAAGGTGTATTATCAGATGAGGAAATCCACGCTTTAGAAGGAAAATTCAAAAAAGCAATGTCATTGATAGATTACGATGTAAATGATTTATCTGCAGCTAGAGAATATGTAGAAGCATATGTAAGTTTCTTCAAAATGGCTGAAGGTGAAGATCATGATCATGGTCATCATGAGCAAAATCATGAACATGGGCATTCACATTAATTATATAAAAATATTTTGTTAATTTGAAAGCCTTCTTCATATATTAGAAGAAGGCTTTTAGTTATAAAGGTTTTAAAAATTATAAGGGGTTAATAGTTATGGATGAAGTTATTTATATTTTAATAGGTATTGGTCTAGCTCTGGTGATTACATTATTAGTAAGACGTTTTCTATTTTTTGTTGCCATTATTTCCTCAAATTCAATGCTTCCAACATTGAAACCTCGTAATAGGGTTCTAGCTAAAAAAATTTACAACTATAGTAAAATTAAAAGAGGCGATATTATCATTTTCTACTCAAATGAATATAATGAGAAAATGATCAAAAGAGTTATAGGGATCCCCGGAGATCTTGTGGAGATAAGAGGAAATGGCGATTTGTATATAAATCGTAATAAAATAGATGAGCCCTATGTCCATTATAATGATGGATTATCCGGAGCTTATCGCGTTCCTGAAAATAAATATTTTTTTCTAGGAGACAACAGACAACAATCAACTGACAGTCGTCACTGGGAAGATAAATATATTTCTGAAAATGATTTAACTGGAAAAGTAATTATTGGAGCAAATCGTACTAAGAAAAAATAAACTATAAATTAAGAAATAAAAGGTTGAGGAAATAATATGAAACAATGGTTATTACAAAGATTTGTAAGAGATTATAAAATACGAAAGCACCAGCAACAAGAACTTCCATTGGGGCTCTAGCAAGTTGGGTATGAATTATATTCAACTCATTTTTAGTTATCGGAAAAGTAACAGTCGGTTTATTATCAGGAAGTTTATCTATTGTTGCTGATGGATTAAATAACTTACTTGATGCCGGGGGATCAATCATAGCTTTAATTGGATTTAAAATCGCTGCAAAAAACGCGGATAATGAACATCCATATGGCCATAGTCGATATGAATATATTGCTGGGTTTGCAGTTGCGGTTTTAGTTTTAATCGTTGGATTTGAACTGGGTAGAAGTAATTTTCAGAAGATCATTTCTCCGACTCCAGTTGAAATCAATATTATCACAATTATTATCTTAGCCGTAGCTATATTATTAAAGCTTTGGCTTGCAAGTTTTAATAAGAGTTTAGGCAATTATATTAATTCAACAACTTTGAAAGGTAATGGCATCGATTGTAGAAATGATGCTATTGCAACAACTGTTGTACTGATAACTGCTTTAATTACAAGATTGATGGGAATAAACCTAGATGGATGGGCAGGACTAGGAGTATCGATATTTATTATTTATAATGGAATATTACTTATACGTGAAGCAATAAATCCAATAATAGGTGAATAACCAGATAAAGAATCAATTAAATTAATCACCGATAAAATTCTTGAACATGAATGTGTTAGTGGAGTTCATGATTTAATTGTTCATGATTATGGTCCAAGTAAGAAGTTTGCTAGTGTACATGTGGAAATATTAGATAATGTTGATGCAAAAACAGCCCATTATTCATCATGATCCAATCTCTTTTGAAGATAATAGAGAAAATTCAAGAAATTGGGTAGAAAATAAAGTTCAAACTATTGATGGTAGATTAACTATCAACGACCTCTTAATAAATGAATCAATTGATGCAATTGAATATACTTTTGATGTCTATATTCCTATGGAAGTAAATATTACAGATGAAAAACTAGAATACCAAATTAATAATGCTCTTATTAATGAACATAAAAATGTAAAAGTGAAAATGACAATCGACCGTTCAAGAATTGAAACACTAAATTTATAAATATATTTTGATCATAAAGCCACAACACATAGTGGCTTTTTTATATTGTAGTTCTAGATTGTTGAATTATAGAATAATAAATGATATAATCAAATAAATATTTTTAAGGAGTGAAATTATGTTTGGACCTGATAAGACTAAATTATACCCAAATGATCAAATAAAAACAGTTTGTTATATTGCTAATCTTCCAAAGAGGAAGAATGTTGAAATAGGTGATTATACTTATTATAGTGATAATAAAAAAACACCGGAGAAATTTTATGATAATATTGAACATCATTATGAAATTATAGGTGATAAACTAATAATAGGAAAATTCTGTGCAATTGCGGAAGGTGTAAAGTTCATCATGAACGGAGCCAATCATCGATTGGATGGAGCGACAACTTATCCATTTAATATCTTCCAAAATGGATGGGAAAAGGTAACTCCATTACCAAAGGAATTACCAATTAAAGGTGATACTATTATTGGTAATGATGTATGGATAGGACAAAATGCTACGATTATGCCTGGAGTTAAAGTAGGAGATGGAGCAATAGTTGCAACTAATTCTACTGTTGTAAAAGATATTGAACCTTATTCAATTTATGGAGGTAATCCTGCTAAGTTTATTAAAATGAGATTCAGTGTTGATGTTGTTAAATTCTTAATGAAATTACAGTGGTGGAATTGGGATGATAATAAAATATTTTATAACCTAGAAAAACTAACTTCACTTAAAGGGTTGAATCAATTAATTAGAGAATATCAAGGTGATTTTTAATAAATTAATTATACAATATAATATAAGAAAGAAAACTCAATAATTTATCTCGCATTATTAAGAGAAATCTAGGTTATTGGTAATAATAAAGTTACCATTCCAAATTTAAAAGAGATATAAGTAGCTAATTAATTTATATTAATTATAATATAGACAGGAGATAATTATGTGCGGTCGTTTTACAATCACAGTTTCATCTGATGAAATACAAGAATATATAGATGATAGATATAATATAAGTAATTTGGAAATTGGAATTGATATTCCCAATTATAATGTTGCACCAGGAACAGATATAATATCAGTAATTCATGATGGTAAAAAGCACCGAATTGGATTATTAAGATGGGGATATATTCCAAGTTTCTCGAAAGATTTAAAAATAAATCTAATTAACGCAAGATCTGAAACAATCTTTGAAAAACCATCATTTAAAAAAGAAATTCTATCACAAAGATGTATAGTATTAGCCGATGGTTTCTATGAATGGAAAAAAGGAATAGATAAACAACCGATGCGAATAACAACTGAAGATAAGTTATTTTCAATGGCTGGAATATGGAATTCATATATTAATAAAGAAGGAAAGAAGATATACTCTGTGGCAATAGTTACGACGGAGGCAAATGATCAAATGAAAGAGATTCATGATCGAATGCCAGTAATCCTTTCGAAAGATGATGAAGCATTTTGGTTAAATAGGTATATCCAAGATCAAAATAATCTTCAAAGCTTATTTAAACCTTATAAAGGTAAACTGATAATTTATCCAGTTTCCAAGCAAGTAAATTCTACATTTTATAACAAAGTAGAAGCAATAGCAAACATTTGAATATAATAAAGATAATCCAAATCAAAAATATTTACTTGCTGTAATATTAAATATTTTATTAAAGTGAAATAAGAAAAATAAAAACATTTCTTATTTCATTTTAGGTTGACAAAGTGAAATAAGGATGCTATACTTAATTGAAATTGCGGTGAACAAAAATGAATAATAGAGCCGGTTCATATAGAACCAATCTAAACAATGTATTAAAATATGATTCTTTCAAGCCATCTAACTTACCACCTAATCCCTCAATAGTATATGATGATGAAATGATAGAGTTATTAATAAAGGTAACTAAGGAAGTTGCTATTTTAGACCTCTTATCATCAAGAATCTCTAATATGGATTTATTTGTTTCTATGTATATAAGAAAGGAAGCACTGATTTCTTCGCAAATTGAAGGAACGCAAGCTACATTGGAAGATGTTTTTGACCCAACGATAGATCTTAATATTAATAGAGATGTTTGCGATGTAATTAATTATATTAAAGCAACTGAGTATGCAATAAAAAGATTAGAGACTTTACCTCTTTGTAATAGATTGATTAGAGAAACTCATGAAATTCTTTTATCAGGTGTCCGTGGGGATGACAAATCTCCCGGTGAATTTAGAAAGACACAAAATTGGATTGGATGCCAAGGAAGTACAATTAAGAATGCGTTATTTATACCACCTAATGTTCAAGATATGATTGAAGCAATGTCTGAGTTTGAAAAATATATTAACTCTAAAGACGGATATGATATATTCATCAAAACAGCTTTAATTCATTATCAATTTGAAACAATTCATCCTTTTCTTGATGGGAACGGAAGGGTCGGAAGGTTAATTATAATTTTATATTTAATTGATAACGGAGTTTTAAGTTGTCCCTCTTTATATATTTCATTCTTTTTAAAGAAAAATAGAGTAGAATATTATGATCGATTATCTGAAGTTCGGATAAAAGGAAATTATGAACAATGGGTAAAATTTTTCTTAAGAGCTGTATACGAATGTGCACAGGACGGAATTAAGTCCATTGATAAGTTAACGGATTTGCATATTCAAAATTTGATCGTCGTAGAATCTATGGGGCGTATTAAAAATACTGCAATTAAATTGTTCGCTTATTTAGAAAGGAACCCAATAATTGATATTAATAAGACAGCACAAGATCTTGGATTATCATTTAACTCAGTATCCAATTGTGTTAATAGGTTTGTTGAAACAGGAATACTAATTCCCCGAAATGGGGCAAGAAGAAATAGAACATTCGTATATGCTTCTTATCTTGATATATTACGTACTGGTACATAAAGGATTAAAGAAAAAAAGCTCTATTTTTATAATAGAACTTTTTTATTTATTGTATCCATGAAAAGTTGAGAAATTTCTCTTGTATTTAAATCTTTTAAGATTTCGTGGGGGATTAATGGAAAAATGGTTATTTTCCTAATTGAACGAAGTGGCCATCTTTTCCTAACTAAATCATTACCTTCATATTTTACCGGTAGTAATCCTGCTTCAGCTTTTTTCACAAGTCTAAATGATCCTGCTTTAGCTTCAGTTACTATTCCATCCATTCGGTTTTTAATAGTCCCTTCAGGAAAGAGAAGAATTGCATGTCCACCTTTAACAGTTGTAACGGCATTATCAAGTTCCTTTAATGTTTCTTTTGGATCTTCCCGGTTTATTGGAAATACATTATATGCTTTTAACCATAATCTTAAGAATGGGATTTTAAGAGCAGACTTTTTTGGTGTGAGGGTTAATGCTCTCGGAAAATAAGGCAATAAAGCAAATGCGTCTGTATAAGATTTGTGATTTGCATATACAACTATTGGTCCTTCTTTTGGAACATTTTCTAATCCAATAACCTCTACTTTAAGATTTAAATAGAGGCGATTCAAAAAGGCTGCAAGACTACTCATTAAATAAGTTTTATACGGATGTGTTGATTTTAGTTTCAATACGATAGGTAAGTTTAATAGGTAAAATATAATTACAACCAAGAATGCAAGAATATAACTTGTAACCAGCCATAATAAAAAGAAATATGGACTAATATAAATTGTTGATAGTACAAAGAATGCAATATAACTTAACATAAATATAATAGATGTCAAAAAACCCACCTGCTTTACTTTATTTTAATTATACGATATATTCACTAAATTTACAATAAAAATCAATAAAGAATATTTGAACCTCAAAGTAAACATAATATCATAAAAAGTCTTATGATTTGACAATTATACTTTAAATGGTATACAATTAAATTAATTGTAAAAACACATAGTATTTAGTAATACACGATGTAAATAATACAAATGTATTAAATAAATATAATAATTTATGAATTATGAAAAAAGAGGTATGTAATAATGGATATCAAAAATGATCACAGTAAAATAGATCATAGTAAGATGAACCACAGTGAAACGGATCATAGTAAAATGGACCATAGTAAAATGGATCATAGCAAAATGGATCATAGTAAGATGAATCATGGGGAAATGGACCATTCAATGCATGGGGGGAATTTTAAATCAAAATTCTTTATCTCCTTGGTTATAGCAGTTCCAATTGTTTTACTTTCTCCAATGATGGGAAATACTCTCCCTTTCCAATTCACTTTTAATGGCTCAGAATGGGTAGTTTTGATCCTTGCAACAATTTTATACTTTTATGGAGGAATGCCGTTTCTTAAAGGTGCAGTAATGGAAGTAAAGAGAAAGAGCCCAGGAATGATGATGTTAATATCATTGGGTATTACTGTATCCTATGTATATAGTGTATATGCATTTATTGCAAATAATTTTCTTAATAATGAAACTATGGTTATGGATTTCTTCTGGGAACTAGCTACTTTAATTGTAATAATGTTGCTTGGTCACTGGATTGAAATGAATGCCGTTAGTAATGCTGGAAATGCTTTGCAAAGAATGGCAGAATTGTTGCCAGGAACAGCATCTATTGTTGATGAAAAAGGAAAAATTACAGAAGTAGATTTAAAGGCTGTAAATATTGGCGATTATTTGCTGGTTAAACCAGGAGAAAAAGTTCCGACTGATGGTGAAATTTTAGAAGGAAAAACGACTGTTAATGAATCAATGGTAACTGGTGAATCAAAAGCTGTCGAAAAGAATATAGGTGAAAAAGTAATCGGTGGATCCGTCAATGGATCAGGAACAATTAAAATTAAAGTAACTGGTACTGGTGAATCAGGATATTTATCACAGGTAATGAATTTAGTGAGTACAGCTCAAAAAGAAAAATCACGAGTTGAGTTACTATCAGACATTGTTGCAAAATGGCTCTTTTATATAGCTGTTGGAGTAGGAGTAATTGCATTCATTGTTTGGTTAATTGTTGAAAAGGATTTAAATATTGCTCTAGAACGAATGGTGACAGTTTTGATTATAGCATGTCCCCATGCATTAGGGTTAGCAATTCCATTAGTGACAGCTAGGTCAACATCTATTGGCGCTAAAAATGGATTATTAATTAAAAATCGTCAAGCTATAGAAATTGCTAAAAATGTTGATGTAATTATGATGGACAAAACAGGTACTTTAACAGAAGGTAATTTTGCAGTTGCTGAGGTAAAATCATTTAATAATAAATATAGTGATAATGATGTCTTGGAAATGATGGGTGCATTAGAACAAAGTTCTAGCCATCCTTTAGCTGTTGGAATCCTAAATAAAATTAAGGATTTAAATCTCCAAATTCCCCTTGCTAAAAGTGTAAATAATGTCCCAGGGATTGGAATTGGCGGGATTGTTAAAGATCAAGAAATGAAAATTGTTTCTGTGAAATATTTAAAAACTAATAATATTTCTTATGATGAGAAACATTACATTGAACTAACAAGTATTGGTAATTCGGTAAGTTTCTTAATAATTAATGATGAGAACATTGGTTTAGTAGCCCAGGGAGATAAAATAAAACCTGAAGCAAAGTCTATGATTGAGGAAATGATTAGAAATGGTATTAAACCAGTTATGTTAACTGGAGATAATAAACAAGCAGCAAAGGTTGTTGCTAAACATTTAGGAATAATAGATGTCCATAGTGAACTTTTGCCTGATGATAAAGAAAGAATTATTAAGGAATATAAAGACAAAGGGTTAACTGTTATGATGGTTGGCGATGGCGTCAATGATGCTCCTAGTTTAGTTAGAGCAGATATCGGTGTAGCTATTGGGGCTGGAACTGATGTTGCAATTGACTCAGCTGATGTAATTTTAGTAAAGAGCAATCCATCTGATATACTTCACTTTTTAAAGCTTTCCAAAAGAACAACTACAAAAATGAAGCAAAATCTATGGTGGGGAGCTGGATATAACATAGTTGCCATACCTTTAGCAGCAGGAATTCTTGCCCCAATTGGGCTAATTCTAACTCCCGCAATCGGAGCAATTCTAATGTCTCTTTCTACGATCATCGTTGCTATTAATGCAATGATGCTAAAAATAGATTAATATATTTAAAATAAATAAGGGGAAAATGCAAATTGAATGATAAACATGTAATTATTGGAGCAAATGGTCCAATTGGAGGAGCTATATCTAATATATTAGAAAATAGCGGTAAGCAAGTTATTAGAACTGGAAGAGCATTCAAACAAGAAAATAATTATCTTATAATAGATGCTTTGAACGAAAAAGAGGTTTTAAACGCTACAAAGAAAGCAAGTCATATATATGTAACAATTGGATTAAATTATAATCATAAAGTATGGCAAAGGGATTGGCCAATAATTATTGAAAATGTAATTAATGCGGCTAGAACTAACCATTCAAAGATAATCTTTTTTGATAATATTTATATCTATGGGCCTGAATTAATGGTTCCAATTACTGAAACCCATTCCAAAGAGCCTATTTCAAAAAAAGGAAAAGTTCGAAAAATTATCTTTGATGCATTGAATAAAGCCATGAGTGATGTAAAGATTATGATCGTTAGGGCTCCTGACTTTTTTGGGCCAAATGCAAAGTCAAGTATAATCCATTCAGCCTTTTTAGAGAACATGATAGTTGGTAAAAGACCTATGTTCTTTGGAAATGACAGTAAAAAACATAGTTACGCCTATACAATAGATTTAGCAACAGCCGTCGTCTTACTTGCCCTAGAAGAAGATACCTATAATCAAGAGTGGCATTTGCCGACTTACCAAACAAATAATATTTATGAAATTGTTAAGGAATATAATAAATGTTTAAATAGTGATTTGAAATTATCTTTTATATCCAAAAGAATGCAAAAGATATTAAGTATTTTTGTTCCTATATTAAAAGAAGTTTATGAAATGAGATACCAATTTGAATCCGATTATGTTTTAAATTTTGATAAATTTTCAAAGAGATTTCCTAATTTCAAACAAACAAAATTTGAAGATGCAGTAAAAATAACTGTAACATCTTTTTTAAATAATTAAATTTTATTTATACAGTAAATTAACCCATCATCTGATGGGTTATTGTTTTTTAGGATATAATAACTAATAATATATTTTCTATAGCATATCATTGTTATAAACCTAAGGTTTATTGTATAATTAATAACAGTAAAAAGGAGTTTACTATTATGAAAAAAGCTTTAATAAAAATATGGGGAGATGTAGTAGATGCGAAAGAATTAATTCTTTCGATAATAATAATTTCAGTCACCACAATGGGATTATTTTTACTTGCTCCTAAATCAGATAAATTACCAATAGAATTATTCTTTGGTCTGGGTGGTGCTGTAATTGGTTTTATTATTACTGTTATTCTCTTTAAACCAAAACGAATTATAAAGAAGGAGAAGAAGTAATATGGATTTTCAAATGATTATATGGATGATAGTTGCGTCCCTTGCGGCTGTAGTTATCTTTACAGTAATTGGTTTTATTCCAGGTACAGATGAAACATCTGTTTTATTACCAATTTCTCTTGCTGTTGTTCTAACAGGTGTTTCACCAAATATTGTACTAACATTCTTTATTGCTTCTATTGTTACCTTAAACATTACAAATTTAATGCCTGCAGCCCTTGTTGGTTTGCCTGGTGGAGTTATGAGTAGTCCGATGATTGAACCAGCAATATATATAAAAAATGAAGGAAGATCGGCAATGATCATTAAGAAGATGGCAGCAGCTTCTTTAATTGGCGTTGTAATCTCTATTCCCGTATCATTAGTACTTGCAAATTTATTAATACCTTTAGCTGACGTTATTCGTCCTTTTGCTTCATATTTATTTATCATTGGAGCGATATTCCTGTCAATGATTAGTAAGAATAAAATACTATCAATTTTAAGTATTATTCCACTTGCTATAATGTTTCAAAGTTTGAGGCATTTATATTGGGGGTTAGATATAGTTCCAGCTGATAAAAATATTACAGTTTCCTTTTTCCTAGGAATTACGGCTGGACCACTATTATTCTCTTTGTTTAGTTTATTAAATAAAAAGAATTTTAATGAACAAATAGTGGATGGATATAATGAAATCATTATTCCAAAAGAAGATCAAGAAATGACTTCGATGAATCCATTTAAAATCCTAACAATATCCGAAAGAAAATTCGCTTCAATTGGGGCTTTAATTTCTAACTTTTTCTTTGTTCTTAGTCCAGTAGGTCTAACAATCTTAATTGGAAATACAGCAGGAAACCGAAAAAAGGAACCTTTAGAAAAAGCGACAACATCCATAACAACTATGAGTTCTGTTGTTCAGTCAACTTATTTATCAGGAATCATAATTCCCCTTTTAGCACTAGGAATTCCCCTATCACCAGTTGCGTTAGGTCCGGGAGCAGCATTGTTCAATGCCCCACCAGTGTTAAACTTAGATAATAACATTCATCATTTATTATCAGGTTTTGAGTTTACAATCGCTGTTTTGTTGGGTTCAGCAATTGCGATGGCAATTAGTTATTTTCTAATCATTAAATATGCAAGAAGAATTACATCTTTAATTCTTCGCTATGTTCCTCATGAGTCGGTATTGGGATTATTTATTGCCTTTGTGTTATTACTTTCATATATGGATGGAGGGGTAATTAATATCTTCGGGGTATTAATGATTGGACTATTATCCGGATCATTAAATAAACTTGGTGTAAACTATGGTGTACAATTTATGTCATTATATGCGGCTCCATTATTAGTTGAATTATTAGGAAAGCTGGGTTAAAATGAAGACTGGATATGGAAAGACACATGGGAAAATAATATTAATTGGCGAACATGCCGTTGTCTATGGTACAAAAGCAATTGCCATTCCTTTCTTCAATACAACTTGTAAGGTTACTGTTTGTAATAGTGAAGAAACTGAAATTGATTCATTGTTGTATTCAGGAAGACTTGAAAATGCCCCTATATCGATGGAATCAATCGTCAGTTTAATAAATGAATTAATTAAAACCCTAAAATTACCAAACTTAATGTATAATATAGATAGTGATATTCCAATTTCTTCAGGGATGGGTTCAAGCGCTGCTGTCGCTTCAGGAATCGTAGAAGCAGTCTATGATTATTTAAAGCTAGAATTATCTAGTAAAACAAGATTCCATTGGATTCAGTTTTCAGAAAGAATTGCTCATGGAAATCCAAGTGGAATTGACGCCCTTACTTCTACATATAATAATGGATGGCTTTTCCAAAAAGGTAATGAACCAATTAAATTTGATGCAAAGCTAAATTGTTATCTTGTAGTTGGTCAAACAGGAAAAATTGGAAATACAAAGGAAGCAGTTAGTGCGGTTAAATGGCTTATTGAAGAAGAAAATAAAATGCATTTAATTGATGAGATTGGAAAAGAAGTAGAAATAGCTTATGATGCATATATTAATCAAGATATTAATTCAGTTAGTAAAGCCATGAATAATGCCCAACGAATTCTTCACCTATTAGATGTATCTTCAAAAGAAATAGATGAAATGGTGGATGTTGCAATGCTTTTAGGAGCATCATCCGCGAAACTAACAGGTGGGGGACGTGGCGGAACC
>ENA-UOOK01003988-UOOK01003988.1-fermentation-metagenome-genome-assembly--contig:-NODE-3988-length-16260-cov-11.571490_pt1 | contig 16260 bp, 18 predicted proteins | sample MGYA00245777_ERZ724023 | MGnify/ENA primary metagenome ERZ724023 (study PRJEB28704, sample SAMN03018312) | fermentation metagenome | biome: anthropogenic terrestrial biome; feature: soil...
CGGGAGTGAGATTGAGGCCGGAGAAAAAATTACTAGTAATGGGCAAGAGATCGATGCAGCAGTAATTGAAAGACTAGCTTCGGCTGGAGAAACCAGGGTTAAGGTTTACTCTATTCCCCGGGTGTATATTATTAATGGTGGAGATGAGCTTCGTCTTCCAGGCCAGACTCTGCAAAAAGGGCAAATCTATCATAGTAATCGTAACTTTATGCTGGCCAAAGTTCAGGCAGCTCATTGTAATGGTATTTTGGGCAGCGGTAGTGTAGGGGATAACCTGGACTGTATTATTAATGAAATTTATATTGGAATACAAAAAGGAGACCTGTTAATTATTAGTGGTGGCACTGCTCAGGGAAAATATGATCTGGTGGCAGATGCATTACAAGAGATGAAAGCAGAATTCCTGTTTCACAGTATAGAATCAAAACCAGGTCGTAATATTAGTTGCTCGCTGCTTCAGGGTCACCTGGTTTTCAATCTTCCCGGGCATCCTACGGCTGGTGGAATAATTTTTGACCTGCTTTTGACGCCGGTGTTAAGAAAAATAAGGGGACTAAACTTTTTTCCCTGTGCCTGGGCCGCAGCGTGCCCGTCGACCTGCTTTCCGGCAGCCTGGTGCTCGCGTCGTTTTTTCTGATTACCGACCCCGCCTCCTCCCCGGACGGAAAGGCGGAAAAAGCCGTTTTTGCCGCGCTGTTCGGCGCGGCGGCCCTGCTGCTCCGCAGGTTCTTCAGCTTCCCGGCCGGCGACCTGTGCGCCGTTGCGCTGGCGGACCTGCTCGTCCCGCTCCTCGACGGCGGAAAGTTTCCGAACCGCCTTCACGGGAAAGGGCGGAAAGACGGGTAGAATTTAGAGGAGCGGACTCCGGTTCCTCTTGGCTGAACGGCGCGCCGGCCTTTGAAAAGCGCAGAGAAAAAGCCCTCCGCTTTTTCGGCGGAAGGCTCTGCCGGAAGCGCGGAGCTTATTCCAGCATGGAGAGAATATCCTGCTTGCTGCGCACGCCCACGGAAGTTCCGAACGGCTTCCCGTCTTTGAAGACCATCAGAGTGGGGATGCTCATCACGTTGAAGCGGGCCGCGAGGTCGGGCTGTTCGTCCACGTTGACTTTTGCCACTTTATATCTGCCGTCCGCTTCGTTCCCGATTTCGTCGACGATGGGCGAGACCATGCGGCACGGGCCGCACCAGGAAGCCCAGAAATCCACCAGCACCGGTTTGTCGGAACCCTGCACGGTCGTGTCGAAATTGTCCTTTGTCACAGTCACAACTGCCATGTTGATCTTCCTTTCTTTTTTCTGGTTCTTATTATACCCGCATCGGCCGGTTCTGTATGTGATAAAATCACAAAAAATTATCCAATGGCATTTCAAGGCCCGGGCCTTTCCGGCGTTTGAATTCGGAGGCCGGGTATGCTATAATCTCGGTATATCGGTTGGATGGTGTTTTCATGCGGATTGCGGTAATTGACGGGCAGGGCGGCGGCATCGGCAGAACGGTCATCGAGACCCTGAGAAAGAGGCTCGGCGACGAGCTGGTGATTGTGGCCCTCGGTACGAACGCCCTCGCCACGTCTTCCATGCTGAAGGCCGGGGCGAACGAGGGGGCGACGGGCGAAAATGCGGTCGTCGTCTGCGCCCCGAAGGCCGATGTGATCATCGGCAGCCTTGCGATTCTCGCGGCCAACTCCATGCTCGGGGAACTGACGCCGGCAATGGCGAGGGCGGTCGCCGAAAGCCCCGCCCAAAAGGTCCTGATTCCGCTGAACCGCTGCCGGCTTTCCGTGATGGGCGTAACAGGCAAGCCGCTTCCGCACTATGTGGAAGACGTTGTGGACTTTATACGGACGATGATGCGGAGGGAACCGTGATGTGTGAAGCAAATGTGTACTGGCTGGATGAGGACGGAAAAACAAGCCTGTTTCTTGACGCCGTGGATAAGGTCATTCCCGATGAGAACGGAAAGATTTTTTTCGAGAATATCTACGGAGAGCGGAAAACGGCCGCGGCGCGCATCAAGCGGATGGAACTGGTTGACCACAAGATTTATCTGGAGCGCAGGGACGCCCCAAAAGCCGGAGATTCTGCAAATCCGGCGGCCCGGCAGAAAAAACCGGATTGACATTGCCCGCCGGCTGGGTTAAAATATGAATAAATCGAAGCCATGAAGGCTTTTTTCAGGGCACGCCATCCTCTTACAACTTTACAGGCTTATAAAAATGAAACCACGAAGGGAAACCGTAAGAATACGGGCCGCTTTGTGGCTTTTGTTTTTGTCCGGAATTTTATGGCAGGGAGAGTCAAAAACATGAAAAAGACAACGACGGTGAGCATGACCGGAACGGCGCTCTGCATGGCCCTGGGCCTGGTGCTGCCGGTCCTGTTCCACATGGTCGGCGCGGGGCCGACGTTTCTGCCGATGCACATTCCCGTTCTGCTCTGCGGCCTGCTGTTCGGCTGGCAGTGCGGCGCGGTGTGCGGGGCGGCCGTTCCGCTCCTCTCTTCGCTGCTGACCGGGATGCCGCCCCTGTTTCCGGTCGGCGCCGCCATGGTGTTCGAGCTCTGCGCCTACGGCGTCCTCACGGGCGTGCTGTACCGGAAGCTGCGCTGGAACATCTACCTTGCCCTGATTTGCTCCATGCTGGGGGGCCGTTTCGTTTCCGGAATCGCGAACGCGGCGTTTCTGGGGATGGCGGGCCGGCCCTATGGAGTTTCGGCCTTCCTTTCGAGCTCTTTTGTCACGTCGCTGCCGGGCATCGTGATCCAGATTGTCGCGGTTCCGCTGATTGTGGTGGCTCTGGAAAAAGCCAGGGTTGTAAAGCGCGACGGGACGTGACGGGCATGGATGCACAGACGGAGAAGATGCGGGGATTTTTCGACCGGTGCGCCGGCGGGTGGGATGTCTCCCGGCGCGGCGACCCGCGGAAAATCGCCGCGCTCGTTACGCTGGCCGGCGTCCGGAAAGGCTCGCGGGTGCTGGATATCGCCTGCGGAACCGGCGTCCTGTTCCCGGAGATTCTGTCCCGGGACCCGGCGCTCCTGCTGGGGGTGGACCTTTCGGGCCGCATGATTGAAAAGGCGCGCTCGAAATTTCACGACCCGCGCCTGCGCCTGGCGGCTCTGGATTTCTTTAATGTGCGGGAATCCGGCTTCGACACGGCGTTCCTTTTCTGCGCCTATCCCCATTTTCCGGATAAGGCGCGCCTCTGCGAACAGATGGCCGCGGTTCTGAAGCCGGGCGGCAGGATGATGGTCGCGCACGACATGGGCCGCGGCGCCGTCAACCGCTGCCACGGCGGGGAAGCGGTCGGCCGTCTGTCGTGGGCCCTGCGGCCGGTGCGGGAAGAGGCCGCCCGCTTTTCGGGCCGGTTCCGCATCGACATGGCGGCCGACACGGGCGAGATTTATTTTTTCTCGGGCGTCAAAAAACAGCAAAGCACTTAAAACCGCTTGGCGTGCGGCCCCGATGAATGATCTCATGCACGAAAAAGCGGCCGACGCGAATGCGCCGGTCACCACCGACGGGGGCAGCCTTTTGCCCTTAATTCTTTAGGCGATCGCTGTCAGGCCCTCTTTTTTTATTTTTCATTCTATATTTCGACTTATTTTTTACGCTTTGGCATCTATAATTTGCGATAGGGCTTTTATTAGGTGGTCAGATAGGCCTGTGCACGGACCTATGGGCCCGGACGGGGCAATAAAAGCTCTGAGCCCTTCGGGGGGAGGGCTTCGGTCGGAGGGCTGTCGGCGGAGCGAGCCGGCAGCCTGATTTTTTTATCTGTTTTTGAGGAATCAATTGGATTTGAACATTATAACTCAGGAAGATACACTTAGAAACAGCTAAAAAAACAGGAGGGATAAGGGATGATTTGTCCAAAATGCGGCAGTTCAAATGTCAATGTTTAGGCAGCAACCACATCGGAACTTGTCGATAAGCACCACGGATGCCTTTGTTGGTTATGTGTCGGCTGGTGGTAGATTCCGGTCAAGTGGCTTTTTCTGACGCTTTCTGCTCTGCTCTTTGCGATTTTTGGGCACAAGAAGCAGAAATTAAAGCGAGAAACTCATTCCGAAGCTGTTTGCCAGAACTGCGGACATAGATGGGAAATTAAGGAATGACGGTACATCGTTTTTAAAAACAAATATACGGAACAGCAGGCCGCCGTGCAAAGTATTTTGTATGGGAACAGCGCTGTGAATTCGCGGCAGGGCTGCGGGGCTTTTAAAAGCTCTAAGCCCTTTGGGGGAAGGGCTTCAGTCGGAAGGGTCACCGGCAGAGCGAGCCGGCGGCTCTGTTTTCAGGCTTCCGGCCGTGCGGCGGCCGGGATACATTTTTATAATGAAAGGAGGCTGCACGAATGCAGCCTCCCGTTTATGATACTCCCACAAAGTGGGCCAACTCCTGGTTTCCCAAGAGGATATGTCGATTTCATATCTATAATATCATCGCCGTGCCGAAATGTCAAGGCCGGCAGGCTGGTGCAAATTGCCCGCTGGTTTCTGCGCGGCCCACTCAAATAAAGAGCCCGGGAAAACCACGTATTCTGGTTTTCCCGGGCTCTTCGCTTGGTGGGCCATCAGGGGCTCGAACCCCGGACCGACCGGTTATGAGCCGGCGGCTCTAACCAACTGAGCTAATGGCCCGTTTTCTTCCGCCTGCACCGGCGGAACAGTGAAAACAGTATAGCACAAACCGCCCGGAAGCGCAATCCCTGAAAATCTTTCCAAGAAGAAAAAACAAAAGCCCTGTTGAAAAAAACGGAAAACTCTGGTACACTGAGGCAGGCGGCACGGCTTGCCATTGAAATGGGAAACGGCCGGTTGTGTGCTGCTAACTTTTATGCTATGATAAAGGGCACGGCGGAAGAGGGAAAAGCCTGTCTTGTGAAGGGCGGCCGGTTCGGAAGAGGGTCAAGATGTCGGATTCACTGATTACGAAAAAAGCGATTGCGGCTTCTATGAAAGAGCTGATGAAGCGAAAAAGCCTGGAAAAGATCACGGTTTCTGATATCGTCCAGAACTGCGGCCTGAACAGGCAGACTTTTTACTACCATTTTCAGGACAAATACGACCTCGTCAACTGGATCTATTACAACGAGGTCGTTTCCGTGATCGCGCAGAAGGCGGATTATCACGATTGGAGCGAGGTCGTGCTCGATGTGCTGAACATCATGAAGCGGAACAGGCGCTTCTACATCAGCGCGCTGAATGTGAACGGCCAGAACGCCTTTCAGGAGTATTTTTTCAATGTGACGAAGGACGTTTTGCTGGAGCTCATCAACGGAATCACCGACCACCGGCCGCAGGACGACCCGCTTGAGGAAGACGAAAAAAATTTTATTGCGGAATTTTATACCTACGGTCTGGTGGGCGTGGTGGTGCAGTGGGCGCGCAGCGGAATGCGCGAGCCGCCCGAAGAGATTGCCTCCCGGCTTCGCCGATTGGTCGAAGACAGCCGCCGCGTGGCGGCGCTGCGCTTTCTGAGCGGAAAGAGAAAGGGCGGCGGCCCCCCGGCGCATTAGCCGGGCCGCTTTTTGTCGGCCAGATAGAATTTTACTTTGGTTTTCTTTTTCCCGATGGAGAGGTAGCACCGCCCACCCGTCACGAACCGCTCCCGCAGGCGGTTGTCGAGCTCGGAATCCAGCAGCAGCAGCGGCGGCGCGTTGACCGACGCGGCCGAGCGCATCATGGACCGCATGGCGTCCAGCACATGGGTCCGGCTTTTTCCAAACCCGCAGAAATACCACCCGAACAGGCATCCCGAACGGGCCATCCGGCTGATAAAATCGCTGCCGCAGCAGGAAAGGGCCGCGCTGGAGTCGAGCCGGACCGAAAAGCCGTACAGGCACCGGTGCTTTTTCAGCGTGATGAACGCATGACTGCTGCCGCCGGGCTCTTCGGGCGGCGCCATGGCGTGGATGTTGACCGCAAGGATGATGTTTTTTGCCGAGGCGGCTTCCCGCGCAAACCGGTCGTCGATGTCGTCGCCGTCGGCGCAGAGGTAGAACACGCAGTCGCCGTTCTGGCGGCAGACGTCCAAAACCTTCTCCCTGCTTTCGGGGAGGTTGTCTCCGCCGACCACATAAAAATAGACCCCAAGCTGCTTTCCGTACTGGACGGCGGCCTCCAGGCTTTCGCAGAAATCAGCCTGCGCTTTTTCGGCCGCGGCTTTCTTTTTTCTGCTTTCGCGGTCCCGGAACAGAGAAAGGCGGTTATAGCACAGATTGGTCCCCACCGTCTTGAGGATGGAAGGGTCCACGTTGGCCACCATGGAGGAGACCGTCTTGAAAAAAGAGCTTCTGGAGTTGCCCGCTTCCCGGCGGATTCTCTGCATGAAGGCCTCGTCGAAAATGCCGCGGGTAAAGCAGTCGAAAAGGTCTACGGCGTTGCGGATGCCGCGCTTCGGGTCCCGGAGAATCTCTTTGAGCGATATGGCGATAGTCGCGCCGAGGGTGGCGCGTTTCATGACGTTTTCAAAAGACATGAGCTTCACTTCCCACTAAAGAAAATATACATGGATAGCGATGCACCGCAAATAGACAAATTATGTGAAATGTATAAATTCTTTACGAATATACAGGTCTGTTTAAAGCCAAAAAAATTATGGATAAGAATTCTTCGCCTTTTTCATGCGATCTGTCAGGTTTACACCTTTTCTCCTGCCGCCGTTATGGTATACTGGATTTGCCGCAGGACGAAACTATGCGGCGGAGAAAGGCGGGCAGAACGTGCGTACCTCGAAGCTTTCCATTCTTTTTCCGGTCTGGAACCTTGAAAAAGAAATCCCGGGTATCCTCCGGTTTGAAGCGGAGCAGGCGCGGGGCGTCGGCGCGGAGTTCATCATCGTGGACATGGGCTCGGAGGACCGGACCGTGCTGGAGGCGGTCCAGGCCGTCAAGGAGCTGGGGGTGCCCGGCTTTGTGATTCAGAACGGCCGGTCGCAGGTCCCCGTGGCGCTGAACACCGCACTCCGCAAGGCCGGCGGGGAGTACCTCACGTTTCTGTTCGCGCGCAGGCTGTACCGCGGCTTTCTGAAGGAATATCTCGACGCCGCGCACCGCTCCGGCGCAGACTTTGTCTACGGCTGCACGGCGAAGGGGGAGATTCCCGCCGCCGAGCGGCGGTCCGTCAGCAGCGTGGTGCGCCAGCCGGACGGCGGCGCGCTGGTGCGGAAGATGCTGAGCCGCGGCGCCGTTCCGGATATCGCGGATATTTTGGTGCGCCGGGAATTTCTGAGGGAGCAGGACCTGTCTTTTGCGGAGGAATGCGCGTTCGGCTACGCTGAGGAATTCGTCCTGCGCTGCCTGCTCTGCGCCGGAACCGCCGTGCAGGCGCCCGTTCTGCCGGAGCGCGGCGGCGCCTGCGAGCTGAAGCGCGGCCGGCAGGGCGCGGCGGGGAAGGCCGTCTTCCAGCGCGTGGGCGCCATGCTCCGCGTCTTGGAGACCGCGAAGAGCCGCTGCGGAAACGACGCGGAGCTCCTCCGGCTGCTGCAGAGGGAACAGATTCCCGCCGCCGTGATGGACGCCGTGGACGCCGCTCTGCGGGAGGGCACCGGCTACCGCGAGATCCGGGCGTATCTGAGCGGCAGAGGGTACGACCGGCTGCTTGCCGTCGACCGCAGGACAAGCGCCGCCCTGCGGCACCGCATCCTTCTGTGGAAGGTCGCGCCCTGGATGTACCGGGCGTAAGGGCCGGGGCCGGCTTTGCAGAGCGAAAGTCGGATTCCAAATTTTTCCGTTGCGCGGAGCGAACGCGCCATGGTAAGATAAGGGCGGAAGCGCAGTGCTTCCGCCCCGAAAGGAGGGACAGCGATGCCGGAAATGCCTGTCGTCTGGCTTGCGGTAATTGTCCTTGCGGCCCTGATTGAGATGGCGACGCCGCAGCTGGTTTCCGTCTGGTTCGCGGTGGGGGGCGTCGGCGCGCTGATCGCCTGCCTGCTGGGGGCGGAGCTCTGGGCGCAGGTGCTGATTTTCGCCTGCATCACGGCCGCGGCCCTTGCGGCGACGAGGCCGCTCGCCAAAAAGATGCTCGCCGTGAAAAAAGTCCGCACCAATGCCGACCGCTATCTCGGGAAAACCGCGGTCGTCACCGCCGAAATCAACAATACGCTCGGCGCGGGGCAGGTCACCGTGCTGGGCAGCGTCTGGACGGCGCGCTCTTCCGACGGAACCGTGATTCCGGCTGGTCGGCGTGTCGTTGTGGAATCCATCAACGGAGTCAAGCTGATTGTCCGGGCCAAACCGAAAGAAAAATAAGGGGGGTACGGCGATGCCGGTTATCAACATCGGCCTTCTCGTTTTCATTCTGCTGGTAGTTTTTGTATTTTTAGTTCTGGTTGCCAACATCAAGGTCGTTCCGCAGGCGCACGCGTTCGTCGTCGAGCGTCTGGGGGCTTACCGCACTACATGGGACACGGGCCTGCACTTCAAGGTGCCGTTTGTCGACAGAATTTCAAGAAAGGTCTCGCTCAAAGAACAGGTCATCGATTTTCCGCCGCAGCCGGTCATCACCAAAGACAACGTGACCATGCAGATCGACACGGTCGTCTATTTTCAGGTCACCGACCCGAAGCTGTACACCTACGGCGTGGAGCGGCCCCTTTCCGCGATTGAGAACCTCTCCGCCACCACGCTCCGGAACATCATCGGCGAGCTGGAGCTGGACCATACCCTGACCTCGCGCGACGTGATCAACACCCAGATCCGCACGGTGCTGGACGAGGCGACCGACGCCTGGGGCATCAAGGTCAACCGGGTCGAGCTCAAGAACATCATCCCTCCGCGCGAAATCCAGGAATCCATGGAGAAGCAGATGAAGGCCGAGCGTGAGCGCCGCGCGCAGATTCTGACGGCGGAGGGCGAGAAGAGCAGCGCGATTCTGGTGGCGGAAGGCGAAAAAGAATCGGCCATCCTGCGGGCGGACGCCGTGAAAGAGACGAAAATCCGCGAGGCCCAGGGCGAGGCGGCGGCCGTCACGCTGGTGCAGAAGGCCGTCGCCGACAGCCTCAAGCTCCTCAACGAGGCCGACCCGAAAGACAGCGTGATTGCGCTTAAGAGCCTGGAGGCGTTCGGCAAGGCGGCGAACGGCAAGGCGACGAAAATCATTATCCCTTCCCAGATTCAGTCGCTGGCCGGGCTGGCGACGTCGCTCAAAGAGCTTTTCACCGACGTGCCCGTTTCGGAAAGCGGGGAGAGCGCCCCGGCCGAAGCCGCAAAGACAAAAGAATAGGCGCCCTTTTTCGCAGGACTACTCCCTGATGCTTGCATTTTTCCCCAGAATCCCCTACAATAGGAGCGAGAGAAAAGTTGCGGGTACGGGCGCTGCGCGGCCGGAAATCGGAACCGGCCGCTTCTTTCTTATTTTTCTTTAATTTTTTGCCGCGCGCGGTTTCCCGCCCGAAGGGGTGTTCTTAAAGATGTCCGACTGCAAAAAGGTCGCCGTGATCATGGGCAGCGACAGCGATTTTCCCGCGGTCGCGCCGGCCGTGAAAAAGCTGAAATCGTTCGGAATCCCGGTGGAGACGCGCGTGATTTCCGCGCACAGGACGCCGGGGGAGGCGGCCCGGTTCGCCGCTTCGGCGGCGGAAAACGGGTTCGGCGTAATTATCGCCGCGGCGGGGATGGCGGCCCATCTCGCGGGCTTTCTGGCCGCCGGCACGACCCTGCCGGTCATCGGTGTGCCGCTCAAATCCGCCGCGTTCGGCGGGCTGGACGCGCTCCTTTCCACGGTGCAGATGCCGAGCGGGGTGCCGGTTGCGACGGTCGCCGTCGGCGGCGCCGAGAACGCGGCCGTCCTCGCAGCGGAAATCCTCGCGCTGGGCGATGCAAAGCTCGCCGCCAAGCTGGCGGAGATGAAGCGGCAGATGGCGGAGAAAGTTGCGGAAAAGGACCGGAGAATCCGGGAAGAGGCCGGCCGGCTGTGATGCGGCGGAAGGGAAAAGAACAAGCATGAAGAGCTTCAGCGAGAGCTACAGGGCCGCGGGGGTGGACGTGACCGCCGGCTATGAGGCCGTGAAACGCATCCGGCGCCATGTGGAACGGACCCGGACTCCGGGCGCGCTTTCGGGTATCGGCGGGTTCGGCGGGCTGTTCCGGCCCGATTTTTCCGGAATGCGGGAGCCGGTGCTGGTCAGCGGGACCGACGGCGTCGGCACCAAGCTCAAAATCGCGTTTCTGATGAACCGGCACGACACCATCGGCATCGACTGCGTGGCCATGTGCGTAAACGACGTTGTGTGCTGCGGCGCGAAGCCCCTGTTTTTCCTCGACTATCTCGCGGTCGGCAAAAATCACCCGGAGGTGGTGGAGGCGGTCGTCTCCGGCGTCGCGGAGGGATGCGTGCAGGCGGGCTGCGCCCTCATCGGGGGCGAAACGGCGGAGATGCCCGGCTTTTACCCGGCGGACGAGTACGACCTCGCGGGCTTCGCCGTGGGCGCGGCGGACCGGGCGAAAATCCCGGACGGCTCAACCCTGCGGCCCGGGGACGCGCTGGTGGGGCTGCGCTCCTCGGGTCTGCACTCCAACGGCTTTTCGCTGGTGCGCAAGGTCTTCAACGTCAGCGGCCGCAACATCAACATGCGGATTTCGGAGCTGGGCCGCACTTTGGGGGAAGAGCTCCTCACGCCGACGAAAATCTACGTGAAGCCGGTCCTTTCTCTGATGGAGAAGGTCCCCGTCAAGGCCGTTTCGCACATCACCGGCGGCGGATTTTACGAGAACGTCCCCCGTATGCTCCGGCCGGGGACGGCGGCGAAAATCGAGCGCGCCGCCCTGCCCAGGATGCCGATTTTCTCGCTGCTGCAGCGGCAGGGCAGCATCCCGGACCACGATATGTTCAACACGTTCAACATGGGCGTCGGCATGTGCCTCGCCGTTGCGAAAGAGGACGCGAACCGCGCGGTGGAGGAGCTGAACGCCTCCGGCGAGCAGGCATCGGTGATCGGCGAGATCACCGCCGGCGACGGAGGCGTTGAGATATGCTGAAAATCGCCGTGCTGGTCTCCGGCGGGGGGACGAACCTGCAGGCGCTGATTGACGCCCGGAAGGCCGGCAAAATCCCGGGCGGCGAAATCGCGCTCGTGATTTCGAGCAGCGCGGGGGCCTTCGCGCTGGAGCGCGCCCGCCGCGCCGGAATCCCAGCCGCCGTGCTGCCCCGGCGCCGGTTCGCCGCGCAGGAGGAGTACGACGGCGCGCTCCTCGCGCTGCTGGAGAAAAACGGCGTCGGCCTGGTCGTGCTCGCCGGCTTTCTGACCTTTATCGGCCCGCGGGTCGTGGAGCGCTACCGCAACCGCATCATCAACGTCCACCCGTCGCTGATTCCTTCTTTCTGCGGGCCGGGGTTTTACGGCCTGCACGTGCATGAGGCGGCCCTGCGCCGCGGCGTGAAGGTCACGGGCGCGACCGTTCATTTTGTCAACGAGGTCTGCGACGGAGGCCCCATTATTCTGCAGAAAGCGGTGGAGGTGCTGCCGGGCGACACGCCGCAGACCCTCCAGAGGCGGGTGATGGAGCAGGCCGAATGGAAGCTGCTGCCCCGCGCCGTCGCGCTGTTCTGCCAGAACCGCCTTTCGGTTGAAAACGAGCGAGTGATTATCAAGGGGGAACCGCTTTGAACCAGCTCAGTATCCAGCAGGCAATCGGGGCCAACGCCTACCCGGGCAGGGGCATCCTGTTCGGGAAGAGCGCGGACGGCATGTACGCCGCGATGGCCTATTTCATCACCGGCCGCAGTGAAAACAGCCGGAACCGCATCATCGTCGAGGAGGGGCAGGGCATCCGCACGCAGCCGTTCGAGCCGGCCAGAGTGTCCGACCCGTCGCTGATCCTCTACTCGCCCGTGCGGGTCCTTCAGGGCGCCACCGTGGTCACGAACGGCGACCAGACGGACACCATCCGCGACTACCTCGCGCAGGGCAGGACTTTTGAGGAGGCGCTGCGCACGCGCACTTTTGAACCGGACGCGCCGAACTTCACCCCCCGCGTCTCCGGCCTGATGCAGACGGAGGGCGGCCTGCGCTACCGCCTCTCCATCCTCAAAAGCGGGGACGCCGAGGGCAAATCCACCCAGCGCTTTTTCTACGAGTACGACGCGCCCCGCGCGGGCGAAGGGCACCTGATCCACACCTACCTTGGCGACGGCGACCCGCTGCCCCCGTTTGAGGGCGAGCCCGTCCGCGTCGCGGTCGAAGGGGACATCGACGCGTTCTCCCATGCCCTCTGGGACAGCCTGAACGAAGAGAACAGAGTCTCGCTTTTCGTCCGGTTCATCAGCCTGAGGACCGGCCTGACCGAAACGCGCATCTTCAACGAGAGGCTGTGCGCGAAAAACACATGACGCTGCAAAAGAGGGCACTGCGCGCGCAGCGCCCTCTTTTGCGGAATAAAAAGCAGGAGGAAGAGCCATGGCAAACGAACGGATGCTGAAATACGGCTGCAACCCGAACCAGAAGCCCGCCCGCATTTTCATGAAGAACGGCGACAGCCTGCCGGTGGAGGTGCTGAACGGCCGCCCGGGCTACATCAATTTTCTGGATGCGCTCAACGGCTGGCAGCTTGTGAGCGAGCTGAGGGAGGCGACGGGTCTTCCGGCGGCGGCCTCGTTCAAGCATGTCAGCCCGGCGGGGGCCGCCGTGGGCGTCCCCCTCTCCGACACCATGAAAAGGGTCTTTTTTGTCGACGACCTTTCCCTTTCCCCGCTGGCCGCCGCCTACGCCGCGGCGCGCGGCGCGGACCGCATGTCCTCCTACGGCGACTTCGCCGCGCTTTCCGATGTGTGCGACCGGCAGACCGCCCTGCTGCTCAGGCGGGAGGTCTCCGACGGAATCATCGCGCCCGGCTATACCGCCGAGGCGCTCGGGATTCTGAAATCCAAGAAAAGGGGAGCCTACAACATCGTCCGCATCGACCCCGGCTACCGGCCGGACCCCGTCGAGCGCCGCGACGTGTTCGGCATCACGTTCGAGCAGGGGAGGAACTCGGCGAAAATCGACGCTTCACTCCTGAAAAACGTGGTGACGAAAAACAAAAACATCCCGGAAGACGCGGCGCGCGACCTGCTGATTTCGCTGATTGTGCTGAAGTACACGCAGTCGAACTCCGTGTGCTATGTGAAGGGCGGCGCGACCGCCGGGGTCGGCGCGGGGCAGCAGTCGCGCATCCACTGCACCCGGCTGGCCGGCGACAAGGCGGACAGATGGTTCCTGCGCCGGCACCCGAAAGTCCTGGCCCTGCCGTTCCGGCCCGGCCTTCACCGCCCGGACCGCGACAACGCCATCGACGTCTACCTTTCCGACGACTGCCAGGACGTGCTTGCGGACGGGGCCTGGCAGCGCCTTTTTACGGAAAGGCCGGAGCCGCTCTCCCGGGATGAGAAAAAGGCGTGGATTGCGGAGCAGGACGGCGTCTCCCTCGGTTCGGACGCATTTTTCCCGTTCGGCGACAACATCGAGCGCGCGCACCGGTCGGGCGTGCGCTATATCGCCCAGCCGGGCGGCTCCATCCGCGACGACAATGTGACAGAGACGTGCGACCGGTACGGCATCGCCATGGCGTTTACCGGCCTGCGGCTGTTTCACCACTGATTCTTTTTGGAGGGATTGCGATGAAAATCCTGGTCATCGGCGGCGGGGGCCGCGAGCATGCCATTATCCGCAAGCTGAAAGAGAGCCCGCGGGTTTCGCGGCTCTACTGCGCGCCCGGCAACGGCGGCATTTCACGGGACGCGCAGTGCGTCCCCATCGCGGCGTCGGACATCCGCGGCGTCGTGGACTTTGCGCGGGAGAAGGAAATCGACCTGGTCTTCGTCGCGCCGGACGACCCCCTGGCGGCCGGCATGGTGGACGCGCTGGAGGCGGCCGGCGTCCGCGCGTTCGGCCCCACGGCGAAAGCCGCGCAGATTGAGAGCAGCAAGGTCTTCGCCAAGGGGTTGATGAAGAAGTACCATATCCCGACCGCGGGCTACCGGGTGTTCGACGACCCGGCGCAGGCGCTCGAGTTTATCCGTAGGCGCGGAAAATACCCGGCCGTGGTCAAGGCGGACGGCCTCGCGCGGGGCAAGGGCGTGATTCTCGCCGGTGATTTCGCCGGCGCGCGGGCGGCCGTCAAGACCATCATGGAGGACAAAATCTTCGGCGCTTCCGGCAGCCGCGTGGTCGTGGAGGAATACCTGACGGGGCCGGAGGTTTCGGTCCTCGCGTTCACCGACGGAAAGTGCATCCGCCCCATGGTCTCCGCCAAAGACCACAAGCGCGCGCTGGACGGCGACCGCGGGCCGAACACCGGCGGCATGGGCACCGTCAGCCCCAGCCCGGATTATGATTCCCGCATGGCCCGGACCTGCATGCAGACCATTTTTCTGCCGACGGTAGAGGCCATGAACCGGGAGGGGAGGCCGTTTCGGGGCTGCCTGTATTTCGGCCTGATGCTGACGCCGGACGGGCCGAAGGTGATTGAATACAACGCGCGCTTCGGCGACCCGGAGACGCAGGTCGTGCTGCCGCGGCTGAAGACCGATTTTGCCGAAATTCTGGAGGCCGTCGCACAGGGCCGGCTGGAGGAGTTGCCCATCGAATGGAGCGGCGGGGCCTGCGCCTGCGTGGTGATGGCCTCCGGCGGATACCCGGGGCGCTACGAGACGGGCTTTGAAATCACGGGCCTTAACCCGGACGGGCAGCTGCAGGGCGCGACGGTGTTCCATGCCGGAACGGCGTGCCGGGACGGCCGGTTCTACACCGCGGGCGGCCGGGTCCTCGGCGTGACCGCGCTGGGCGCCGACCTTCGGCAGGCGCTCGCGGGGGCGTACGCCGGCGTCGGGAAAATCCGCTTCAAAAACGCGTTTTTCCGCCGCGATATCGGAAAAACGGGAAAGGCTTGACAGAAGCCGCCGCGGGTGCTATGATGAACCCGACAATCGACCGATTTTTCAAAGCGTTGACGAGGAAGCCGCAGGGCGGCCGCAGCAGAGAGCGCGCGTTGTAAGCTGAAAGCGCGCGCGGCGGCCGGCCCGCAAAGGCCACCGCCTCCGAGCGCGCGCCGAGGCCGCAGGGCGAAAGGCGCGCCGGGCCGGCCCGTTACAGCCGGAAACGAGGGCGGAGTTTTCTCCGCTGAAATTGGGTGGAACCGTAAGCGCCAGCCTTACCCCATGTTTGCATGGGGCAGGGCTTTTTTATTTCTGCAATTTTGAATTTTCAAGGAGTGGATACCATGGTCAAAGTCAGACTGAAAGACGACGTCCGGGAGTATGAGAACGGCACGACGGTCGCCGACATCGCGCGCTCCATCGGCGCGGGGCTTTACCGCGCGGCCTGCGCCGCCAAGCTGGACGGCAAAGTGGTCGACCTGCGCACGCCGGTGGAAAAGGACTGCGAGCTGCAGATTCTCACCTTCGACGACGCGGAGGGCAAAAAGGCGTACTGGCACACGACCTCGCACATCATGGCGCAGGCCGTCAAACACCTGTTCCCCGACGCGGGCTTCGCCATCGGCCCGGCGATTGAGAACGGGTTCTACTACGACTTCGACCTGCCGCGCACGCTCACGCCGGAGGACCTGCGCAGCATCGAGGCCGAGATGAAGAAGATCATCAAGCAGGACCTGCCGCTCGAGCGCTTCGAGCTGGACGAGGACGCCGCCGTCGCGCTGATGGAGAAAGAGCATCAGAAATACAAGGTGGAGCTGATCCGCGAGCACGCGGGCAAGGGCGAAAAAATCAGCTTCTACCGCCAGGGCGACTACACCGACCTCTGCGCCGGGCCGCATCTGCTGAGCACCGGCCGCGTCAAGGCCGTCAAGCTCACCAACTGCACGGGCGCCTACTGGCGCGCGAACGCGAAGAACAAAATGCTGCAGCGCGTCTACGGCATCTCGTTCCCGAAGGCCGCCGACCTGAAAAATTACCTGAACATGCTGGAAGAGGCGAAAAAGCGCGACCACCGCAAGCTCGGCAGGGAGCTCGACCTGTTCGACATCTACGAGGAAGGCCCGGGCTTCCCGTTCTTCCTGCCGAAAGGGATGATCCTGCGCAACCAGCTCGAGGATTTCTGGCGCAAGGAGCACGCCAGGCACGGGTACGAGGAGGTTCGCACGCCGATTCTTCTGAACGAGGAGCTCTGGCACCGTTCCGGCCACTGGGACCATTACAAGGACAACATGTATACGACCACAATCGACGGCATGAACTACGCGATCAAGCCGATGAACTGCCCGGGTGGGATGCTGGTCTACAAGCGGAAGCTGCACTCGTACCGCGACCTTCCGGAGCGCATCGCG